>OHVS01000111.1_pt1 | contig 47223 bp, 40 predicted proteins | sample 1579531 | NCBI WGS metagenome assembly OHVS01 (sample SAMEA3882531, study PRJEB24775) | human gut metagenome | biome: human-associated habitat; feature: intestine environment; material: feces | place: Netherlands | collected 2009/2010
GAAACAACAGAAACATGGAAGAAAAAACCGCGTCAAGCGTCAACATCAACATCTATGGAGGCACGAACCAGATACTGCCCAACGCCACCAAGGCGGAGCAGCATTTCCACTACGAGCAGGGAAAACCAGAAGTGTCTGCCCCCGATGAGCCGTCACGCCCTTGGTCTTCTGACGACGAACGCCGCCTTTCCCTCTATATAGAAAAGGAAGAGACCCTGCGAGCCTACATCGCCACCCTTGCCGCCTGCACCAATGCGCAACAGGTGGGCGAAGCGGTCGCCCAAATGTGCGCCGACGAACCCAAACTGAACGGTGACTTGATTGCAAAGGAAAAATTCATCCGTCTCCTCCTGCCATTCCTCGTCCGACTGGAGAAAGGCAAGGGCATCGACAACCTCCGCCTGAACATCAACGAGGCTTGGGCGGTATACAAGCGGAACAGGCGGGAAAAAGGATTATAGGATAAACGCCCAAGTATCCAATAAGAAACGGCAAAGTATCCAAGGATAAATGTCCAAGTATCCAAGGATACCTGAACAAGCAGCATCGTAATGGCGGAAACGAACATCGACATCAACGGCGGGCACTCGCAGGTGAATCCCGCTGCCACCCAAGCCGTACAGAACAATTACTATGGCACGCCTGTCCCACTTCACGAGGAGGCTGCCGCACGCATGGTGGTTGTCCTCGGCGCGGGTGTGGATACCGCGGCTGGCTTTCCCAATCCTTGCAGCCTGGTGCCTAAGATTACCGAATGGCTGGAGACCGACGAGGGCAAGGCTGTGGACGCGGCGTTGCGCAAACTGCTCAAAGGGTTGCGTTTCAGCTATGCCAAGTTCGTGGACAACGCCATTGAACGCTTGGCGCACGACCTTGACCGCGAACGAGAGACCATTTGCTCCCGTGTCACACGAGAATTGGAGCAAAACGACCGTCTTGATGAAGGGCAGCGCAAGATGGGACAGCTCATCGTCCGCCTTTTCCATAAAATCACCGAAGTGAAAGATGGTGCCGCCATCGACGAGGAAACCGAGGAGCTGATCCGCGAGGTGACGGGCATCGACCCGACCAAAGAGACCATCATCGACTTTTCGCGCGTCAACTATACAAAGACCTTCGAGGACATTGTCAAATACATCCTGCAGACCAGCCTGCACGACACGGAGAACCCCATCCTGCGCCACGTGTACACCAACCTGCTCGACATCGGGCAACTCTTGGCGCAACATTTCTACGGCTTTTTCACCAACAAGCCAAGCGAGATCAAGACCTACCTGTACATCGCGTGGACATTGTGGGCATACCTCGTCCATGAGGAACAAACGGTAGTATCCGATACTGGGATTGAAGATTCGTTACCTATATACGGACACCTGAACGGCAAAGAACAGGTGCAAGTCATCACCTTCAATTACACTACTTTAGCGGCAAACGCCTCGCCCTCGACGATTTACTTCAACGGCAACCTGACCGACTACGTAGACATTGAGAACAAGAACGACCTGCAGGTGGACGACATCCACGGCATTGACCTTGTCCGATTCTTCCAAGACCGCCTGTCTGAAGAATTGAGCCTGGAAGGCGACCGCCTCGCCATCCCCATCCCATCTTTCATGCCACCTTTAAAGCTGAAGCCTGTCATCTCAGGAAAGTATGTCACCACGTGGTATCGCACAGCAGAAGTATTGGCTCATGCCGAACGTATCCTCATCCTTGGTCACTCCCTGCATGGCGGCGACGCATTCTTCAACGACATGCTGCGTGCCAACCGCAAGGCGGAAATTATCATCATCGACCGTGACCTAGAGACGGCTTGCAAGGATGTTTGCGCCACGTTCCAACAACCGATAAACCGCTATACGTGTCTCACGCTGCAAGGTCACCTGGCACGGAAGTATGACAACCGGATTACCGTCATCGGTGCCAGTCTGGAGATGATAGACCTCAACGAGTGGCTAAAGTAATTCATAGCGTAGCTGGACACCTTTGCCAGCGTGAAAAAACACTTGTCAGCGCAATACTGCTAAGTTCCCTCCAACTATCACAAGGTGGATTGCGGGTGATAGCAACGGACAGACATCGAACTGACCCTACTGAAAGCGGAAATCGAAGACATATTCAATGAAAGCAACATTGATGAGGATTACGAAACCATAGCAAGCCTGCTTTCGCCTTATCGGAAAGCGGTTCGTGAATTGTTAAGCCAAGGCAACTATGCCGAAGTCGTAACCATCCTGCTCGAAGTGCTCGAAAGCCTTACTTACCACTTTGTGGAAGACGAGCATTACAATTATTTCGATGACATGTACAGTCCCGACTATGTTTGTCAAGATATGATGGAGGCAATCATCAGTTCTATTAAGAGTAGGAATTTTCCAGCGAAAGAGTTGCGGCGATTGAAAGACGGATTGGAGAAATCGAAGCATACGGAGGCATACGAGGATTATGGTGTGCCGTATGCGTTGGATGTGTGGGAGAAATTCCAACGGTAACCAGCCTATAGGCATCAAAGACAACCGGTCAAAAAACACATTCATATTGGGTGATCGTTAATCTGTGAAAACACTAAACATAGAGAAGAATAAAGTAAAATCCGCGTTAATCTGCGGAAATCTACGTTTCAAATAAATCACAAACTTATTAATATGAAAGATTTGAAAATAGCCGTAGCCGGAACCGGTTACGTAGGACTTTCCATTGCCACGCTCTTGGCACAACACCATCAGGTAACGGCTGTAGACGTGATACCCGAAAAGGTAGACGTGATAAACCAACGCAAGTCACCGATTCAGGATGAGTATATCGAAAAGTATTTAGCGGAAAAAGACTTGAACCTGACCGCAACCTTGGATGGCGCAAAAGCATACTCAGATGCAGACTTTGTCGTAATAGCCGCTCCGACCAACTACGACCCGGTAAAGAACTATTTCGACACCAGCCACGTGGAAGAGGTGATTGAACTGGTGAAGAGCGTCAATCCACACGCCATCATGGTGATTAAGAGCACCATCCCCGTAGGCTATACCGAAAGTATCCGCAAAAAAATGCAATGCGACAACATCATCTTCTCGCCCGAATTCCTGCGCGAGAGCAAGGCCTTGTATGACAACCTTTACCCCAGCCGCATCATCGTGGGCAGACTGGAAGGTGATGCTCGTTTAGATGAAGCAGCACACACCTTCGCCGCCTTGTTGCAGGAAGGGGCCATCAAAGAAAACATTGATACTTTATTTATGGGTACTACCGAGGCCGAAGCGGTGAAACTCTTTGCCAATACTTATCTTGCCCTACGTGTTTCCTACTTCAATGAACTGGATACATACGCCGAGATGAAGGGCCTGGACACCAAGGCCATCATCAACGGCGTATGCCTTGACCCCCGTATCGGCACGCATTACAACAACCCGAGCTTTGGCTATGGCGGCTATTGCCTGCCCAAGGACACCAAGCAGTTGCTGGCCAACTACGCTGACGTGCCCGAGAACCTCATCCAGGCCATCGTGGAGAGCAACCGCACGAGGAAGGACTTCATTGCGGACCGAGTGTTGCACAAGGCTGGATACTATGATTATTATAACCGTGGAGACTTCAACCCCTCCGAGGAGAAGAAGTGTGTCATCGGCGTTTTCCGCCTTACGATGAAATCAAACTCAGACAATTTCCGTCAGTCATCAATACAGGGCGTGATGAAGCGGGTAAAAGCCAAAGGTGCGGAAGTGTTAATTTACGAACCCACACTGCCTGACGGCAGCACGTTCTTCGGCAGCAAGGTCGTGAACGACTTGGAATCATTCAAAGCCCAGAGCCACGCCATCATCGCCAATCGCTACGATGCTTGCTTAGATGATGTAAAAGAGAAAGTGTATACACGGGATATTTTCAGAAGGGATTAAAATTATAATTTTATGACAAATAAAGAATTAAAAGAGAGATTAGATTCTGCTGAAACCTCATCAGAAAAAAAGGGAATAATAGAATTTATGCGTGATGATATTGTCAATGCAGCAAAATCACAAATGCAATTTGCGGAACGATGGATTAACAACGGTGCAACATTAACAGATGAGGAAAAACAGGAATTCAAACGGTTGTTGAATATTGAAAGCATAAAACTGGATATGCACTTTTAAAATCTTATGACCAACACTTCAGCTAATAACAAACGCATAGCCAAGAACACGCTGTTGCTTTACTTCCGCACCTTGTTTATTATGCTGGTCACACTCTACACCAGCCGAGTCGTATTGAATACATTGGGCGTGACGGATTACGGCATTTATAATGTGGTGGGTGGTGTGGTTATGATGTTTTCGGTAATATCCGGTTCTTTATCCTCTTCCATCAGCCGCTTCATCACATATGAAATCGGACACGGTGATTTTGACAAGCTGAAACGGATATTTAGTACCAGTGTAAACATACAGATAGGCATTTCGCTTGTCATCCTTGTATTGGCAGAACTGTTTGGTGTGTGGTTTCTCAATACGAAAATGAATGTACCCGCAGAACGGCTGTCCGCTGCCAATTGGGTATTGCAATGTTCGTTGCTGTCATTCATCATCAACCTGGTAAGTGTTCCTTATAATGCCTGTATTATCGCCCACGAAAGGATGTCGGCCTTTGCCTATATCAGTATCATGGAGGCCGTTTTGAGATTGCTAGTTGTCTATATGCTGCTTGTATCACCTTATGACAAACTGGCGACATACGCAGTCCTGCTCGTAGTGGTGGCTTTAATAATAAGGATGGCTTACAGCCTGTATTGCAGGAAACATTTTGAGGAAAGCCGTTATAGGTTTGTATATGACAAACCTCTAATCAAGGAAATGACAGGCTTTGCAGGTTGGAGTTTTTTCGGCAATGGTGCCTATATGCTGAACGTACAGGGCGTGGATATGCTCATCAACATCTTTTTCGGTGTTACGCTGAATGCGGCTAGAGGCGTCGCCACTCAGGTGCAGAATGCCGTCATGCAGTTTGTCAACAACTTTACGGTAGCTGTCAATCCGCAGATAACGAAATCATATGCAGCCGGCGACCGGGAATACATGAATAAGTTGGTATGTCGTGGGGCAAGGTTCTCCTATTTCCTACTGTTCTTGTTTGTGGTGCCGATTGTCTGTGAAGCGGATTATATACTTTATTTGTGGCTGAAGATTGTGCCTGAACACGCTCCGGCTTTTTTACGCCTGGCATTATTCGGATCGCTGATGATGCTATTAGGCAATTCTATGTTGACAGCCATATCGGCAACGGGAAATATAAAACGCTACCAATTGTGGGTTACAATAGTGGGCTGCCTTGTATTTCCGTTGACATGGGTTGCTTTTAAGTTAGGATTTCCTCCGGAAACTACCTATGTGATATTCATTGCCATTTATTTCCTGCTGGTGTTTGTACGCCTGTATATCGCCAAAGGACTTTTGAACTTTCCTATCCGGTTATACCTGACGGATGTGATGTTGCGGATTTCCATAGTTTCAGCAATCTCGTTCATACTGCCATTATTGGTCATCTATAATATGGAAGAAGGATTCTTTCGGCTTTGCCTGACCTGTATTGCCTCTTTGCTTTCCACAGCATTGACGACATGGGCGTTTGGATTGCAAAAATCTGAACGTCGGAAAATAGCCAACAAGATACAAAGTATTGTATCGCAATTCAATAAATAACAAACATAAAATGTCATTCAAGCAATATTTAAAACGGGGGGCAAGGTTCATCATAAAGGGTGTCCCGACAAAAAACATTACTGCCCACATTGCCTATTTACAACCGGATGGACGTTTAAAGGGCAAGAAGATTATTGTTACCGGTGGTGGTAAGGGCTTGGGAGCAGCCATGGCTGCCAAGTTTGTTTCGGAAGGTGCTTCTGTCCTGATTTCCGGCCGCAAGGAAGCGGACTTAAAAGCCACTGCGGACAAGATTGGGTGCAGTTTCCTTACATTAGACGTACAGGACACGTCTGTCTTGGGCAGGTTCATACAGGAGGCTGACGAAATATTAGGAGGTGCAGACTGCTTGGTGAACAATGCAGGAATATCGCTGCATGAGCCGACTTTCTTCGATGTCACTCCAGAAACGTTCGATGCACAGATAGCAACTAATCTGCGTGGTGGGTTCTTCCTCACCCAAAGTTTCACCAAGATGCTTTTGAAAGAAAAACGGAAAGGAAACGTCCTGTTTGTCTCATCGGAAACAGGGGAAACCGTTGATATCCGTCCTTACGGCTTCACGAAGGCTGCTGTCAACAGCATGGTGCAGGGACTTGCCAGCCTGTTCGTAAAAGATGGTATCCGTGTCAACGCCGTTGCGCCCGGCATAACGGCATCAGACATGACCGGATTCAAAGCAGACGGCAACCTGTTCTTGGCTGGCAACGCTACAGAACGTATCTATTTGCCGGAAGAGGTGGCTGAGACAGCCTGCTTCCTACTGTCTGACGCATCAGGGTGCATATCCGGTCAGGTGATAGTGTGCAACAATGGGAAAACGATAAATCCAAGGTGGAAATAGAAAACTCAAACATATTGACTCTATGGCTCTGAGAGACAAAAAACTTGACGCGACGAAGATGCTCCTCATTGTGCTTGTGGTTTTTGGACACATCCCTTTACTTGAAGGTCTTATTCCTATCAGACAGCCTCACGGTTACGATGCTCTAACCTGGCTTACTGTTCACGGCATTTATGCTTTCCATATGCCTCTCTTTGTATTTTTGTCGGGGCTTTTCTCTCGGAAGAAATCATTTAAGGAACAATGGAACAGCTCAAAGAAACTACTGAGACTATTTATAGTATTCCAAATAGTAGACTTGGCCTTATCGCATATATTCGCTCCGCACACCTTTTCATTAAGAGAATTTGTCAGTCCATGTTTTGCTCTGTGGTACTTGCTTTGTCTTTTCTATTGGCGGATGCTGTTGTCGGCTATTCCATCTTCTTGTAAACCTGAATGGGTAATGTGCGTCTCAGTTGCAGCTTGCCTTGCGATAGGCTTTGTTCCTGTAGGCAATGAATTTGGCTTGCATCGTTTCTTCAGTTTTATGCCATACTTTATGTTTGGACATTATTATGGACAAAAGATGCTGCAAGCTATTGATAATAAGGTTGTTAATTTACCCCCCCATACGCAAAGACATGGAAACTATCATTATGTTTGGCATTTATGGTAGTAATGACCATCGTGTCATTCAATCCGCATTGGCTTGATGTCATTATATTGCCATACAGCAGCTATAAGGTGTTTTTTCTGAGAATAGCTTACTTGTGTTACTCCATGTTTTTGTCTGTGGCGGTGATTGCGATCTTTGGTTTCAAGAGGAATTGGGAAAATAACATTGTGGCAAAAGCCGGTAGCGATACTTTGTTTTACTATCTGATGCATCCGTACATATTGTTTGTTTTAGTGCAGGTTGGCATGTTGTTCAACGATGTTATAAGTTTTGTTGAAGCAGTGTGCATAACATCGGCTACGATAATTGCTCTTTATTTATTGGGAAAAATTAAATTTCTACATTCTATTCTAAAATGAAAAAGAATTTCTATTATACGTCTGAGCGCAATGTTCAGATAGTTATAGCTTTGCTTAAAGCTCACGGCATACACAGGGTGATAGCTTCTCCTGGAACAACAAACATGACGTTTGTTGTCAGCATAGAGAATGACCCTTGGTTTCAGGTATGGTCATCTGTTGATGAACGTAGCGCGGCTTATCTTGCTTGTGGTATGGCGGCAGAAACCGGAGAACCTGTTGTTATCAGTTGTACAGGTGCTACGGCTTCGCGCAACTATATGCCTGGACTGACCGAGGCTTATTACAGGAAGCTGCCTGTTCTGGCTATCACTTCAACCCAGGGTAATCACAAGATAGGCCATCTGATAGACCAGCAGATAGACCGCAGGAACATCCCCAATGATATTGCAATGGAAAGTGTCACCATTCCGATGGTAAAGGACAAAGAGGACGAGCGCTATTGCGAGATAGAAGCGAATAAGGCAATTCTTGCACTAAAATTGAACGGCGGCGGTCCGGCACATATCAATATGTACACAAAATATAGCAAGGATTTCAGCGTGAAAGAATTGCCTGCCGCTCATGCCATTTTCTGTCATACGGCTTTTGACGATGAATTGCCCGATATGCCACGAGATGGGAAAATAATAGTATCCGTAGGTGCACATGCGAATTTCTCTGACCGACTGACAGAAGCGGTAGATTGGTTTTGTGCCACATACGATGCGGCAGTCCTTTGCGACCACACCAGCGGATACAGAGGAAAATATGAAGTCCACTATCAGTTGGTATGCGGTCAAAAGCAATGGAAATCCCCTTTGGCTAAAGCCAATCTTTGCATCCATATAGGCGAAGTGTCCGGCAATTCGTTCGCAATCAAAGCCGCACACACGTGGCGAGTCAGTCCAGACGGAAAGCTCCGGGACACGTTCGGAAATCTTCGGAGGGTGTTCATGATGCCGGAAGAGGTGTTTTTCGAGAGATATGCCTCAGTCAATGCTTCCCATACGGAATATAGGGATGCCTTATTGGAAGAAGTGGAAAGCATGAAGTCCAAACTTCCGGAACTTCCTTTCAGTAATATCTGGATGGCACAGCGTATGGTAGACAAGTTGCCTAAAGGCTGTGAACTGCATTTGGGCATTTTCCATAGCTTACGCTCGTGGAATTTTTTCAGATTACCTGCCGACATACAGGCAAAATGCAATGTAGGCGGCTTTGGCATTGACGGAGGCGTATCAACGATGATGGGGGCATCTTTTGCCCATCCGAAAAAACTGTTCATCGGTGTATTCGGAGACTTGGCGTTTTTCTACGACATGAATGTAGTGGGTAACCGCCATGTAGGGAACAATGTAAGGTTGCTCCTTATCAATAATGGTAAAGGGAATGAGTTCCGCAATTATGACCATCCCTGCTATTTCTTAGGAGAAGAAGCAGACCGTTTTGTGGCTGCTGCCGGACATTACGGCAACAAGTCACACTGCTTGGTAAAAGATTATGCAACGGACTTGGGATATGAATACCTGTCGGCAAATAATAAGGAAGAATTCAATGCTGTGATAGATAGCTTTCTTACACCAATAAGGACCGATAAACCAATGCTTTTAGAAGTGTTTACAGAAACTGAGGATGAAAGTAATGCATTGGAACAAACGCTGAATATCATTACCGATTCAAAGTATATGATGAAACAAAAAGTGAAGCAAATGGTTAAGGATTTCATCGGGAACGAAAATATAGAAGTGATTGAAAAAATCATGAAAAAATAGTAACGAATATCATGATTATATGAAAATCGGCATAATAACATTTTGGCAAAGCAATGACAATTATGGTCAAGTGTTACAGTGTTTTGCCTTACAACAACAGTTAATAAAACTCGGGTACAAACCGTTTCTTATTAAATATGCCCCCTTACAAAAAACAGTTCGGACATCCATTGCTGAAAAGTTGTGGAAACTTATTCAAATATATCCTATTTTCCTGAAATTAAGAAAAATGCAAAAAGCAAAACAAGCCAAAGCGTTTGCATTGAAAAACAGGCAAAGGAAATTTGATGAGTTTCGGGAAAATCATATTATAACGAATGGCGTAATATATCGTGGGTTGTCAGACATACAAAATAATCCGCCTGACTCAGATTGTTATATATGTGGAAGTGATCAGGTCTGGAGTCTGCTTTTAGACAATGATGAAAATCAGGCCTTTTATTTAAATTTCGGAGATAAGGACACGAAAAGGATAGCCTATGCCGCCAGCTTCGGCCGGGATGTTTACCCTATGGAACTGAATAGTAAATTGCATGATATGCTTGCCAAGTTTGATGCGGTTTCTGTAAGGGAAAAGACAGGGATAAACATTTGCAAAAAAGTAGGCATTCAAGCAGTTGATGTTTTAGACCCAACTTTGCTTCTAACTACGAAGGAATATGTGCAGATTATCGAAAAACCATCTGTAAAGGAGAAATATTTCTATACTTATTCCTTAAATATTACCTCAGAAAAAGATTTATGCTGGAAAGCATTGTTGGATTATGCAAATCGACATGGATTTAAATCCGTTTCAACAACATCAAGCGGATATTTCATTGGCAAAGAAATATGCTCAAATACAGAATATGTATATGCAACTATTCCACAATGGTTAGGATACATACAAAATGCCGAATTTGTGGCAACTACTTCATTTCATGGTGTTGCATTCTGCTTGATAATGCACACAAATTTTATTTATTTCCCCCTAAAAGGGACACACTCAAGGGGAAATAGTCGTGTTGTTTCATTGTTGGATTATTTAGGACTTCATGAAAAGATTTTCGATGGCAACATGACCATAAAACAATGTATCGAGCGTCCTATAGATTGGAATAAAGTAAGAGCCAAACTTAATATAAGGAAGAACGACTCTATCAATTTCTTAGAAAACTGTTTACACTAAAATAACATCAATGAAAGTACTATATGTGACCAATTCCGTTGGAATGGGAGGTGATTCTGTTGCATTGATAAATATCTTAGAATATTTAACTAAGGACAATGTCACACCATTAGTGACTTGTCCTGCTGTAGGAACTTTCTCTGATAAACTAAAAAAGATGAATATCCCATTTGTCGTCATTGGCAGTCCTCTCGAAATCTATCCGCATATTTATTCATGGAGGTCGTATATTAAATATCCATATTCAATATTGCGTTTGATATTAAAAAGGCATTTTGCTTATAAAAAGCTATGTTCTTGTATTGAACAGTTTAAGCCGGATATCATACATACCAATGTTGGTCCTATACATATAGGCTATTTAGCTGCAATAAAATATGGTATTCCACATATCTGGCATATTCGTGAATATCAGAAAGAAGATTTTGATATGTCGCCTTTTCCTTCAATGAGCATATTCCTGAAAAGGATTCATGATAAACACAATCATTGTGTCTGCATTACAAAGGGCATATTCAAACACTTCAAGTTAGATTCAACAAAAGACAGGGTAATTTATGATGGTGTGATAGAGAAAAACGATGTTAAACCCATAAACAAAAACAAAGTCCCTTATATCCTTTTTGCAGGAAGATTGGAAGAAGCCAAGGGTATCAAAGAACTGCTTTATGCCTACAATCAATATGCCTTAAAAGGTGGAAAATTCAATTTGTATATAGCGGGTAAGGGAGATGACAATTATAAAAAGGAATGCTTACATATCTTGACTGACAGAACAAAGGGAAAGGTTCGGTTCTTGGGAGAGTGTGAGCATAGTAAAATTTACGGGTTAATGTATGACGCAATGGCTTTGGTTGTCCCTAGTAGGAATGAGGGCTTTGGTTTTATCACTGCAGAGGCCATGTTCAATGGTACAGTTGTGATAGGGAAAGACACAGGTGGAACCAAAGAGCAGATGGATAATGGTCAAGAAGTGACGAAAAGCGAGATAGCCTATCGCTATACAGAACCTCAAGATTTAGTAAATCTTTTGTTTAAAGTTGAGAACCTAACGGCTAATTTGTATTTGGATATTGCTAGCAAAGCACAGAAAGTTGTATGTGAGTTATATGACAAACAGTGCCAAAGTAAAAAAATAGGTAATTTCTATAATAGTATAGAATGTGGAATTTTAATATAATAGTTCATGGATTTCCCTTATATAATATTACTGCTTCTTCTGTTACTTCTGGCATATCAGGAATGGAAACATCCTCAACATTCTGATTACTTATTTAGGTATGCTTGTTGGATTGTTTTTATATTCGTTGCGTTTCGTGCGCCTGTTGTCGGTGCTGATACTTGGGATTACTATCGGTATGCAATTGGAATTAGGAATTTCTATAATGCAGATAGTCGTGATTTAGAGCCGTTATATCAATTATACAATGATTTTTTTAGGAAATATTGTCCAATCGGGATAGTATTTATGTCAGTGAATACCATCATTATATTTACTCCAATTCGATATATACTCAAAAAATATTGCAAATACAAAACATTTGGTATTCTAACTTTTTTCCTAATATATAACTATAGCTATTTTTTTGTTGCATTACGACAACTTCTGTCTTTGTCTATCATATTGTGGGGAGTAATATGGGTTATTGAAAATAGAAAATATAAATGGGTTGCATTCATTGCACTGTCAGCAACTGCATGGTTTATGCATACTACTGCTGCTGTTGTTGCTGCTCTTTTTTTAGTTGCATATTTTGTACCTATAAAATTTAGAATAATACCAATCAGTTCCATTTGTGCATCTGCAATATTCGGTATTATCCTTGGGAAATTTAATGTGCTTGATGCTTTTAGCTTTTTAATATCATTCGATATGACCCCAATAGAACGTTTGTCTTCATATTTAAACAGCCAAGAACTAAATGAAGATACACCCATAAATATGGCATTGAGAACTTCATTTGTTGCGTTGTTTGTGTTTTGTTTTATAGATAGAGATAGAATAAATCATTGGTTTTCAAAAAATTATTTAATAGGGGTTATTTTTTATAATTTATTTTGTTCCGTTCCTATGATAAACAGAATGGTAATGTCAAACTTATTATTTATGACATTCGTATTTCCATGGGTTTTTGAAGTTAAATTTCAAACAATACAAAGGCTGAAAATTTTCTATTTGTTACTTATTTTATTGTTTTGCTATTTCACTCGAAGTTATGTCATAAGTAATATAGATTATGATTTAAAAAACGAGCAAAGAATGCATCCATATTATTTCTTTTTCGAAGATTATAGGAATCATCCATCTATAATATATTTTTAGAATACGCTTATAATTAAATTAAACAGATAAACAAAATGAAATTTAAGACATTGTCTTTGGCAAGTGGTACATATTGGTTAAAGAAAGCCATATTTGATAAAACTTCCTCTCAATCTTTAGCCATGATATTTGAGATAATAACAGCACCATATTCTATATTAGTTGGGTCCTACTGTATTTGGATTAAGAGATATTTTAGAAAAAAAATATTGGAAACAAGTTCCAGAAAAGATATTGGATTAGCCTTGGTGACTATTGCAAAAAATGAATCAAACTATATCAGGGAATGGGTCGTTTATCATAAAATTATCGGTGTAGATAGGATATATTTATATGATAATGAAAGTAATGACGGAATGATTGACTTGATACAACCTTTTATAGATGAAGGTTTTGTTATTGTAACAAAAATTTCAGGACAAAAACAGCAACTTAATGCAAATAACGATGCGATAAAAAGATTTGGGAAGTATTGCAAATATATGGCATTTATAGATTTAGATGAAATGATTATGCCGTTGGATGCATCTAAAAGTCTTGTCGAAATAATAGATAGTATTATCGCATTTAACCCTAATGCTGGCGGTGTTGCTGTTAATTGGTGTATGTTTGGCTCTTCGCATCATGATATAAAGCCAAGCGGTTTTGTATGTGAGAATTTCCTATGGAGGGCAAAGACCCCAGGTGGTAAAGGTACTGAATGCATAAAAACTATAGCCATTCCTGAGTGTATAAAGAAATATAAGCAACCGCATTATCCTATTTATAAAAGTGGCTTATTTAATATAAATACACAAGGAAATATTGTACCAGAATGGAAATCAAGAGTTGAAAACTATTATTTGTTGAAAATCAATCATTATTTTACTAAAAGCAAACAAGAATGGATAATGAGACATTCTGGGGGACATTCATGTATGGGAGCCACAAGGAATATAGATGTATTTAAAGAACATGACAATAATGATATATATGAAGCATTTCCAAAGCAATATTCTGATGCAATAAAAAAGATGTTTGATAAATATAACATTAAACAAATATAAACTGACAATGAGAAAAAGAGTAATTGCCATAAATCTACCGCAGTTCCACCCCTTTAAGGAAAATGATGAATGGTGGGGCAAAGGCTTCACGGAATGGACAAATGTAACTAAGGCTAAGCCAAGGTATCTGGGGCACTATCAGCCGCACCTACCCGCAGATACAGGATTTTATGATTTGAGGCTGCCAGAAGCCCGTCAAATGCAGGCTGATTTGGCAAAAGAATACGGCATATATGGGTTTTGCTATTACCATTATTGGTTCAATGGGAAATTATTAATGGAACGCCCAGTAAATGAAATATTGAAGAGTGGTGAACCCGACTTCCCTTTTATGTTTTGTTGGGCTAATGAGAATTGGAGTCGGAACTGGGACGGTAAATTTCGTAATATCCTAATAGAACAAAAATATTCGGATGAAGATGACATTGCCCACATCAGATACTTATGCAAAGAAGTTTTTTGTGATAAGCGATATATCCGTATTAACAGTAAGCCTGTTTTTGCCATTTATCGCTCAAAATATTTTCCTGATATGAAACACAGTATTGATACGTGGAGGAAAATTGCTAAGGAAGAATTTGGATTGGATTTATACATCATACGGGTTGAAAACGAGCCGGATTTTGGTTCAGAATATTTAAAATCCGGTTTTGATGCCGCCATGGATTTTCAACCATTGTTAATGGGAAAATTCAATAAATGGTGGAAGAATTTTCCATTCCGGGTGATGAATCATCTATTCAAAGGAAAGTATCAATGGTTCAACAGACATTTCAGTTATGCCGCTTATGTAAGGTATCAATTGAACAGGCCTATGGCTGACTATAAATGCTTTCCGTGCGTTTCTCCTGGATGGGATAATTCCCCAAGACGGCGGCATAGCTCTTACACAGCCTTTATAGGAAGTACACCAAAGTTATTTGGGACATGGCTAAAGGACACTTTGCGCCGTTTCCAACCATTTAGTAAGGAGGAAAACTTGGTCTTCATAAACGCATGGAATGAATGGGCTGAAGGTAATTATTTAGAGCCTGATCAAAAATGGGGAAGACAATACTTGGAAGAAACCAAGAAAGCTATTGAGGAGGTGGAAAATGAAAAGCTTTAATCCTTTAATAACTGTGATCATCCCGAATTTCAATCATGCGAAATATTTGAGGGAAAGAATAGATTCGGTCTTAAACCAGACTTACAACAATATTGAAGTTTTTCTTCTTGACGACTGCTCTAATGACAATAGCAAAGAAATATTGATGTCATACGAGTCATCCCCCCTGGTAAAAGGTATCTTGCTTAATGAGGAAAATTCAGGAAGCACTTTCAGGCAATGGCAAAAAGGGTTTGAATTAGCCCATGGTGAATATATATGGATTGCAGAAAGTGATGACTACTGTGACTTACATTTTTTAGAGATTTTGGTTGATAAATTAGTCGATGACAAAATCGCCATAGTTTATTCTAAATCTCATCTTGTTGACTCTCATGATAACTTTATAAAAAAAGCGAGGGGGAAAGGTTTTACGCGATACACTGGCATAGATTTCATAAGAAAGAAAATGGGATGCGGAAATGAAATAGTAAATGCGAGCGCGGTAATATTCAACAAGAAATGTTTGTCTAAAATCCCTAATGACTATAACACCTATAAAGCAGGTGGTGACTATCTGTTTTGGATTTATCTGGCAGAACAAGGCGATGTCATATTTGTACATACTCCGCTTAATTATTTCCGGCAGCATAGCCATAAAGTAACTCCCAATGCAGCCAAATCTGGACTTGTTTTTACCGAAGTCATAAAAATCTTCTCATACTTGCAAGAGCGGGAATATTTGAATGGGTGGAATGAACATATAGCTCAGGGATATTTCATATGGTTAATTTCGAAAACAGACTTTAATGATGAACGAACCCGTATGTCAATATATAAAATGTGGAGCGTAAAATGTAAATGCCCGACACTAAATAAATACCTCTTCCTTTTAAAGCACAGTTTTGACAAGCTCATTGATTATATACGGCTTTGACAGGCCATCCGGCACATCACATAGTGCCTATTGATTATTATTTCCACATACAGTATGACAAATATACTTTTTCTTGGAGGGGCAGGTTTCATCGGCTCCAGTCTTGTTCATGCCTTTATCCGTGACACGGAATTTAAGGTCTTCATATTCGAACCTGTTTTCGCTAATACGAATAGGTTGATTGATATAGGAGACAAGCTCACAATAATCAGAGGATCTATCGCAGACTTTGATTTGCTGAAATGCGTGATAGAGGATCATAAGATAAACATTGTCGTCCACCTTGTTTCTACACTTGTTCCAGGCAGTACATACGAAGACTTTAAGCGTGAATTTGAGAATGTGGTATTCCCCACATCAAGACTTATGGAACTTTGCGCTGACAGGAAGGTTAAGTTTGTGTACTTTTCTTCAGGTGGAACGGTTTATGGCAACAGCAAGGACAGAGAGAAGTTTAAAGAAACTGACTCGCTTTCCCCTATCTCTTATTATGGCCTCACAAAGCAGATAATTGAGAGCAATATATTGTTTGAGAACAGGCGCGGCAACTTGAATTATCTTATCATCAGACCTTCGAATCCGTTCGGAAAAGGACAATCCCTACATGGGAATCAAGGGTTTATAGCCGTTGCTATCGGAAAAATTCTTAGTGGGGAGCCTATTGAGGTTTGGGGAGACGGAAGCAGTGTAAGGGATTATCTTTATGTAGAAGACCTTGCTGACGCATTTTATAAATTGATAAACTCCGGAGTCAATAATGAAATCATAAATATCGGAAGCGGCTATGGTTATTCTGTTAATGATATCATCGACAGACTTCGCCGTTGCATCGACATTCCCTTTGACGTTGTATATAAAAACAGCAGGAGTGTTGATGTCAATTCGATGGTTTTAGATATTTCAAAACTGAAATCATTGATTGATGTAAAGCATACCCATCTTGAAGATGGTGTAAAGATGTTTTTTGAATACGTGAAACAAATAATCAACAAGAAATGAAACCGATACTTTCAATTTGCATACCGACATATAACCGTTTGGATATCTTGCGGAATACAATTTCAAGCATTTATTCAGACTTGGATGGTGTAAGTCTTGATGATTTTGAGGTCGTGGTTTCAGACAATTCAAAGGAGCATACCACGCAACCTGTAATTGGGGAATTCAAGTATAAAAACCTTCATTACTATCCTACTGAGTGCGAAGGATTTCGAAATTCATTTTTTGCATTATCCTATGGTAAGGGCGATTACTTGAAGCTTAATAATAATTATACCATGTTCAAGAAAGGAACTTTAAGAACAATGCTTGCCCAGATTAAATCACAATATTCAACAAGGTCTCAGATAATTTACACCAATGGCTTACGCGGGTTTAAGAAGGTCATGTGTTACGATAATTTTGACGGGTATTTAGCGGCACTATCTTATTTCAGCTCTTGGAGTGCCGGATATGGTATGTGGAAAGAGGATTTTGACGCGATTAGAGACAATGTTGGACTTGATAAATATTTTCCTCAGACATCTTTGCTATTTACTCAAACCCATAAACAAATGTATGTCTTAGATGACAGACAGCTATTTAAAGACCAATATGTCCCTAAAAAAGGAGGGTATGATATATTTAAGGTGTTTTCAATTGATTATCTGAACCTCATTAATAATGCAGTTGTGGAAAAGAAAATATCAAAGGATACATTTCAAATTATTAAAAAAGAACTATTATACAAATATCTTTCCGTCAGATATTTTAAAACGATAATAGCACGTCTTGATAACTTCGAACACGAGAATGTGCAAGAAAATATTCTAACATATTATTCTAAAAAGCAATATTATGCAATGCTGTTTGTAGCAATGTGTACGCCCTTTGTACTGCTATATAAAAAGCTAATTTGACCAATTACAGATATGTTCTTTCGTATGGTTATTCGAAATAGATTTTTGATATTATTGATAATATGTTTATATGTGTCAAATACCTGTTTAGGGCAAAATCCATTAATCGGTGCCTATTACTTTGATGGATGGGCCGGGACTAACAAGGTGAAAAATGAGGCTTGGGCAATCAATGCACCTACTCATTTAACAAAAAAACTTGCATGTCAATACCAGAATAGAAAACCTCTGTGGGGATGGCGTGATGATGATATAAATATTATGGAAAAGCAAATAAAACTTGCTTCAAAAAATGGAATAGATTTCTTTTCCTTTTGTTGGTATTGGAAAAATGATAATAGTAGGATAGATACTACGAATATTATGCATGATCCTCTACATACAAGCATAGAACTATTCAAGAAAGCAAAGAATAAAAATCGGATGAAGTTTTCATTATTGATAGCCAACCATCTAGGAGCACGGATAAAAACCGAGAAAGACTGGCTGGATGCGGTGGATTTTTGGACTAAACATTATTTCAATGACCCACAATATTTGAAAATAGATGGGAAACCAGTCATCACTGTTTTCGTCAGTGCAGAAATAAATAAACATATTCCGATTATCAGAGAGTATGTAAAAAAACATACTCCATATAAGGGCTTATTCATTATCTCAAATCGTTATGACAAGCCTGATAGCAATTTTGATATGTTGTCGTGGTATAATATTCGTGAAATTGAGCCAGGACACACGGAAGAAAGAACATATAACAGACTTGTTAGCCATGCAAAAGAAATATGGTATAAAACAGATGCCTGTTTCTGTGTTGCGCCATGTGTAATGGTTAATTGGGATAAGCGGCCTTGGCAAGCGACAAATGAAGGCTTGTATTACACAGGGCGTACTCCAAGACTTTTTAAAGCGCAATTAGATGCAGCTTTGCAATTTGTATGTAAACGCAATCCACGTCACCGTTTGGTGATGATTTACGCTTGGAACGAATTGGGAGAAGGCGGCTACTTGATTCCTACGCAAGAAGACAAAAATGCTGTTTATTTGAAGCAGGTCAAAAAGCGAAAGAAAAGATTAAACAGATTGTAGATTCAATAAAATAGAATCATGTGGGCATTTATCACCCTTGCAATGTTCCTATGCGTTTCGTATATCCTTTATCAGGAATTGAAGGATTTTGAAAGCAAGTTTCTTTCTGTTTTTATCATATCAGCAGCATGGCTGCTTTTGCATTTTAAACTTCCTATGCCATGCTGGACTGTAGGGCAACTTTCCATCGGCTTTTGGGATTTATCGATTGGTATGCTGGCTATAACATCTGTTTATAGGCTAATTCAGGAAATTTGGATTAAAACAATCTGTTCACGTAAGAAGATTATAAGAAAGTTAAAATCACTCTTCCTCATCTTAATCTTAAGAGACATCCGACAAGATAAGCTGTTTCGTAATACGCTTATTGCACTTATCGCACTTTATGTGATTATAATGCTCAAAAACCTAACGAAATGGAGTTGAAATTCGGCGATTTTACAAGCCTTGATGTGTTCAGCGGTTTATTGTCATTGTTTGCTGCGGTAATAAGCTTGGCATATCCGTTTATACTTCAAGTAAGAGAACGAATTCAGAGCCGCTATGTTTTAGAAAAAGTAGTTGATTGGTTTCAGCAGGAACCTTATCTTTGCCGATTCCTTACCTTGTTAAAAATCAACATACCCATAGCGTTGCTAAATCCTTTTCTTCTCTATCTATTCAGGCAATATGAATCTCTGTCAATCACACTGCTGACCGTACAATCCATATCCGTATGTATATTGCTATTTTATTTGATGTGCCTGTACAAACTGATTAACATTTATGGGTCATACCGTGAAATGGCAAATCACACCTCTGCTGAAGATATGGAAAGGTTGGCTATTGTGATGCTTTCGGCTGACCACAGGAATGCGGAGGAAGGCTATTTTACTGCTAAAGATAAACTCTATAGACGTATGACAGAAATCCTGATAAAAGAGGCACAAAAAAGGAACGGTAAAATAACCGATTTTCCGGAAGAAGTGATTCAGATTATTGGTAAAATATTTTATGCCGCAGAAAAGAAAAGGATGTACCCACGCACATCTGTTGACACGACCCTTATTCCTTTATTATATGATGCCATATACAACAAAACACATACCACAAAAGAACTCCGGAAATTCATTTGGCTGCACTTGAATAGATTACTGCGCGCGGGAAATACCGATTGGCTGAAATCTTATTGGGAATGGTCATCGCAATTTTATCGGACGATGCGTTATGATTACAATTATAATGCAACTGAAAGGAATGAGTTCTTCGAAATGCATTCTTCTTTTGCGGCTATGGTATTGCGGAGCAACAACATGGAATTGATGAAATTCATAATGACTTTTCAAGACGCAAGTCCTGAACCTCCATGCTTGTTATTGCAAAATTCAATTGAAATTATAAAAATGCTATTCCATTTTGACAGATTACGGAATTGGCCTTTTAGGTTAGCAGGAGCTTATCAGATGTACTTTTTCGCCAATGACGTGAATGCAGACCATAATATATATAGGGTATTTTGTGATTACTTGGCATTTTCATTGGTATATCAGGAAGCAAACAAGGAAAAATATATTTGTTTTGGTGAATATCATATTGATGACGGTCTTTCTAAGGAAGAATTGGAGCACGACAAATCTGTGTTGGAATGGTTTAGGGAAACTGTGTTGACAGATGTGCGTAAGAGGCATTGGCGATTTTTTAGGAAAGAAGCATTTAATGCAACCAATAGCTTTCTTTTACAGATAATCCATTTATACAATCAAAGAATCGCCACTATCAGTAAGGATGATGATATATCGCAGGACAAGTTGCAGACAATGAAGGAAGAACTTATTGCCGAAAACAAGAAAATCACATTGCCCCTTTTGAAAAAAGAGATGGATGGCGATGATGTAAAAACAATGCCATTCAAAGCTACAGCTGCACTACAAGCTTCTCCTGGACAACTGTTGGAACACCACAGCATTTCGAGCGTCAATTTCGCTGAGACGCTTATTATTTATCTCCGGCATCAGTTCTATGCAAGGCTGGCTTCCTTGTTCTTGTTGAATGGTTCTGTCCGAACATACCTCATACAATATAAGGATTTACAAGAAGCATTGAGAAGAATGTATTTTAATAAGGATGAACATACCCTATTGAACAATGGTGTTTCGCTTTGGAATTATGATTTAGGGTGTATAAAAGATGAGGATATTATAAAAATAGGAAGTGGTAATAACAGTCTGTTTATTGTAAGGAAGAAAGATTGTCCTACCTATATATATGGAACATTAGAGGACCTGAATGGCGATGCTCATTCAGAAGGTACAAATACTCCTAATATCTCAGTGCTTGACGCTGAAAACGGCCTTTATTGGAAAGAACCTACCAAAGACAGTAAACTCTTAGTTGATGTGGCACAACCTTTTGTGATATACAACAGAAGACATATGCGCTATATAAAAATCAACATTACATACGACCGTGCTATAGGGGATTGCGACCTGCACAAACTGAAAGACCTCAGAGAAATTTTATAAAACATACAATCCAATGAAAATAGCATTTATCAGCACCCGTGGCATACCTAACAACTACGGGGGCTTCGAGCAGTTTGCGGAATACATTTCCGTGGGACTGGCCAAGAGAGGGCACGAAGTGACGGTGTACTCACCGAGTTTTCATCCTTACAAGGGGGAAAGTTACAAGGGCGTGAGAATTAAGCATATCTACAGTCCGGAGACATGGATGGGTAGTTCTGTGGGAAGCTTCTTTTATGATTTCTCCTCATTGAAAGACGCTTTGAAGAATGAGGACTTCGACATCATCTACGAGGCTGGCTATACGAGCATCATCCCCGCCTACATCTGGTTCAACGTGAAGAAGCGAAAACGCCCGATATTTACCACGAACATGGACGGACTGGAGAACAAACGCTCGAAGTTCAGTCCGATGGTTCGGAAGTTTCTTGACTGGGAAGAAAAAATGGCCGTGAAGTACAGCCACTACCTCATTGCCGACAACATGGGTATCCACGACTATTACAAGGAGAAATACGGCAAGGAGAGCGAGTTTCTGGCATACGGGGCGGACATCCATGATGATTTTGATGAAAAGATACTTGCTGAGTTCGGATTGCAGGCTAACAGCTATTACCTAATCGTGGCGCGCCTTGAGCCTGAAAACAATATAGAAGCGGTTATCCAAGGCTATATGGTATCAAATGAAAGTTCCCATAAACCACTTATCATCGTGGGGAAGACCAATACGCCGCATGGTAAATATTTGGCCAAGAAATATGGGGGCAACCATAACGTGAGATTCATAGGCGGCATTTATGATTTCAAGAAACTTGATTCTGTTCGGCACTTTTCGTTTGCTTATTTTCATGGGCATAGTGTTGGGGGAACGAATCCATCTTTGCTAGAAGCGATGGCGTCTGAATGCTTTATTATAGCCAATGACAATGTTTTTAACAAGGCTGTACTAAAAAAGAACGCTCTATATTTCAAAGATTCTGCCGATGTGAGAAATCTATTAAATAACATCTATTATTTTATAGGTGAAAACAGACCGAAATTCTTAAGTGGCAATCTTCAAGAAATCAAAAATGAATATTCTTGGGAACATCTGGTTGACGAACACGAGAAATATTTCTATTGGCTTTTGGAGCAAAACAACAAGTGATAAACTAACATAATTAAAATCAACCAATGAAAGGAATCGTTTTAGCTGGTGGCAGCGGTACAAGGTTGTACCCTATCACCAAGGGAATCAGCAAACAGCTCATTCCGATTTTTGACAAACCGATGATTTACTATCCCATCTCTGTACTCATGTTGGCAGGGATAAGGGAAATCCTGGTCATCTCAACGCCCTACGACTTGCCAGGCTTCAAGCGGTTGCTGGGTGACGGCAGCCAGTTTGGCGTGCGGTTTGAATACGCCGAGCAGCCTTCGCCTGACGGATTGGCGCAGGCGTTCATCATCGGGGAGAAGTTCATCGGGGATGACTGTGCCTGCCTCGTATTGGGAGACAACATCTTCTATGGCGCGGGACTGAACACGATGCTGGCGCAAGCGGTGAAGGACGCCGAGGAGAACGGAAAGGCCACGGTGTTCGGCTATCGGGTGAGCGACCCGGAGCGTTACGGCGTGGCGGAGTTTGACAAGGACGGCAACTGCCTGAGCATCGAGGAAAAGCCCGAACATCCGAAGAGCAATTATGCCGTTGTTGGTCTGTATTTTTACCCCAACAAGGTTATTAACATTGCGAAGAACATCAAGCCATCGGCACGCGGTGAGCTGGAAATCACCACGGTAAACCAGGAGTTCCTGAAGGACAGGGAACTGAAGGTACAGACGATGGCAAGGGGATTCGCTTGGCTGGATACGGGTACGCACGATTCATTGTCGGAAGCCTCGACTTTCATTGAGGTTTTGGAGAAGCGTCAGGGACTGAAGGTCGCCTGCCTTGAGGGAATCGCTTATCGGAAAGGTTGGATTACAGCAGAGAAACTTCGCGAGGTGGCACAACCGATGCTGAAGAACGACTACGGCAAGTACCTGCTTTCTGTTCTTGACGAAAAAGAGGAAACATTGGAGAAGAACTTAGAATATTAAGAACTATGGAAGTAATAAAGACGGAGATAGACGGCGTGGTAATCATTGAACCACGTATCTTCAAGGATGCGAGAGGTTATTTCTTCGAGAGCTATTCCCAAAGGGAGTTTGACGAGAAAGTAGGCCACGTGGCGTTCGTGCAGGACAACGAGAGCATGTCGAGCTACGGCGTGATGCGGGGGTTGCACTTCCAGCGGCCGCCGTTCACGCAAGCCAAGCTGGTGAGGTGCGTCAAGGGCAAGGTGCTCGACGTGGCCGTGGACATCAGGAAAGGCTCTCCGACCTACGGAAGGCACGTGGCCGTGGAGCTGACGGAGGACAACCACCGGCAGTTCTTCATCCCGAAAGGCTTCGCCCACGGGTTCGCCGTGCTGAGCGAGACGGCGGTGTTCCAGTACAAGTGCGATGAGTTCTATCACCCGGAAGCGGACGGGGGCATCAGCATCCTTGACCAAAGCCTGGGCATCGACTGGCGAATACCCACGGAGCACGCCATTCTCAGCGAGAAGGACACGAAACATCCTTTGCTGAAAGACTTTGAATCCCCCTTTGTTTATTCAAGATAAAGAAACGCCATCATGAACATATTGGTAACAGGCGCGAACGGCCAGCTCGGCAACGAGATGCGCATAATCAGCAAAGAAACGAACGACAGCTACACCTTTACAGATGTCGTAGAGGTTGAAGGTGTTGAAACGACTATCTTGGATATAACCGACGCGGAAGCCATACGGAAAATCGTGAAAGAAAAGGACATCCGGTGCATAGTGAACTGCGCCGCATACACCAACGTGGACAAGGCGGAGAGCGATGAGGCGTTGTGCCGGAAGCTGAACGCCGATGCCCCGAAACTCCTGGCTGAGGCCATGAAAGAAGTCGGAGGTCTGCTCGTGCAAATCTCGACGGACTATGTTTTCGGGGCAGACCCTTACAACACGCCTTGCCGGGAAGACCAGAAAGGAACGCCAACGGGCGTTTACGGCCAGACAAAGCTGGAGGGCGAGGAGAACATCAAGGCGGTAGGTTGCGATTACGTCATCATACGCACGGCATGGCTCTACTCCGAATATGGCAGGAACTTCGTCAAGACGATGCTGAACCTGACGGCGACGAAACCCAAACTGAATGTGGTTTTCGACCAGGCGGGAACCCCGACCTACGCCTACGACCTGGCCGAGGCGATAAAGACGGTATTGGCTGACTACGAGAAGGAATGTCCTGAAGCGGGTTACGGCAAGAAGGGCATATACCATTTCAGCAACGAGGGCGTATGCTCGTGGTTCGACTTCACGAAGAAAATCGCCGAGCTGGCCGGAAACACGGCCTGCGACATTCAGCCCTGCCACAGCGACGAGTTCCCCAGCCCGGTGAAGCGTCCTGCCTATTCTGTTCTTGACAAGACGAGAATCAAGGAGACGTTCGGGCTGAGGATACCCTATTGGACAGACTCATTGAAAGTCTGCATGAAGAACATGAATGTCCTAAAATGATAACGACAACAAAAACATAAACGACATGGAATTTAAGAGAAACATCATCATAACGGGCGGAGCGGGATTTATAGGCTCACACGTGGTACGCCTGTTCGTAAACAAATATCCCGAGTACCACATAATCAACCTCGACAAGCTGACGTATGCCGGCAACCTCGCCAACCTGAAAGACGTGGAGGACAAGCCGAACTATACCTTCGTAAAGGCGGACATCTGCGACTACGGGACAGTGAAGTCGCTGATGGCGAAGTATAACGTGGACGGCATCATCCACTTGGCGGCGGAGAGCCACGTCGACCGCTCGATAAAGGACCCCTTCACTTTCGCCCACACCAACGTGATAGGCACGCTGACACTGTTGCAAGCCGCCAAGGAATACTGGGAGAGCCTGCCCGAAGGCTACGAGGGGAAGCGGTTCTACCACATCTCCACCGACGAGGTTTACGGGGCTTTGGAGCTTACCAATCCCGAGGGAATTGAGTCGCCATTTACTACCAAGGCAAGTTCGGAGCACCACCACGCCTACGGAACGGAGTTCTTTACCGAGGAGACGAAGTACAACCCACATTCTCCCTATTCCGCGTCGAAGGCAAGTTCAGACCATTTCGTCCGTGCTTTCCACGACACCTACGGCATGCCGACCATCGTAACGAATTGCTCCAACAACTACGGTCCATACCAGTTCCCCGAGAAGTTGATACCCTTATTCATTAATAACATCCGCCACAGGAAGCCGTTGCCCGTCTACGGAAAGGGCGAGAACGTGAGGGACTGGCTCTACGTGGAGGACCACGCGAAGGCGATAGACCTGATATTCCACAAGGGCAAGACAGCCGACACCTACAACATCGGCGGCTTCAACGAGTGGAAGAACATCGACATCATCAAGGTGGTGATCAAGACCGTTGACCGCCTGCTTGGCCGCCAGGAGGGAGAGGACATGGACTTGATAACCTACGTGACCGACCGCAAGGGGCACGACATGCGCTACGCCATTGACTCAAGGAAGCTGCAGCGGGAACTGGGCTGGGAACCGAGCCTGCAGTTCGAGGAAGGCATCGAGAAGACCGTGCGCTGGTACCTGGACAACCAGGCATGGATGGACAACGTGACCAGCGGCGACTACCAGCGGTACTACGAGGAGATGTACAAGGGAAGGTAATAAGCGGCAACAGCACGGTATAGTTTATCCGCCATAGAATACCACCTGGCTTTACACCTATTATATATATAAGGTGTAGGGTCAGGTGGTTTTGTTTATAATATGCTTTGCCTTAGAGCTGGCGTTGGACCTCTTCGAGGCCCCGCGTAGAGTATAGGAAACGCTATCATCCGCAAGCGGGAAACCTCCTTGAGGCTTTCCACATGCGGTTAAGCTATCCTGGACTTCTTCGAAGCCCTTTTTCTCTTCGGGTGATTTCCCGCATGTCTATGCCTGCTTGCGTTTCCCATGCGCAATGTCATTCAAATATGGCCAGGCCATCACGTCAATCGCTATAACGCTTTTTCGCATACCCAAATGTGGAGACGTGGTGCTGTATATGTCACGCCTCTCTATAACTTTTCAATAGCTTCATTCCCTTCCAGCATCCATTTCCAAACCGGGATGATCTCGATCCTCTGATTGCCCATCACAACGACATCTTCCTCATTATAAGTAATAATGATCGAACGCTTTAAGGGTTTGAACGCATTCAGCTTGACCAAAGCGGAGATTTCACGTTCGCGGGTTTCTTGACCAATCATATTATATGATACTTGTACGCCTAGTTGCTCCGAAGGTATATAAAAATCGACTTCCACATTCCGGTTGTAATAAAATACCCCTTCGCCGTATGTGCGCAGCAAATAGATGGCCACAAGGTTTTCAAGCAGCTTGCTTTCAGGGTTGATGAGAAAAAGATTCAAAATGCCATTGTCATAGAAGTAATGTTTCCGCATCACCTCCCGTTGCGGAATGGCATCGGTAAAGTTTGATATGGAAAAGCAGAGAAACGCTTCTTTTAAATAGGACAAATAGGTGGATATGGTATTGCGGTTGATCTTAGTGCCATCACCTTGCAGGATATTTTGAAGCCGCTTTACAGCAGTGGGTTGCATTACGCTATCGGCTAGTTTCCGTATGAGAAGCGTCATGCTTCGCTCGTTACGAATACCTTTACGGATAATGATATCCGAATAAAGCACTTTCTGGTATAGCGACGTAAGCCAAAGACGCTTATCGGAGAAAGAAAAGGATTCGGCCAATCCGCCGAATTGAAAATAATCACCAAGCAGACGAATCACTTCTGCTTTTTGAGACGTGAGATACCAATGTGGTTGAAGTGTCACTCCTTTATATTGCAGGTATTCGGAAAAAGCGAAAGGCCAAATCTCTTGAATAAGAAACCGGCCACCAAGCGTGGAAGCTATCTCCCGGCTCAGCATGTGCGCGTTACTGCCGGTAATGAATACACGCCGACCTTCATCGGCAAGCCTTCTGGCAAAATGCTCCCAGCCGTCAATGTTTTGGATTTCGTCGAGGAAAATTATCGGTTCGTGTGCAAACAGCTCACGATAAGCGTCAATAATAATGTGTAGGTCTTCTTTTTTAATGTCGGTAATCCGTTCATCCTCGAAATTGACAAACAAGATTTCATGTACGTCATGCCCTTCACTTAGCAATTGCTGGATATATTGGTAAAGCATATAGGTCTTTCCTGCACGACGCATCCCCACGAGGACGTAGTTTCCCGCAGGTTCTATTTTTATGTCGCGTTTTTGCAACTTTATGTTTTGAATGAAATCTTGTTGCCACAAGATGATTTCTTGAATGACTTTCTTTTCCATGATGATTTCGTTTTCAGCGCAAAGATAGCTAAAATTATGGAATAGGGAACATAATTCAATAAAATATGTACTATATAGGTAGCATATTTCATTGAATTATGCTCCCTATAAAATAAAATCAATCATTGATTGCCGCATCTGGGATAAGATAACGGAAGTTTACAACGAGTGTCTGTAGGATAAATAACGGGTATTATAAGATTATCCATCTTGCGAATGGGGACATTCCCCAACACGCAAGATGGATTTTTGTTTCTCTGCCCATTTAATCAAGAGCGGGCTGGGCTACTTGCTGGTTTTCTTTCAATTCGCGATAGAGTCCATCCACGATACTGTCCGCCAAGGAGATGTTGGGCACCAAGATAGTATCGCACTTCAAGAACTCCGCTGCCTTGAGGAAAATCTCGGCGGCGGGAATAATCACGTCCGCCCGGTCTTCCTTGAGATTGAAGGAGATAATGCGCTCTTCTACGCTCAAGGGCTTTAACATCTCGTACATGTGGCGCAGATCTGTCACGCTGAGTTGTTGCTTCTTGCCTTTCCCGTCATGGGTGAGCTTGTAAAGCCTGTTGATATTACCGCCAGAGCCTATAATCCTGATGTTGTCATACTTCACGCCGAAGTCACGCAATTCCGACTCAAATTGCTTGATGGTCTCAGGTTTCACTTTATCACTCAAACAGCGAAGCGTACCTATATTATAGGAGTGGCTCTCGGCCAACTGGCCATCGTGGATAAGAGAAACCTCGGTAGAGCCTCCGCCCACGTCGATGTAAGCGAAGTTGCCCATGTTGCTGTCTGTCTTTTCCAACAAGTTGTTATAGAGCAGATGGGCTTCCTCCTCTCCCTTGATGATGTCGAGGACAATACCCGTTTCCTTCTCTATCTTTCGCAATACCTTTTTGCCATTCTCGGCATCACGCATGGCCGAAGTGGCGCAAGCGCGATAACGCACCACGCGGTTGAGCTTCATGAACTGCTTAAAGCCCTTGAGCATGTGGAGCATCATGCGCTCTCGTTCCTTTGACACCTTGTCGAGCGCGAATACATCCTTACCCAAACGCAAAGGCACACGGATGAACATGACTTTCTGAATGCGTTCTTCTTCCGGCGCATTGTCATCAAACTTCTTGATGAGCAGACGGGCACCGTTTGAGCCAATGTCTATAGCCGCCAAGTTGACTGGCCCTTGGGTCAAGTCAATGGCTTTCATTTCTTGCTTAGTTCCCATTTTCGTTTTCAGCTAAATATGCCTTGTATAATTCTTCTTGCGAACGGAAATACTCCCCCTTCTGTATCTCATTGGTACCTTTCCCGTCTACCACACGGGCGTTGGTAGTATCTTTCAGACCATATTCCACGGTGCGTAACAAGTCTGCCCGCAAAGTCTCATCATATACGGGGGTCATCACCTCTATGCGGTTAAGCAGATTGCGAGGCATCCAGTCCGCGCTGCCAAGATAATAGCGTGGATTGCCGCCATTGCAGAAAATCAAGACGCGGGAATGCTCCAGGTATCTGTCAATAATGCCCACGCACCGAATGTTCTCGCTCAGTCCTGGAATACCTGGCACCAAAGAGCAGTTGCCCCTGATGAGTATGTCTATCTTGACCCCCGCACAGGAAGCGTGGTAGAGCTTGTTGACTACTTCCGGCTCCGTGATATGGTTAATCTTGATTTTCACCCAGGCTTCCTTGCCTGCCTGGGCGTTCTTTATCTCGGTATCCAACAGGCGGAGTATCCTCGACTTCATGGAGTTAGGAGATACCATCAACTCCTGGAAACGTACCTGCGAGAAAGGCCTGTCTATAAAGTTGAACACCTTGGCCACCTCGTTGACAATGCGGGGACGCGCTGTCATCATCATATAGTCGGTATAGATCTTGGCGTTTCCCTCGTGGAAGTTGCCAGTGCCTACGCAGGCGATATTGCCTTTCTTTGACTCCAGGTAAAGCAACTTGGAATGTATCTTCAGTCCCTCCACGCCGAAAATGACATTGACGCCCTCTTCCTGCATACGCTTGCTCCACTTGATATTACTCTCCTCGTCAAAACGAGCCAGGAGTTCTACCACGGCCGTAACTTCTTTCCCGTTACGGGCGGCGGTGATAAGCGCTTTCACCACCTTGGAATCCTTGGCCAGACGATAGAGCGTGGTCTTGATGACCTTTACCTCTGGACGTATGGCCGCTTCTTGCAGCACGCGGATGTAACTATTAAAACTATGGTAGGGGACATGGATAAACAAGTCACGTTGGCGGATGAGGTCTAGCACGCTTTCATGTACCTTCAAGAACTCAGGGGGCATGATTTGCGGCCACTTGGGATACCTGAGTTCCTCATGGCCACAAGCGGGGAATGACATCAGGTCTTTATGGTTCTGGTATCGGCCACCTGCCAACATGGTGTCCCATTCCGTGGCGGATATGCGGTCTTTTATCTTCTTGAGCGCTTCCTTGGGCATGGCTTTATCATAAAGCAGGCGTACCGCCTCTCCTCTACGACGACTGTCTACGCCCGCGGCCACTTTTTCCACCGTGCTATATTCAAACTCGTTCTCTGTGTCGAGATCCATCTCGGCATCCTTGGTGAACTTAAAGGAGAAAGCCCTGAACTGGCTCTCCTTGAAGCCTATGAATATCAAGGGGAGGCAATAGCGCACCACATCGTCCAGGTACATGATATTATCGAAACCCTCACTGGAAGGTATCTTTTGCCAACGCCCATATACCCTGTCGGGAACCTTGATGATGGCGTACTTAGGTTTATCGCCCTCACTTTTCCCGCTTTTCTCCACCAAGAGATAGATACGGTTGTCCTCTAGCGAAGAAAGATCTTTTATCTCCGAAAGCCAAATAGGATTCACCGAACCGTTGAGCTTCTCGTAGAAAAAGGTGGTGAGATATTTCTTTTGCTCCTCATTGAGCTGCATCTCATTGACAATCCTTATCTTGTGAAGCGCCAACTCTCCCAGCACCCGATGCACGGCCTCTGTATACTCCTGGCTATAAGTCTCGTTGAGTAAGTTGATGGTCTTCAAGCTTTTCTTGATTTGGTTGCGCATAGACTTGGTGATGCCATCCCTTGCCAACAGGCGATTGAGCGATGCCACTCGCACCCGGAAAAACTCGTCAAGGTTATTGGAATAAATGCCCAGGAACGACAAGCGTTCCAATAAAGGCACATACTCCTTCCTGCCTTCTTGCAGGATGCGATGGTTGAAATACATCCAACTCACGTCGCGGTCCACATAGTTTTCCTTTTTCTTCCCTTCTTTGCCCATCTTGTTTGATAAATAATAAGGTTATTTGGTTGAGGTTTCTTCCATGACTGGTTCCTTACGTTCCTTTTTCTTTTCTTTCTTGTCCTTTCTTTCCTTCTTGCTCTCCTTGGCTATTTTCTTCACGCTGGCTTCTCCTTCGCCGCCTTCCTCTACAATGAGAAAATCCGTATCTTCATTGATAAAATGAAGCGCTTTCATAAAAGCCTTGGCGCAACCGGCGGGCACCATAATATTATGTAGCCTATCGCAATCGGAAAAGATATTACGGGCTAAATGCTTGGGAGACCCTTTGAAGGTAATGGTTTTCAGGTTATCACACTCCGCGAAAGCGTAGGCCTTGATGGTGTTGACGCTAGCGGGTATCACCACGTTATCCAAATTGTCACAATCAAAGAAAGCGTCTTTCTCTATCTCCCTGACTGTATCCGGGATAATCACTTCCCGCAAGTTTTTCTTCTGTTTGAAAGCCATCTCCCCAATTACCGTTACCCCTTCGGGGACGCTTACGCACTCCAAGTCGGTGAGACAATACACCAAGCGAGACCTGTCGGCTGTCAGCACCAAATCCCCGTCAAAATCAAAACTGTCACTTCCTACCTTCTGCAAAGCGAGATTCAACACCAAGTTGTCAAACTTACTTTCTTTCTTGGGATTCTTCTTCAGGATCTCAAGAATCGCTTTTTTACTCTCCTTCATAACCTATTATATTTATGTCGCGAAGATAGGAAAAATCATCGTAAAAGAGGTTACAAAACCATTAAAAGTTGCCACTCCCACGTGGTGAAACACAATTGTAACATCTGTGTCGCTGTTTAGAAACATGGAAGTGATTACTTCGCGGCAGGAACATAAAACATCCCATGGCAAGACAATTGTTTTTAGCGTGTTTATTCCTGTGCTTGGGCTACCAAACCCAAGCGCAGGAATCTGACAAAGTAGATAGGACACCTCAACTGCACGGCACGTTGAGGGGTAAATATGAATACCAGACCAGTGAGGGCGAAGGCAGGTTTGAGGTCCGCACGGCTCGTGTAAGCCTTACCGGCAACCTGACATCCATCGTAAGTTACAAAGCGGAGATAGACTTGTGCGATGAAGGCAAAATCAAGATGTTGGATGCCTATACCCGCCTGAAGCCTTGGAAAGGTTTCCAATTCACCATAGGCCAGAAGCGAGTGCCCTTCACCATTGACGCGCATCGTTCTCCGCACGAGCAGTACTTCGCCAATCGCTCTTTCATCGCAAAGCAAGTTGGCAATGTGCGTGACGTGGGCGCGGAGATAGCCTACCAATGGCACGTTGGCTTCCCCATCATCTTGGAGGCAGGCGTGTTCAACGGCTCTGGCTTGACAGAGTAAAAGGACTTCTGGACCAATAGCGTCAACTTCTCCGCCAAAGCCCAGTTCTTGCTGCCCATAGGCCTGAATGTCGTGATGAGCGCGCAAAAAATCAAGCCCGACCATGCGACCATCATGATGTATGACGGTGGCGTGACTTATCATAAAGGCGGTTTCATCGCGGAGGCAGAATACTTATACAAGCACTATGGCGATAACGCTTTCAAGGACGTGCACGCTTTCGATAGTTTCGTTAGCTACGACATCCCCATACGCCGCAGCCTCATCACGAAAATATCTCCCCTAATCAGATACGACTTCATGACCGACCATTCGGACGGCATGCGCTATCTGGACGGAGAGGAAAACGAGGAGGGAGAGCTGATTATCAACGACTACAAGCGCAATCGTATCACGGGTGGCGTAACCATCAGCCTGGCCAAGCCTTTCGTGAGCGACATACGTATCAACTACGAGAAGTATTTCTATCACGAGGACGCTTTGGCCAAGACCTCGGAAAAAGACAAGTTCGTGATAGAGTTTGTCACCCGCTTCTAAGCGAGGAGAAGAAATTATCCTTGCTTCGTGGCGAAAGAATAAGAAATAAATCTTAAATTTGCAATTGCAAAACCTATATAGCATGGAAGAGAACCAATACCGGATATTAGTGGTTGACGACGAACAGGATCTTTGCGAGATCTTGAAATTCAATCTTGAGACAGAAGGCTACGCGGTAGACACAGCCAACTCCGCGGAGGAAGCCTTGGGCAAAGGCATTACTCAATATAACCTGCTGTTGCTGGATGTAATGATGGGGGGCATGTCGGGTTTCTCCATGGCGAAACAACTGAAGAAGTCTCCCGACACCGCCAATGTGCCCATCATATTCCTGACGGCTCGAGACACTGAAAATGACGTGGTGACGGGCTTCAACCTAGGCGCTGACGATTACATCTCGAAACCTTTCTCCATCAGGGAGGTATTGGTACGCGTGAGGGCTATCCTGCGTCGCACCCAAGACCATAGCGGCAACCAGCCGCAGGTGCTTTCCTATCAAGGCCTGGTGATGAATCTCGACAAAAAGACCGTTACCATAGATGGGGAGGAAATACCTTTCACCAAGACGGAATTTGAGCTACTGGAGCTTCTCTTGCAAGAGAAAGGACGTGTCTTCTCGCGCCAAGAATTGATAGATCGCATTTGGCCGAAGGACGTGTTGGTGCTAGACCGCACGGTGGACGTGAACATCACCCGGCTGCGCAAGAAGATTGGCAGGTTCTCCAAATGCATAGTCACCCGATTGGGATTTGGTTATTACTTTGACGCATAGAAATAAGAATTAAGTCAAATGAAGAAAATCTCCGCGGGGAAAAAACTTTTCTTGAGCGTAACGGGCATCTTCCTGCTGTTCGCCGTGGCTTTTATCGTCTTCCAACATCAACGGGAACGACAATACAAGATGGATTCCATCACCCAAAGCTTGCAAAGCTACAATGTCGCCATGGCAGGCACGCTTCGCATGCTGGGCAAATGGGATGAGACCACCTTGACACGCTATATCAAGGGACATCCCATGGAAGGACTGCGCGTGACTGTCATCCGTAAAGACGGCAAGGTAATCTTCGATTCCGAGGAAAAAGACTATGCCAATTTCACGAGCCACGCCAACCGTCCCGAGATTCTGGAAGCCAAGAAGAAAGGCGTTAGCTCTTTCGACGTAAGGGAAAGCAGTACGCTCAGCCAGGAGTATTGCTATTCGGCCACCTATTTCGACAAGGAAGGTATATATATACGTTCTGCCCTACCCTATGACAGCAGCCTGACGGAATACCTGCAGGCGGATATCCACTATGTGTGGTTTACCCTTGTGGTGTTCTTGCTCCTGACCTTTGTGCTCTATCGTTTCGTCAACAGGCTCGACGCGCATATCATCAAGTTGCGCCTTTTCGCCTACCGGGCCGACAGGAACGAAAGCTTGGAGACAGAAGACCTGGCGGATTTCCCCGATGATGAACTGGGAGAGATAGCCGAGCGCATCGTCAAGATATACAAGCGCCTGCAAAACTCCCGGAGGGAGCAAGGCGTATTGAAGCGACAACTTACCCAAAACATCGCGCATGAGCTGAAGACTCCCGTCTCAAGCATACAAGGATACTTGGAGACCATTCTGCAGAATCCCCGCATCAATGAAGACACAAAGCAGCAATTCCTGCAACGGTGTTACGCGCAAAGCGAAAGGCTCACCGCGCTATTGAGAGACATCTCCACGCTGAACAGGATGGATGACGCGCCTGACATGATGGACTTCGAGGCGGTAGACATCTCCGCTTTGGTGGATAGCATCCGGAAAGAGGTGGCCTTGCAGATGGAACAGCGAAAGATGAAGTTTGAGTGCGACATGCCCGAAAGGCTGGTGACCAAAGGTAACAGGAGCTTGCTTTACAGCATCTTCCGCAATCTCACCGACAATGCCATAGCATACGCGGGCGAGGGCACCACCATTACCATTGAAGCCAGGGAAATGCACAACAAATGGCACTTCACCTTCAGCGACAATGGCGTAGGCATACCCGCCGAGCACTTGCCTCGCATCTTCGAGAGGTTCTATAGGGTGGACAAGGGACGCAGCCGGCAGATGGGCGGCACCGGACTGGGACTGGCCATCGTGAAGAATGCCGTCTTGCTGCACGGAGGTACCATCCGTGTTTCCAGCAACCTGGAGTCCAGGGGCACACGCTTTGAGTTCACGCTGCGGAAATAAACTCTTGGCACGCTGAACTACTTGCGAAGCGGCGCATTCCAAGCACTCGTTCGCGAGAAATTGGCATCTTTATGGTTAAAATAAAATAAAACCGATAAACTTATTCGTTTTATTCACGTCAAACATGTAAATTCGCGTAATAATACTAACTCAATAGACAGATTAGAACCATGAGGATGAACAAGTTATTTGGTATGGCCATGATGGCGGGCTTGCTAGTGATGACAAGTTGCGCCAGCAAAAAAGAGCTTGAGAGCTGTCAGCTGCAAAACCAGGAGCTGACCGCTAACTATCAAAGCACAAAAGAGGAGCTCGCCTCAGCCAAGGCTCGCGTCAGCTCACTGGAAGACCAGTTGGAGCAGATGAAGACTGACTATCGCTCTGTACAGGAAGCACTTGACAAGAGCTTGAGCAATGCAAGTTCCACCAATGTGAACATCTCTAAACTGGTTGACCAAATCAACGAGAGCAACCAGTATATCCGCCACCTGGTAGAGGTGAAGAGCAAGAGCGACTCACTGAACATGGTGCTCACCAACAACCTTACCCGCTCGCTGAGCAAGGAGGAGCTGAAGGAAGTAGACGTGCAAGTGCTGAAAGGTGTGGTCTACATCTCGTTGGCCGACAATATGCTCTACAAGAGCGGAAGCTATGAGATCAACGACCGAGCCGCAGAGACCTTGAGCAAGATTGCCAAGATTATCATGGACTACAAGGACTATGACGTGCTGATAGAGGGTAACACCGACAACGTGCCCGTGAACACCTCTAGCGCGCTGATGAAGAACATCCGCAACAACTGGGACTTGAGTGCCCTGCGCGCTTCCTCTGTAGTGCAGTATCTGCAAGAGCACTACGGCGTAGACCCCAAGCGGCTTACCGCTGGCGGCCGTGGCGAGTACAATCCCATCACCACCAACGACACGGAGGTGGGCAAGCAGCGCAACCGCCGCACGCAAATCATCATCACTCCCAAGCTCGACCAGTTCATGGAGCTGATTGACCAGGCTCCCGAGGAGGAATGAACATAAGCGAAGCGTAAACCCATTCTGCCCCGATACACTCAGTCCGTGATTGTATCGGGGTTTATGGTATTATACAGCATCAACCATTTATAAGAGATATTAGCAAGAGAAACAGACTATGAAAAAGATTCAGATGACAACTCCCCTCGTGGAGATGGATGGCGACGAGATGACCCGCATCCTGTGGAAAATGATCAAGGATGAACTGATACTCCCCTTCGTGGACTTGAAAACAGAGTATTATGACCTGGGCCTTCCCCATCGAGACGAGACCAACGACCAGGTGACCATAGACTCCGCCAAGGCCGCCATGAAATATGGCGTGGCCGTGAAGTGCGCCACCATCACGCCCAACGCGCAGCGCATGGACGAGTATAAGCTGCACAAGATGTGGAAAAGCCCTAATGGCACCATCCGCAGCATCATGGACGGCACGGTGTTCCGCGCTCCTATCACCATTCCCAGCATTCATCCCGTGGTCAAGAACTGGGAAAAACCCATCACCATAGCCCGTCACGCCTATGGCGACGTATACAAGAGCGTGGAGATTGACGTGGATGAACCCGGCAAGGCGAAGTTGGTCTTCCAGGGGCAAAGCGGCAAGACGCAAGAGGTAGACATCCACGACTTCGAGGGCACGGGCATCATCCAGGGCATGCACAACACAGACAAGAGCATCCGCTCCTTCGCCCATAGCTGTTTCAAGTTCGCTGTCGACACCAAGCAAGACCTGTGGTTCGCCACGAAGGACACCATCTCCAAGAAATATGACGCCCGCTTCCGCGAGATTTTCCAGGAAGTATACGACAAGGAATATAAGCAGACTTTCGAGGAGCTGGGCATCGAGTACTTCTATACATTGATAGACGACGCGGTCGCCAGGGTTATCCGTTCCAAGGGCGGATTCATCTGGGCCTGCAAGAACTATGACGGCGACGTGATGAGCGACATGCTCTCCACCGCCTTTGGCTCATTGGCCATGATGACTTCCGTACTGGTGAGCCCCGATGGCAATTACGAGTATGAGGCCGCCCACGGCACGGTGACCAGACACTATTATAAGTATCTGCAAGGAGAGGAGACCTCTACCAACCCCATGGCCACCATCTTCGCGTGGAGCGGCGCGTTGCGCAAACGTGGCGAGATGGACGGCATAGAGGCTTTGGTGAACTTCGGCAACCAGCTGGAAGAGGCCTGCTTCGACACGCTCAACGAAGGCATCACCACCAAAGACCTGGTCAATCTCATGGAGGGCGTAACGCCAAAACCCGTCACCTCCGCCGCCTTCATTGCCGCCATCAGGGAACGGCTTGAAAAAAGGTTGTTACAATCTGGCTTGTAACACGATTGTAACACTTGATTAAAAACCTTGTAACAATTATTGCCTACATTCGCGGCAGAATTATTACAAGGTTTTTTATTTATATGGCTACGATTTATTTATGTATCGTCGTTTTCCTGCTATGCTTGGCGGTATTCGACTTATTCGTAGGAGTCAGCAACGACGCTGTCAACTTCTTGCAATCAGCGGTGGGAGCCCGGGTGGCTAAATTCCGCACCGTGCTTATCATCGCCTCGTGTGGCGTGCTGGTAGGCGCGGTAATGTCCTCGGGCATGATGGACGTGGCGCGCCACGGCATCATGAATCCCTCCAATTTCTCTTTCAACGAGGTGATGACCATCTTCCTGGCCGTGATGGTGACCGATGTCATCGTGCTCGACGTGTTCAACACGCTGGGCATGCCCACTTCCACCACCGTCTCTTTGGTATTTGAGTTGCTGGGCGCGGCATTCATCCTGGCCACGCTGAAGATTATCAGCGACGACAGCCTCCACTACATCGACCTGCTCAACAGCGAGAAAGCCCTGAGCGTGATTATCGCCATCTTCGTCAGCGTGGCCATCGCTTTCGTGTTCGGTATCATCGTGATGTGGATAACACGACTGGTCTTCACGTTCAACTATAAGCGCCACATGCGCTATTCCATCGCCATCTTCGGCGGCATCGCCTTCACGGCGCTAGCTTACTTCATCTTCCTGAAAGGACTGGGCGCAAGCCCCTATATGCCGGCAGAGGCGCGTGACTACATCAACGACAATGTCAACCTGCTCTTGGTTTACACTTTCATCGCCTCCACCATACTCATGGAGGTGCTCCACCTGCTTGGAGTGAATATCTTCAAGTTCATCGTGCTCATGGGAACCTTCGCCCTGGCCATGGCCTTCGCCGGCAACGACCTGGTAAACTTCATCGGCGTGCCCTTGGCAGGACTGGATTCCTATAATGATTATGTGGCCAACGGCAACGGCATGGCTCCCACCGACTTCCTGATGACCAGTCTCATGGAGTCCGCCAAGACGCCCCTGCTCTATCTGGTATTGGCCGGCGTGGTGATGATTGTGGCCATGGCCACCTCCAAGAAGGCGCAAAACGTGATCAAGACTTCCGTGGATCTCTCCCGCCAGGACGAGGGCGACGAGATGTTTGGCAGTTCCAGGGCAGCGCGCTCCATTGTCCGCGCCACCCAAGACGTGGGACAGGCCGTGAAGAGCGTCATCCCTGGCGGATTCTTCAAGGGCGTGGGGAAACGCTTTGACAAAAACCAGGTGATATTGGAAGACAACAAGGCCGCCTTCGACGTGGTGCGCGCCGCCGTCAACCTGGTATTGGCATCCATGCTGATTACCATCGGCACCAACTACAAGTTGCCTCTTTCCACCACCTACGTCACCTTCATGGTGGCCATGGGTAGTAGTCTGGCCGACAAGGCTTGGAGCCGCGAGAGTGCCGTGTTCCGCGTGACGGGAGTGCTGAGCGTTATCGGTGGATGGTTCATGACTGCCGCCGTGGCCTTCCTCTCCGCCGCTTTCGTCTGCATATTGATGTATTATGGCGGCATCGTGGTGCAAACGGCCTTCATCGCCTTGGTCATCTTCCTGCTCATACGTTCCAGCCGCCAGTACAAGAAGAAGGAAGAGGCCGCCACCAAGGACGACGCTTTCCGCGTGATGATGCGTACCCGCGACCCGGAAATCGTCTGGGACTTGCTGCGCAAGCATGTCACCCGCACCCAGAGCTACGTCAACCGCTTCGCCCTGGAGCAGTACAACCGCATCCTCGACGGCTTCGAGAACGAGAACGTGCGCACCCTGCGCAAGTGCAACAAGGAGTTGAAAAACGAGCGCGACACGCTGAAGAAGCTCCGCCGGCAGGAGATGCTGGGCCTGAAGAAGTCACCCACCGACATCGCCATAGAGCGCAACACGTGGTTCCACTTGGGCGCCAACAGCAACCAGCAGTTCGTCTACTCCCTGCGCCGTATGCTCGACCCCGTCTTGGAGCACGTGGAAAACAACTTCAACCCCCTGCCCAAGCAGTTCATAGAGGAGTTCAAGCCCGTGCGTGACAAGGTGAACGAGCTGATGACCATGACTTGCGACGTGATAGAGACAGGCCATTACGAGAACTATCGTGAGATACTGGCCGAGGCGGACGCCTTGAAAGACGAGCTGTCTGTCATCCGCAAGAAGCACATCGACCGCCTGCAGCAGATGAACGACAACAGCAAGCTGCAAATCTCGCTGGTCTATCTCAACGTGCTGCAAGAGAGCCAGGAGTTCCTCAGCGTGATGCGCCACCAGCTGAGAGCCGCCAAGAAGTTCATGGAGAACTGATTCCCTGGCGGGCATGACCCGCCAACCCCTCCACATAGTAAGCCCCAAGGCGTTCCCGCCAAGCATTCACGGAACGCCTTGGGGCTTTTCGCGTGGCCATTCTCGCCAGCGGAAGAGACCAGGATTATCCAAAGAGTTCCCGCCGGAAAGAGAGAGGGAACTTGAAGCGCCCAATACGATGGAGGTTGCCACAAGTAGACTTGGAAAAGCCACCTCAAGTGACCCGGGAAAGCCATCCAAGGTTCGTTGGCCAAGTAACCTTGGTAACTTTCGATTTTAATATAGGTGCGTTGGGCAACTCAGCAAGGATACTTTTTGGAGGCATAAATACACCAAATTCTGAGGCAAAGTGCTTAATTATTTTTGTACGGACGGAAACCTCAATCGTTTGGATGGCGGTAAACAGTAAGGCCCGAAGTTCTTTGTCGAAAGAATAAAGGTCTATAACATCGGCAAAATTACTGTCCTCTCTAAATTGGTGGGTGATATGGTCGACTTCAAAGTGTCGCCAATAACCTGCAAGACGGAAATAACTGATGGTGTCAAGAACCTCAATAGCTTGCTTAACATCATCTATGAGCAAACCTCTTCCTCTGAGAATATCAATTTGCTGTTTTGTGGTTATGGCTTGATGCGTATATCTGATTCCCATAAATAAAAAATGTCCCGCTGGGTACGCTAATCTTACGGGAAGCGGGCGGGATTTGTTGATGCAAAGGTAATCTATTATTTTGAATATAACAAGAGAAGGATAGAAAATTGCTGAACTTTTTTATCTTACATTCGTCTTTTCCAAATGTTTTCGTTAATTTTGTATTCGGATTTGGGTAAACCATTTCCAGACATTTGAAAATAAAGGAGCGTTATGCTACTCTTGTAAGTGCAAAGCCTGAGAAACTGAAACACAAAAATCAACAAGAATTGGCATGGCAGTTTCCACGTTATAGCGTGGGCTGCTTAACCATATCTGTTGATTAAGGTTTTCTCAGGGCCTGCACTTTAAGACGTGGTTATTGGCAGTGCCACGCTTCTCGTTTTACCAAGTGAGTGTTCAGCACAATACTATTAGATAAATTATGAGTAATAAACAAGAAGATAGAACTGTCATATTAGATAATGGAGAGATTGCCAAGGCAACTTTCCCTGTTGTTGTTTCTGCAAGCCGAAGCACAGATATACCGGCATTCTATGCCGATTGGTTCTTTGAACGACTAAAAAAAGGCTATTCGGCATGGACAAACCCATTCAATGGGAAAAAAATTTATGTCGCTTATGAAGACACTCGGTTCATCGTCTTTTGGTCGAAAAATCCTCGTCCTCTTCTTAAGCATATAGATTATTTACGAGAAAAAGATATTGGCTGTTATATTCAATATACTCTCAATGATTATGAGAACGAAGGATTAGAGCGTGGTGTACCTCCAATTAAAGAACGTATTGAAACATTCAAATTGCTTGTTGATAAACTTGGAAAGGGTGCGGTAGTTTGGCGTTTTGACCCCCTTATTCTTACAGATAAGATAGACATTGATAAGCTTCTGCAAAAGATAGAGAATATAGGGGAGCAACTTCAAGGATATACAGAAAAACTCGTTTTCAGTTTCGCAGACATATTGTCATACCGCAAGGTTAAGTCAAACCTAGAACGTAACCATATCAACTACCTTGATTGGACAAAAGACCAAATGATAGAGTTTGCTGAGAAACTTGTTAGCCTTAATAAAGCAAAAGGATGGAACTATAATCTTGCGACTTGTGGCGAAACCATCGACTTAGATGGAATAGAACATAATCATTGCGTAGATGACAAACTTATGGTACGTTTTGGTTATACATCTAAGAAATTGATGGATTTTTTAGGAGTAGAATTTATTGATAGAAATAATCCGCAATTTCTCTTTTATGAAGATATTGCAATTCCGTTAGATGGCAATCGGTATGCGATAATCAACAAAAAGAATAAGGATAAAGGACAACGCACGGCTTGTGGTTGTGGTTGTATGAAAAGCAAAGATATAGGGGAATACAATACATGTCCACATTTGTGTGAATACTGCTATGCTAATGCAAGTAAAGAATCCGCTATGGCTAATTATAAGAGACACAAAGAAAATCCATTTGCAGAAACTATAGTTGGTAGATGATGGAAGCCATAAAGTCATTTAAATATAATAAAGGAAATTGGGATTTCCTTTTAAAGAATGGACGCAATATACGTTTGAAGGAATTTCCTTTATCCTGTGATTTTGTTGGTGCACATGTTTGGACACCTACAATTGATGGGATTTCTTATTTATTTTGCCATTGGGATTTCGATAAATACAGGTTGTGTCCAATATGTCTCAATGGACTTTGGGGATTCATAGATAATTCATTCAATATTGAAATTGAATGTAAATATGATAATGTAGGGGTCGAAATTGGCATTGCACATAACCAGAATCTCCATGAATATTTCTGGGATTCATATTTATTAAATGAAGGAGATGTTACACCTTATGATAATAATAGGAATAAAATTCGTCGCGGATATTGTCCTGTTATATATAAAGGGAAAGAATATCAAATAGATATGAATGGGGAAATGTATGAATATACCAAGGATGACAACTTGACATACAATGATGCAATTTTGCATATTCCTTATTTGACTATCAGTGATATAATTTCCATTGCAACACTTCAACTTCCATCTCGATATAAGACATGCCCTTGGAAATATTGTGATCAAAAAGGTCGAACATTAGAACACGGAAGAGCCATACTAGAGACAGAAGAGCTATGCTCTGCCTATTTGGCGGCCTATGGCAAAATGCATTGTAAGAAACTTTATTTTGCATTAGATAAAACAAAAGAAAAAGGCAATTTCCCTTATTGCGAACTGCGTAACGGAGTAGAACTCTTTGATTGGGGATGTGGGCAAGGCTTAGGTTCGATGGCCGTTATAGAAAACCTAAGAAAAGAAGGATTGCTATCTTGCCTAAAGAAGATAACCTTGGAGGAACCATCAGATGTTGCCCTGGCAAGAGCAATGTTACATGTAAAGCAAGCACTTGGTACAAATTCTGACGTAACAGTCAAGCAGTTTTCTGAATACCTCCCATCGGACTATAGTAACGCAAATACCATTCAGAGTATTGCTGTAGAGCAGCCTTGTGCTATTCATATATTCTCTAATGTACTTGATATAGAATCTGTAAGTCTTAAAGGCGTTTCCAAATTAATTACATCTTCTGGTATAAAGCATATTGTACTGTGTATCGGTCCTGCCAATCTTAACGAAAGCCGAATAAATGCCTTTAAGAATTATTTCAAGGATAACGATATACAAGTGTTTGCGGATTATAGAGAAACGAAATTCGGTAAGCACCCAAATGGCAGAGATTATGGATGCCTGATCAAGAGTTTTACATTCTCTCTGGATTTTGCAGAAAGTGTTCTTCACAAATATAAATGTTTTGCTCCCATACAATTATTCGCTTGTTATGCGGAGACAATGCCCGAACCAAAGCAAAGAAATATAAAAGATGGGGCTTTTGAGGTTATGGCTCCATTTGACATGACTGTACACAAAGGTTTGAATCCCGTTTTAGCACTTGTCAGCAATCTCATATCAAGAGGTATCCCAACGTATGCAAGTGAATATATTACCACTGCTCTTTCGCGTCAAGAAAAAGCAGAAAGGGAAACATCACTAAAAGCAATAGCCCGAATCCAAAAGACGATTATAGAGGCGATGATAACGGGACGACTCAGTATCCAATCCGAGGGATGGAAAATGTTGATTATAGAAGATAGTACGGATGTTGCCGAAATAGCAGTTAAGGATTTCGTGGAAATGTACGGCAATCTTATCGCAATGACAGAGAGCTATGACAACATGCTATTGCCACATATAAATGTCGTAAAAACTTCTTCTGCAAACGCAGATGATATATTTGACCTGATCATTGACGTATCGGTAGAAAAATATGCTGATTCAGAACATGTGGTATTCTCGAAATTTAAAGCTAAGAATGATTGCTATTTCATTATTCGCTCTTCTGAATCAATTCATGAGCCACGTATACTTTATACTACAGAGCGAATCAAATATAAACCGTTTGTAGAAAAGGAATCAAGTGGAAAATACATTGAAAATGAAGTGGTAGCGTCCCACCTCAGATATTTCCTGAGACTAATTTTTCGGAAAGAAGATTTCCGTCCTGGACAATTACCTATACTCAATAGGGCTTTAGGATTAAAGAGTGTAATTGGTTTATTACCTACAGGTGGAGGTAAATCCTTGACTTATCAGTTGGCTGCAACGCTTCAGCCAGGCGTAACGTTGGTAGTAGATCCATTAAAAGGTTTGATGAAAGACCAATACGATGGACTTCTTAAAACAGGTATTGATTGCATCTCGTATATCAATAGTGATATCACATCTAATAAAGAAGAAGCGCATAGACGAGAACAAGCTCTTACTGGGTCTCAAATACAAATCTTGTTTCTCTCTCCCGAACGTCTCTGCATTCATCGTTTTAGGGAAGTATTACGTTCTATGAGAGAATCTGGTGTATATTTTTCGTATGGCGTAATAGATGAAGTACACTGCGTTTCAGAGTGGGGACATGATTTCCGATTGTCCTATCTTCATTTAGGACGTAATCTGTATAACTATGTCTTACCCAAAGAGGTTGAAGGTGCAGATAATCACATTTCCCTTTTTGGCTTAACAGCGACTGCTTCATTCGATGTGTTGGCAGATGTGGAACGTGAATTATCTGGCAGCAATTCCTATTCATTGGAAGATGATGCTACGGTCAGATATGAGAATACCAACAGATTGGAACTGCAATATAACATTTATCCAGTTGATACTTCAAATGCAAAGAAAGTATGGGAGGTTGGTGACATTAAAGAGGAACGTCTCATTGATGCAATCAATGATGCAACAGAAAAGATACAGGAGATACAGACTGATGAAAATATCAATGATATAAAAGTACACTTTTTGGATAGAGAAAACATTTCAGACAAAGAAATTATATCCAGCGTTAATTCTGTCGATCTCTATACACATATTGATAAAGATTGGTATAGTGTAAATCATACAGATATGGCTGGTATCGTGTTCTGTTTGCGTGCCTCTGAAAAAAGCAATTTAAGTGTTCCTTCTGTTGCCCAAAAACTAAAAACATGTAATATCAATGGCTTCTCCACTTATAAAGGAGGCGATGATACGCAGTGTCAAGAAGAATTCTTGCATGGCAATACACAGTTGATGGTGGCAACAAAAGCTTTTGGTATGGGTATAGATAAGTCAAATGTGCGTCTTACATTTCATTTGAATTATCCGGGTTCTTTGGAGTCTTTTGTACAGGAAGCAGGACGTGCTGGAAGGGACAAGAAAATGGCATTGGCTACCATAATGTATTCGCCTAAAAAATTCTGGGACAAAAATGCTCGGACGAATGAATGGAAAGAATATTCGGCAGACTACATTAATAATAAATTTTTCTATGATAGCAATTTCCTTGGAGAAGATTTCGAATTGTATGTAATGGAGTTGCTGATGAATGGGTTACCTTTGCAAATAAGCAATGAAGAAATAGCTGGTATAAACGAAACAATTTTTGGAAAAAGTACGGGAATACTTCAATTTATCAATAGATATCCTAAAGGGACAACTCTTACCTATTATGTTTCTTATATTGAAGATGATTATATCCTTGACATGTATAATGAACGTTTGGCAGAAAAGCAGATGCCATTATTCAATACCCAAAAGGCAAAATATCTGAAAAATGAACGTGGCTTTAGTTATACACGTGATTTCGGTTCGACTAATTACAAAGATGCTATACAAAAAGCTATCTATCGTATGTGCATTATTGGACTGATAGACGATTTCACAGAAGACTATGCAAAGAAACAATTTCGCATCACAACGATTTGTCAGGATGATTCACGTTATTATGAATATCTCAGTTCCTATTATCGAAAATACTATTCTGAAGATAGAGTTGAATCAATGCTTGATGAAGTTAGACAGATAGCGCAAGGCGAAGGTGTTATTATGGCTTGTTTGAAGCATCTCACTTCATTTGTCTACAGAAGTATTGCGGACAAAAGAGCTAGAGGTATCTTGGATATGGAACAATTCTGCAATATGGCGATTACTTCAAACAAGGATTGGAAAAAAACGAATGAAGATTTAAAAGATTTCATTTATTACTACTTCAATTCTAAATACGCAAGAGAAGGATTTGTCACTTATGATGCAAGTGTGAAGCAAGAAATACCATTTTCTCTCAAAGATGACACCAATACTGATTTTCACTTAGAGAACGAAACGACCAGTTTTGAACTTGTCAAGAAATATATGCGAGTTGTAGATGCGGACATTGTTAATAACGACGCTCAGAAAGATAATGTTAAGCACTTACAAGGTGCTGTTAGACTTATTCGCAGGGCAGCTGCAGAAATGAACCCGGTTCTTAATCTGTTAAATATTTTCTGTACGTTGTTCCTCGGACAACAAGATAATGAGATGTTAGAAGAAGAAATTTGTAACGATTACGAAGAAGTCATCGATTACTATACTTCGAAAAATAACATAAAAATTTTGGATGAGTATGCAGAACTGCTTATAAGTCATGCGGCAATAGATGAATATAGAAAGGATTATCTTCAAAAATTGTCCACTTATATTCAATTAAAGAGACATTTGAATAGTTTAAAAAATATCGTATCTAAATACAAGTAACATGATAGACGAAAAAATAAACAAAACTTTGTCCGAATTGGAAGCAAATCTTCGAAATGTAGAATCAGCTCGAAAGCAGGTTGAAAGTACTGTTAATTCATACGAAGGAATCAAGGCTGTAACTGCAAATTATGTAAAGAACCTTTCTTCTATAGAAGACAATTTGAAGGAACTTATAAAAGCCATTGGGAAAGATTATGAGAGAACAACCACGTCGTGCAATTCTTTAATTTCTAAGATTAACGATGCAGTAGACGACATAAAAGACGAAGTATCTTCCCAAATAGAAAAATTTCACAAAAAGTTTATGTATATCATTATATGTAACGTGATTATTTGGGTTACTATGCTAATACTTTTCTTTATAAACAAATAGTATTTGCGACAATTAGAAACAACAAAAATAATTACGTAATGAAAGATTCAGTCTCTTCGCAAATCTTCCAAGACATTCAAACTGCATGGAACACATTAAATCCTCAGCATATTATAAAGCACTTGGACAAGTGTTTTATTTATAATTCCCAATGGGTATTTGAGTCTCTTGATTATGAGAGGTATATCTCATATTTAACGGGAAAGTTTAATAAAATAACGTGAGTTCGATGAAATATAAGTGTTTGAAGATTTGGTGATTAGCGAAAATTGCTGTA
>OHVS01000173.1_pt1 | contig 36893 bp, 29 predicted proteins | sample 1579531 | NCBI WGS metagenome assembly OHVS01 (sample SAMEA3882531, study PRJEB24775) | human gut metagenome | biome: human-associated habitat; feature: intestine environment; material: feces | place: Netherlands | collected 2009/2010
GGGAAACCTGCCCTTAATTACCTAGTAGCAGAGGGCAGAGAGCGCGTCAAGGGCGGCGAAGCCGCTTGCGAAGCCCTTGACGTGAACTCTGTTTTCTGCTATCAACCAGCTTCGTTTTCCTGCATCTCAATGTACTTCATGCTCATGTACTTTTTTCCGCCCCATTGGGTTCCGGCGACATGACGCAGTCTGGCGCATACCAGCATCAAAGCCGAATGGCCATCAGGAAAAGTGCCTACTACGCGCGTCCTGCGCCGGATCTCGCGATTCAGACGCTCAATGACGTTGTTGGTACGGATTTTCTGCCAGTGCTCGGGCGGAAAATCCATATATGTCAGCGTTTCTTCTATACTGTCGCAGATCTTTTTCGAAGCTTCCTTCAGTTTCATGTTTCGGAGTTCTTCTGCAACCGCTTCTGCCTTTTTCCGGGCAGCTTCTTTATTCTCCTGCGCATGAATTGCTTTGAGCATCAGCGCAACCTGCTTGATCTTTGCCCTCGGTACCGTAGAAAACACATTGCGATAAAAGTGAACGACACAGCGCTGATACCTGGATTCCGGGAAGACTTCACCAGCTGCTTCGAGCATACCGAGGCACTTATCGCCAACAATGAGCTTGATGCCCTTCAATCCGCGCTTGCGCAGCCATTGAAAAAACTCCTTCCAGCTTTCCTTATCTTCCTTCATCCCTTCGGCTGCCCCCAGAACCTCACGGTATCCGTCTTCATTGACTGCAATGGCCACAAGAATGGCTACATTCTCATATTCGCCGCCCCAGTTCCGTTTCAGATAAATGCCATCCACATACACATAGGGATACTTTCCACCCTCGAGTGGCCGGTTTCTCCACTGTTCGATGTGTTCGTATGCCTTCTTGTTCAGTTCGCTGATCGTTGAGGAAGAAACCTTGCAGCCCCATAGCGCTTCCGTGATATCTTCTACGCGGCGCACCGACACACCTGCCAGATACATCTCCATGAGTGCTTCTTCTACGCTGGATTCCCGCCGACGATAACGCTCAATAATCGCTGTTTCAAAGGTAACTCCCTTGAGCCGCGGCACATGGAGCTTAACCTCCCCGGCGGTTGTCATGAGATTGCGATTGTAATGACCGCTCCGATAACCTTGCCGTTGTTCGCTGCGTTCATAACGTCCAGCTTGTGTCAGCTTCTCCGCTTCTGCTTCCAGCAGGCCATTTAGCGTTTCTTCGACGCTTCCCCGCACAAGTTCTTTCAGCTGCCCCTTGATTACTTCCTCGTTCAGTTGTACAATCTTCTCGGACATGGTTTACAGACTCCTTTCAGAATGGTGTGTGGTAACTTCATTCTACCAGAGCCTGCATGCTATGTCTTCTTTTATGCGATTTTCAATTTGCGCACCTTATTGTACATTATCTTCCCTCATGCTGCAGGAGCTGTGAGCGGGGATAGAAACCGGACAGAAATCGCGAAAGCCCCGCCGGAAAACCGGCGGGGCTTTTGGGGTGTTGCGAAAAGAAAGGGATCGGATCAGTATTTCTGCAGCGGGGCGTATTTCTCATGCAGCGCTTCCTCACGCTCGAGGTCGGACTCGATGCGTCTGTGGCGTGCGCGGATCTGCTCGTGGGTGTGCATATGCGGCACCTTGTACATGTGGTTCTCCTCGACAGCCTCGAACAGGTACGGGCCGACGAAGGCGGGGTTCATGCCCTTGACGGTGATGTTGCTGTCGAACAGGCGGCGGTAATCCCAGTAGCTGTCGGTGGCGTAGAACGGGTCGCACGGGACGCTGTAGTCGGCCGGGCGGTGATCCTCGCTGTTGTGGATGTTCGTGTGCACATATTCGGGACAGAACACGCTCACACCCATCATGCTGTAGTCGGGGTCGTTCTCGGCGAGGTCGCGCACGGCCTCAGCGATGCAGACGGCGGCATGCTTGCTCGCAAGGTAGGCCGTATTGTAGCGCAGGCCGGTGATCAGGCCGGCGATGGATGCGGTGAACAGGAAGTGGCAGGGCGTGCCCTGCTGCTTGAAGATGGGCAGCACCTCGTGCACGTAATAGGTCAGGCCGAGCACGTTCGTGTTCATGGCCCAGGCCCAGTCCTGAGGCGGATGGTTGTAGACCCAGCCGGCGGTGGCGATGCCGGCGTTGGCGAACATCAGGTCGAGCTGGCCGTACTCCTGCATGACGCGCAGGATGCTGAAGCGGACCTCTTCATACTTTGTGACGTCGGTCTTGATGGTGACGACCTTCGGCGCGCCGGCCTTCTCGCAGATGGCCTTGGTCTCCTCGAGACCCTCGGTGTTGATGTCGATGAGGGCGAGGCGCATGCCGCGCTTGGCAGCCTCTTCAGCGAAGGCGCGGCCGATGCCGGTGGCGGAGCCGGTGATGGCGGCAACTTTGTTCTTGAATTCTTTCATGTCTTGACTTCCTTTCTGTTGTGATATGGTGTGGGTTGACGGGGCTCAGGCGAGACCCGGGAACAGGACGCACATGAGCGTGACGGCGGCGGTACCGACGGTCGTGGCGATGACGGTCGTCACGAACAGGGCGGGGTAGACCTCCTTGAGCTTCATGTGGCACATGGGCAGCAGCATGAGGATGCTGCCCGAATAGGGCATGGAGTCGAGCGTGGTGGCCGCAAACGCGGACACGCGGTGGATGGTGCTGGCCGTCAGACCGAGCGCCTGCAGCTTCGGCGCGATGATCGGCAGCGCGACGAGCTGGCCGGTGGACGAGCCGCCGGTGAGCATGCACATGAGCGCCACAACGACCCAGCAGATGAGGATCGGCGCGATGCTGATGCTTGTGATGGCGGTGATCATGGACTGGAACGCGTCCGTGTTGGTGATGACGCCGGCGAAGCCGCAGATTGCGGCGACGGTCATCGTCATGGGCACGGAGTCGACGGCGCCGCTGTTGAGCATGGCCTTGAGATCCCTGCGGCGCAGCTGCGGCCAGAACAGCACGAGAGACAGCGCGATGGAGCACAACAGGCAGATGTTGATGTTGAGCTTCCAGATGTTGAACAGCAGGAAGAGGACGGCCATCGGAATGAGGGCGACGATCAGCTTCGGCTTGCTGCCTGTGCTGTCATAACGCGGGTCGAGCGGGTGGAGCTCGAAGTGCTCGCCGCGTTTGCGGGCGCGGTTGATGAGCAGGTTCATGATGACGAGGATCGCGGCGATCTCCGCCGCCGCGCCCACGAGACCGGGCACCAGTGCCACATCGGCCGCCGTGCCGAGCACGGTCATGGCGGCTACGTTCGTGACCTGCGGGCTGCCGGGCACGGTCAGCGTGAAGGTGAACGAGCCCGCGCCCAGAATGCCGAGGATGAACTTCTTCGGGATATCGCAGCGCTCGAAAATGACCAGCGCGATCGGGTACATGAGCACGATGACGACGCCGGCGATGATGCCGCCGAGGTTGAGGATGGTGCCGATGACCAGGATCACAGACATGCCGATGAGGTTTTTGCCGGTATTGCTCATGTTCTCCTTGAGCAGGCGGTTCATGACGGTGTCGGCGATGGTGTAGGCGGCGCCGCTCTCCGTGTAGATCTTCGACTGCAGGCAGCCGAAGAGGATCATGAAGAAGAAGCTCTTGACGGCGGTGAACATACCGCTGACATAGTCGCCGACGAGGCTGTCGATAAACGGCAGCGTGTTGCAGGCGATGACGACGCACGCGCCGGCAAATGTGGCCAGATAGACCGACCAGTCTTTATAGCAGAGATAGATAACGATCAGAAAACCAAGGATACAGCCGATGACGCCCAATGTTGACACCTCTTCCGATCGGGATTACACAGATTCGGCCTGCTTCTCGGCCGCATCGAGGGGCTTGCGATCCACCTTCGGGATCAGGTACATGGACACAACGGCGACGCACGAGAGCACGATGCCATAGATGAACGAGGCGGTGTAGCCGCCGGTGGAGGCAACGAGCGCGGCGCTGATGCGCGGCGTGATGAGCGTGCAGAAGATCATGTAGCCGAACAGGGCCACGCCGTAGATGCCGCCGGCGTAGACCGGGCCGTAGGACTTGTTGATCGTGACGGGGTAGACGCTGTTGGTGGCGCCGAAGCCGAGGCCGAGCAGCGCATAGCCGAGGTAGAACATGAACAGCGAGTGCGCGGCGATCAGGCAGATGGCGGACAGGATGCACAGTACGCCGCAGATGCCGTAGACGTGCTTGTAGCTGATCTTGTCGCACAGCGCGCCGAGGAACAGGCGGCTGAGGGTATTGGCGATGAAGTAGATCGACACGCCCAGCGTGGCCGCGCTCAGCGTGAAGCCGGCGTCGGTCATGTACACGGAGAAGCGCGGGAACATGATCATATACATCGTCGGGAAGAAGGCGGTGCACACGATCAGGTGCCAGATGGGACGGGTCTTGAGCGCGCGGCGCACGTTATAGCTCTCGAGCTGGGTCTCCGCACTCGAGGCGGAGCCGGCAAAGCCGGCGGGCGTGTAGCCGACAGGCGCCTGACGGACGCCGAGCGCGCACACGACGCACACGACCAGGGACACGAGGCCGACGATGCGCAGCGTGGAGATGATGCCGGTGGACTGCACGAGCTTCGAGCAGATCGGCGCGAGGAAGGCGGACGAGCCACCGGTGAAGGCCATGCACAGGCCGGAAACGAGGCCGCGCTTGTCCGGATACCAGCCGGTGGAGACATAGGTGGCCACGGTGTAGGCGAGGCCGTTGCCGAGACCCTGCAGGAAGCTGAAGGTCACATACAGCAGCCACGGGGACGACTGCGGCACGAAGCTGCTGGTCAGCGTGCCGAGCGGGAACAGCACGGCGCCGAGCAGCATGGCGTTTCTTGCGCCGATCTTCGACATGAGCGTGCCGCCGATCAGAGCGCCGGGCGTCCAGCACAGCAGCATGGTCGTGCTGACGTTTGCGATGGCGTCTGCGGTCCAGTTAAAGTGTGCTGCCAGCGGGGAAACAAATACGGCTGCAGAGTTGGTCACGCCGGTGATGAGCAAAATCACCAGGCAGCGGATCAGGATTCCAAGGCGGTTGCGATCCATATTCTCGATCGTCTTTTCCATCGAGATTCTCCTTTCTATCATTGACATGGTCCTGCGCTCCGGCAGCCGGGCAGACAGCCGTCCGGAGCGCTCCGCACCGCCGCGACGGACGGCTGCGGAGCTGCGTTCGTGTGTCCCTGCGGGATACACATCGGTTTTGTTCGGTTGTGCCCATTATATTTGCTTGACAGGAAATCGACAATGTTTGCCGTGCACAGTATCCGGTCAAAATTTTGTCATAGAGACCAATCCGCATTTTGCTCCGGAAACCGTTTTAGACGCAAAAAACCGGACCGGCAAGCTTTGCCGGTCCGGTTTTCAGGCTGCGGCCGCCGTCAGAAGGCGACGTTGTTGAGGTAGCCGTCGATCAGAAAAGACAGCTGGAGCGAAAACAGCAGCTCTGTCGTCGAAAGGTCGATCCCGCAGATGGATTCGATCTGTGCGATGCGGTAGTTGACGGTGTTGCGGTGCAGAAAGAGCCGCTCGGAGGTGTGCGCCTTGTTAAAGCCGCATTTGGTGAATACGCGCAGCGTCTGGTAGAGCTCGGCGCTTTTTTCGCGGTCGTAGTGGATGAGCGTGTCGAGCGCGGGATGCCGGATGAAGGACAGCAGGCTTTTGTCCTCGACCTGATCGAGCAGCGCGTAATACACGTAGTCCGAGAAAAAGAAGAGCTTCTGGTCCGAGCGCATCTGCTTGGCCAATTGCAAGGTCTGCAGCAGCATGTTATAGTGGAGTGAAAGCTGGTTGTTGGCCTGAAAACAGTTGCTGATGCCGACGATCAGCCGGTGCCCCTGCGTGTACTGCTCCAGTGCTGCGCGCTGTTCGGGCGTGATGGTGCCGCCGTCCGCCGCTGTCAGCAGCAGCACCAGATCGTTCTTGACCACCGAAAAGGCCGTCTTGCCGAAGATGGCCTGCATATCCGGAATGAGGCGGGATTTGTAGTAGGCCGGCTCCTTATAATAGACCGGCCGGATGATCGCCAGACATTTCTGCTCCGGAAAGCTCAGCTTGGCCAGCTTCATGCGGCGCTCCATGTCCACGTTCTGCGCGCCGGCGAGCATATCGGCAAAGATGTTGTTGAGCTGGGAGGCGCGGTAATCGATCCAGTTGCCGTTGTTGCTTTTGACGATGCGCTCCTTTGCCGAGCTGGACAGCAGCGGGATGATCTGCTGCTCGGCCGCGCTGAACATGCCGGTCTTGCTCACGATGATGACGTAGCCCATCATGAAATTGTCGTAGACGATGCGCGTGCACAGCAGATAGCGCTGCATGTGCTCGCAAAAGAGCGTGAAGGGCTTGTCCGAGAGGGAATACTCGTTTTTGCGCCGCCGGTCCTCGATGTACTCCATTAGAATATCGCTGCAGTATCCCTGCTCGATGCTCCGCATCCACAGCGGGTAGTCCACATAGAAGTTTTTCGTCTTGGCCACGAGCTTTCCCGTGCTGTCGATCACGACGAACAGGTCGCCGGTGACGTCGGTCATTTTGGTCAGCACCCGGTCCAGCTCCGCACCGTTGCAGAGCATATACAGCACCTGTGTATAGAGCTGCTGGTCGGACTGCTGGTAGCTCAGCAGTTCCTTTACGGTCTGAAACAGCACGGCAAATTCACCGCGATCGATCATGGCGCTGTTCGTCAGTCTGTCCGCTAGCTCCGGCGGCAGCGTGCCGTAGTACAGCAGGTTGGTCGGCAGTACGGTGTCCGGTGCCAGCTGCCCCGCGTCGGCAAAATAGAGCGTTCCGGCCTGCACATCGCTCTGACCGGAGGCAAGGATGTTGACGTCCGCCAGTTCGCAGTCGGAACGAATGTCGATGTACATGAGCATATGCGGCTGACTGGCCGAATGCAGCTTTGTGATCAGTTCGGAAAATTTCACGGTCGTGCCTCCTCGGATATACTAAAATTGTTAAAAAAATATTTAACTCAATTATACTACACGGAGGGGTGCGGGCGCAACCGCTGCCGTTGTGCTGTGCGACAAAAAGGCGGCGGGTCGTTGTGCACGGCACACAACGGCGGTCGTTTCCACGTCGGGCAGGATCGTTGTGCACGGCGGCGGGATTGTCTGTCCCGCACAAAATCAAGCTTTTTTTGGTGTTTCGTGCATATGGAAATTCGCAAAACAGATGGTTAAAATATTTGCAAAGGCACGGATGCGGCGGCAGAATCCGCATCCCATGTCGTTCCTGCACAAGCAGACAGCATCGGTTTCGGAATCCTCCAAAGAAAGAGAAGAAACACCTCATGAAGTACGAAAAACTGTTTCAGCCCGGAAAGATCGGCAACCTCGAGCTGCGCAACCGCGTCGTGATGACGGCCATGGGCGCGCTCATGGGCGACTGGAACGGCTGCACCACGCCGGAGCAGATCCGTTTCTATGAGGATCGCGCCAAGGGCGGCTGCGGCCTCATCATTCCGGAATTCACCTCCGTGGACGCCGACAGCGGCCATTGCAACCCCATCCAGCTCGGCATCTATGACAGCCGGCAGATCAAGAGCTTCCAGCTCATCTGCGAGGCGGTGCATCGCCACGGCGCAAAGATCTTCATCCAGCTGCATCACGGCGGCCGCGAGGCGCCCCCGGCCTGCAACGGCGGCCGTCAGGCCATGGCTCCGAGTGTGGAGCTCAACTCCGTCGTCGGCCGCGCGACCATTCTGCCGCGCGAGATGACCATTGAGGACATTGACAACCTGGTCGAGAAGTACGTGCAGGCGGCGGTCAACTCCGAGCTGGCCGGTGCCGACGGTGTCGAGGTCCACGCGGCGCACGGCTATCTCGTGCAGCAGTTTTTGAGCCCTTACACCAACAAGCGCACCGACGAATACGGCGGAAGCATGGAAAACCGCTGCCGCTTCCTCGTGCGTATCCTCACCGGCATCCGCGCCGCCGTCAGCCGTGATTTCGTTGTCGGCGCGCGCATCAACGGCAATGACTTCGTCGAGGGCGGCAACGATCTCGCTGCCTGCACCGAGATCGCCAAATACCTAGAGCCGTATGTGGATTACTTCAATGTGTCCTGCGGCGTGTATGCCAGCGCACCGACCATGATCGAGCCGTGCTACAGCCCCGAGGGTTGGAGAAAGAATCTGGCCAAGACCATCAAGGCTGCCGTGAATGTGCCTGTCATCGCCGTCAACACCATCAAGCACCCCGAGACGGCCGAGCGCTTCCTGCAGGAGGGCGTGAGTGACTTTGTCGGCATGTCCCGCATGCAGCTGGCTGATCCCGACGTGGTCAAAAAGGCCATGGCCGGCCGTGAGGATCTCATCCGCAAGTGCCTTGGCTGCATGAACTGCAACAAGTCCGTCGTCGCGGGCAAGAACCTGCACTGCGCCATCAACCCCGTCACCGGCCGCGCCACGGTCTACGGCGACGAGAACTTGGTCAAGACCGGCGCCGGCCGCACGGTCGCGGTCGTGGGCGGCGGCCCCGGCGGCATGCAGGCTGCGCTCCTGCTGAAAAAGCGCGGTTATTACCCGGTCATTTTCGAGAGCCGTGACCATCTCGGCGGCAGCGCCGTGCTGGCCTCGAAAGCGCCGTGCAAGGGTATGGTGGCCGAGCTCATCGAGACCATGAAGGCCGAGATGAAGGAGTACCACATCGAGGTGCGCCTGAACACACCCGCCACGGTCGAGACGCTGCGCGCGCTCGATCCCTACGGCGTCGTCGTCGCCTGCGGCGGCGATCAGATCGTGCCGAACATTCCCGGTGTGGACCGCAGCAATGTCTACTATATTGAGGACGTGCTCATGGGCCGCGTCTCCTTCGAGGGCAAGAACATTGCCGTCATCGGCGGCGGCCATGTCGGCCTTGAGGTCGCGCACTTCCTGTGCGACAGCAACAAGGTCACGGTCGTCGAGATGCAGAAGGAGGTCGGTGTCACGATCTACCGCACCGCGCGCTACAAGCTGCTGTCCCTGCTCGCCGAGAGCGGCGTGGAGGTCCTGACCGAGCACGCCATTGCCGGCGTGACCGACGGCGCGGTCGAGCTCAAAAAGACCGACACCGGCGAGGTCGTCACCCGCCCGGCCGATATCGTCATCATGGCGCTCGGTAATCGCCCCGACAAGAGCTACGAGCAGCAGCTCAAGGATGCGTTCGACAAGGTCGTCTTTGTCGGCGACGCCAACAAGGGCGGCACGATGGCCGATGCCACGCTCAGCGCCTACGAAAACTGCTGGTTCTTCTAAACCATACTGAATTTTTTATAAAAGGAAGGCTTTATTATGAAAAACAATCTGTTTGATCTTTCCGGCCAGGTCGCGTTCTGCTGCGGCGGTTCCTCCGGTCTCGGCCTTCAGTTCGCCAAGGCAATGGCCAACGCGGGCGCAGACATCGCGCTCGTCGCCCGCCGCACCGATCGTCTGGATGAAAACGCCAGGGAGATCGAGGCGGAATACGGCGTCAAGGTCTATCCGCATTACATGGATCTGCAGGATTCCAAGAGCATCACGGACTGCGTCAGCGACGTCGTCGCGCATTTTGGCAAGATCGACATTCTGGTCAATGCCGCTGGTATTCCGGGCGGCGGCGACCCGGCCACGCTCACGGACGAGTACTGGCTCAACGTCATCAACACCGACCTCAACGGGCAGTTCTTCACCTGCCGCGAGGTCGTGCGCCAGTCCATGAAGCCCAATCAGTACGGCCGCATCATCATGGTCTCGTCCATCCACGGCGTCTGCGGCCGTAAGGGCGTGGACACGGCACCGTATGCGGCGGCCAAGGGCGGCATCGTCAACCTGACGCGCTCGCTCGGCAACTCCTGGGCGCGCGACGGCATCACCGTCAACTGCATCTGCCCGGGCTACTTCCCGACGGAAATGACCGCGGCCTACATCGACGCGCCCTTCTTCCATCAGGCGCACCTCGAGTGCTGCCCCATGGAGCGCCACGGCGAGACCGGCGAAATGGACGGCCTGTGCACCTACTTTGCCTCCCCGGCCTGCAGCTACACCACCGGCCAGATCGTGTGCGTGGACGGCGGCTGGAGCGCCATCTGATCTCTGCCTGATCCGGCTTTCGCCGCGGCGCATAGCGGCGAAGCCGTTCCTCTCCGCGTCGGGCGGCTGTGTATGCCCGGCTGCCCGACGCGTCATGTTTCCCGTATCACCATGCGCATTTCTTCCTTTCATTTCCCCCCCCCACTCCATGGCATACGTCCCTTCTTTTCCTTTGCGCGGCAGCAGGTTTTGCTGCCGCGCAAGGCGTTTTGGGGCATTGCGTGCGCGCTTGCGCTGCGCGGCGATTTGTGCTATCCTGCGCGTGAGGTGATACGATGAAAATTCTCATGATCAACGGCAGCCCGCATCCGCGCGGCTGCACATACACCGCCCTGCACGAAATGGAGCGGGTGCTGCGCGCAGCCGATGCCGAGGTGCAGATTCTGACCGTCGGTGCCGAGCAGATAGGCGGTTGCGTGGCCTGCGGCGGCTGCCGTGCAACCGGCCGCTGCGTGCGCGGCGGGCTGGTAAACGATGCCATCGACGCGATGGAGACGGCGGACGCGCTCGTGCTCGCTTCCCCGGTACACTATGCCGGGATTTCCGGCGCGATGTCTGCTTTTTGTGACCGGCTGTTCTATGCCGGCGGCAGTTGGGCGAATAAGCCGTGCGCCTGCGTCGTCTCGGCGCGCCGCGCGGGCACGACGGCCGCGCTCGATCAGCTGGTCAAATACCCGATGATCTCGAATATGCCGGTCGTGTCCTCTCAGTACTGGCCGATGGTGCACGGCGCGCGCCCGGAGGACGTCGCGCAGGACGAGGAGGGCCTGCAGACCATGCGCCAGCTTGCGCGCAATTTGCTCTGGCTGCTGCAGTGCATTGCAGCCGGCGATGCCGCCGGTGTCCCGCGCCCGGAGACGGAAGCGCGCAAGTTCACCAATTTCATCCGCTGATCTGCAGCAGGATCACAAAACAGCCCCCGCAGGCACTGCCTGCGGGGGCTCTTTTGCTCGTTATGTGCGGTGCATTCAGCCGTGCTTTTTCGCGCGGCGCTTGCCGGTCATGTGCTCGACAGTCAGGCACAGGACGGTCGTCGCGGGAATGACGGCCTTCGAATACGGAAAGTCCGGCGCACGATACTGCGCCATGAGCACGCGCAGCGCGCGCTCCTTGTCCGCGTCCGGCACGACCGAGATGCGGCCCTGACCGATGACGCTCTCGTACGTCATGGTGCAGTTGCCGTGCTCATCGTCGAGGATGAGCGCGTGCCCGCGGTCCATCTCAAACGCGACATTCGGATTTTTGGCAATGAGGTCGTACTTCGTGCCGGTGTTTGCGCCGTGGAAGTACAGGCGGACAGTCTCGCCGTCTACCTCCAGGCCGAAGTTCAGCGGCAGGATATAGGGATACGGCTCGTCGTGCAGGGCGAGGCGGCAGACGTCGCTCCCGCGCATGACGGTGATGAGCTCCTGAAAATCGGTGATCTCTCGATCGAATCTGCGCATGGGAATGCTCCTTTCTGATTAGCCGACCGGCGGGCCGAGGCGCGCCAGCACGTCCTGAAAATAGTCCGGCAGGGGGCAGGAGAACGTCACGAGCTCGCCGGTGCGCGGGTGGAGAAAGCGCAGCGCCCGCGCGTGCAGGCACTGGCCGCTCAGGCCCTTTTCCGGCCGCTTGTGGCCGTAGACCAGGTCGCCGAGCAGAGGGTGACCGATGTGCGCCATGTGCACGCGGATCTGGTGCGTGCGGCCGGTCTCAAGCTCGCAGCGGATGTGCGTGTAGCCGTTGTAGCGCGCGATGACCGACCAGTGCGTGACGGCGCGGCGGGCGTTTTTTTGCGTCACGGCCATGCGCTTGCGATCCGTCGGGTGGCGGCCAATGGGCGCGTCGACCGTGCCGGCGTCTTCGCGCAGATTGCCGCAGACAACGGCCTCATACGTGCGGGCCATGGTGTGGTCGGCCAGCTGCGCCGAGAGGGCGAGGTGCGCAAAGTCGTTTTTCGCCGCGACGAGCAGGCCGGACGTATCTTTGTCGATGCGGTGCACGATGCCGGGCCGCCGCTCTCCGCCGACGCCGGAGAGACTGTCGCCGCAGTGGGCGAGCAGGGCGTTGACGAGCGTGCCGTCCTCGTGGCCGGGCGCGGGGTGCACGACCATGCCGCGCGGCTTGTTGACGACGATGAGGTCGTCGTCCTCATACACCACGTCCAGCGGCAGGTCCTGCGCTACCAGCTCCGAGGGAGCGGCGTCCGGCAGCGTGACGACAAACGTGTCGCCCGGCGCGGTCTTATAGTTTTTCTTCACGGGTGCGCCGTCTTTCGTCACCGCGCCCTGCGCGAGCAGCCGCTGGGCGGCGCTGCGCGTGAGCTCGGGCAGAGAGCGCGCAAGGAGAGCGTCGATCCGCTCGGCGCTCTCCTGTGTTTGAATCGTTCGTTGTTCCATTAGAAATCCGAAAACTCCGCTAAAATGTCGTCGAGCGAATAGTGCTCGCCGTCCGCCGGGGCGGTGTCTTTTTCCTTGTTGCTGTCCGCGACTTCCGGTTCGGCCGGCGCGGCGGGCGTGCTGTTGAGATAGGCGAGCAGGGGGGCGTCCGGGGCTGTGTCCGCCGGTTTGACGGCGGGGGCAGCCGCCTTGGGCGTTCCCTGCACCGGTTTGGGGGCGGCAGGCGCTGCCGGGGCCTTTTTCGGCGCGGACGGCGCTGCCGGTGTCACCGGCTGCGCCTGCACGGGCGCGCGATCCCACGCCGCGAACGGGTCGTCCTTCGCCGGGGCGGGGGACACGGGCTGCGCGGCGGGCTTTTTCGGCGCAGCGGGCGGCTGTTTCCGTGCGGGCAGATGCAGCTTGTGCGCACGCGCAGGGGCGCCCGGGTGCTGACGGGACTTGCGCGCCTTCTTCGGCGCGGGCTCGCCATCCTCGCTGCCGTCGCCCCGGTAGAAGATGACGTGCAGGCACAGCGTGATGCCGGCGACGACGATGAAGATATCCGCCAGGTTGAACACGGCGAAGCGCATGAACAGGAAGTTGAACATGTCTACCACGTAGCCGCTGAGGATGCGGTCGATGCAGTTGCCGACCGCGCCGGCGAGCACGAGCACGACCGACCAGCGGCCGACCTTGCCGTGCACGATATTGCGCCGCAGGCAGAACACCGCGATGGCGGCGAACACGACCGTGAAGATGACGAAGATCCAGTGCGGCGCGTGCTGCAGGATGCTGAAGGCAGCGCCGTTGTTGTGGATATTCGTCAGCTCCAGCACGCCGGGGATGAGCGTGACGTGCCCGGTGTCGAGCGGGATATTGAGCGTGACCCAGTACTTCAGGCCTTGGTCAGCGATGAGGATCAGGATGGCTACGATGGCATACCACATAGCGATTCCTCGCTTTCGGATCAGGATTTTGGGATCGGAATTTTACTCCGCCTTCTGCGCGGCGACGACGGCGGCGCAGCGCGGGCACAGACCGGTCTCGGGGTCGGCCTGCTCGGAGTGCATCCAGCAGCGCGGGCACTTGGTGCCGGGCGCATTGCGCACGGAGATGTGCAGGCCGGGGAAGTTCGTGCCGGTACCGGTGACGGCGTTCTCCAGCACGTCGCCGCCGACGAGGCACTGCGACACGATGAGCAGCTCGGGCAGGTTCATGCTCTGCACGTCGTCGAGCGCGGCCTTGGCGGCATCGTCGTCGGCGCGCAGCGTCACGGCAGCCTCGAGCGGCTTGCCGATGCGCTTTTCGGCGCGGGCGGCCTCGAGCACGCCGTTGACGTCCGTGCGGACGCGGATCAGCTGATCCCACTTGGCGAGCTCGTCTTCGCTGAGCGCATAGGCGTCGAACGGCTGATTCATGACGTTGAGCAGCACGTTGCGCGCGTCGTCCTCGGCGCGGTGCGGCATGGCCAGCCAGATCTCGTCGCAGGTGAAGGCGAGGATCGGCGCGAACATCTTTGTCATGCTGTCGAGGATGAGGAACAGCGCCGTCTGTGCGCTGCGGCGCTTGAGGCCGTTGCGCTCCTCGCAGTAGAGGCGGTCCTTGATGATGTCGAGGTAGAAGCTCGAGAGCTCCACGACGCAGAAGTCGTTGATCGCGTGCGAGACCACGTGGAATTCATAGTTGTCATACGCCTTGGCCACGCGGCGGATGAGGTCGTTGAGCTTCGTGATGGCCCAGCGGTCGAGCGGAAGCATATCCTCCGGCGCGACGAGATGCTCGGCGTCAAACCCGTCGAGGTTGCCGAGGCAGTAGCGCGCGGTGTTGCGGAACTTGAGGTAGTTTTGCGTCAGCTGCTTGAAGATCTCCTTGGAGCAGCGCATATCGGCGTGGTAGTCGGCGCTGCCCGCCCACAGTCGCAGCATGTCGGCGCCGAACTCGTTGATGATCTCGGCCGGATCCATGCCGTTGCCGAGCGACTTGTGCATGGCCTTGCCCTCGCCGTCGACCGTCCAGCCGTGGGTCAGGCACTCGCGGTACGGAGCGCCCTTGCCGAGCGCGCCGACGGCCACGAGCAGAGACGACTGGAACCAGCCGCGGTACTGGTCGCCGCCCTCGATATACATATCCGCCGGCCAGAAGCCCTGGTCGCGCTGCATGGCGGCAACGTGGGTAGAGCCGGAGTCGAACCAGCCGTCGAGTGTGTCGGTCTCCTGCGTGAAGTGCTTGCCGCCGCAGTGCGGGCAGGTGAAGCCTTCAGGCAGGATATCGGCCGCCGGGCGGTCGAACCAGGCGTTGCTGCCTTCCTTTTCAAAGAGCTTGGCCACGGCGTCGATGCTCTCTTCATTGCACACGGGCTTGTGGCAGTCGTCGCAGTAGAACACCGGGATCGGCAGACCCCAGCGGCGCTGGCGGGAGATGCACCAGTCGGCGCGCTCGCGGATCATGGCGGCCATGCGCTCTTTGCCCCAGGCGGGAAGCCAGCGCACGTTCTCGCACGCGGCGACGGCCTCCTCCTTGAACGAATCGACGGAGCAGAACCACTGCGGCGTGGCGCGGAAGATGATCGGCTGCTTGCAGCGCCAGCAGTGCGGATAGCTGTGCACGATGTCCTCGGATGCGAACAGAGAGCCGGCTTCCTTCATGTCCGCGAGGATGACGGGGTTGGATTCCTCCGTGGTCATGCCGGCGTACTTGCCGGCGTAGTCGGTGTGGCGGCCCTGATCGTCCACGGGCACGACCATGTCCATGCCGTAGCGCTTGCAGGTCAGGTAGTCGTCCGCGCCGAAGCCGGGCGCGGTGTGTACGCAGCCCGTGCCGGAATCCATGGTGACGTAATCCGCCAGCACCAGGCGCGAGGTCTTGGGCAGGAACGGATGGTCGGCGAGCATGTTCTCGAAGAAGTCGCCCGGATGCTGCTCGAGCACCTCATAGCTGTCGAAGCCGCCGATGTGCATGACCTTCTCGGTCAGGGCGTCGGCCATGATATACACCTCGCCGTTCGGGGCCTGCACGAGGTTATACAGCTCGCGCGGGTTGAGCGCGATGGCGAGGTTGCCGGGCAGGGTCCAGATCGTCGTCGTCCAGATGACGAAGAAGAGCTTGCTGTGGTCGACGTTCGGCAGCTTGCCGAGATCGTCGTGCATCGGGAACTTCACGTACACGGTCGTGCACGGATCGTCCTGATACTCGATTTCCGCCTCGGCGAGGGCGGTCTCGTCGTGGGCGCACCAGTACACGGGCTTGAGGCCCTTGTAGATGTGGCCGTTTTGATACATCTTGCCGAACACGCGCACCTCGTCGGACTCGAAGCCCTTGTTCATGGTCTTGTAGGGGTGCTCCCAGTCGCCCATGACACCCATGCGCTTGAAGCCGGCCATCTGGCGGTCGATGTATTTCTGCGCATAGTCATGGCACGCGCTGCGGAAATCGGCGATGCTCATGGCCTTGTGGTTGAGCTTCTGCTCCTTGATGATGGCGCTCTCGATGGGCATGCCGTGGTTGTCCCAGCCGGGGATGTAGGGCGTGTAGTAGCCGCGCATGGCGTAGGAGCGGATGATGAAGTCCTTGAGCGCCTTGTTGAGCGCGTGGCCCATGTGGATGTCACCGTTGGAGAACGGAGGGCCGTCGTGCAGGCTGAAGCGCGGCTTGCCGTCGTTCTTTTTGAGCATTTCATGGTACAGGTCCATGTCGTACCAGCGCTGGAGCATCTCGGACTCCCGCTTGGCAAGGCCGGCACGCATGGGGAAGTCTGTTTTCGGCAGATTGATCGTGGCGTTGAAATCGTTCTTGGACATGGTTCTATCTTTCTCCTCTCAGAGTTGTATTTCCATCAAAAATTGCGCAGGGCGGTACGGCACCGGCCGTCCCGCCCTGGTTGATTGCATATTCACTCAGCTGTTATGCAGGAAGTGATAAAGCTGCGTGGCGTCATCTGCTGCACTGTCGGCCGCGGTGTCGTCGGTCTCCACCGGCTGCGCCTCCACAGGGGCGGTGGACACGGGGGCTGCTTGCGCAGGCTGCTCGACGGCTGGGGCTTCCGGCTGCGCGGGCTGCTCGACCGGCGCGGACACCGGCTCGGCCGGGGCTGCGCTCACGCTCGCCGGCTGCGCAGCAGGCTGCGCGGCCGCGGTTTTCGACCCGGAGAGCTTATCCAGGTACTCGAGCTGATTCATGCACAGATTACGCACATCTTCCAGAAATTTTGCGCAGGACGTTTTGGCGTTGAGGAGTTTGGCTTCCTCGTTGGCGGTTTCGTGCTGGAGGCCGCCAAGTATTCGGTCGGACGTGTTCTTGGCCTCGCCGAGTATCTTGTCGGCGCGGGCCTGGGCATCGTCCTCTATCTGCTTGCCGACCTTCTGGGCCGACAGTATGGCCAGACGCATGGCGTCTTCGCTGGCGCGGTACTCTTCTATCTTATCGACCAGCACCTTCATCTTGCCCTTGAGCACGGCAACTTCCTTCTGCGCGTTGGCAAGCTCGGTGGCCACTTCTTCCTGATAGTTCTGCACGGCGGCCATGTCGTATCCGCCGAACATCGCTTTTTCAAACGTTTTTTCCCGAATATCCTGAGGAGTCATGTTGGATAGTCCTCCATTCTTTCTATAGGTGTACTACACGATGGGCGCTGTCAGAGACAGTATGCCCGGATTTACAGGTGAAACTCGCCCGACTCCATATCGTCGAGCTGGTCGCCCATGAGGTCAACATTGAATGGCGTGATGATATACGTCGCGCTGGCCACGCGGCGGATCTTGCCGTCCTGCGCGTAGGCGACGCCGGACAGAAAGTCGATCAGCCGGCGGGCGACCGCCGGATCGGTCTTTTCCAAGTTGAGGAGCACGGCGCGGCGATCGCGCAGATGCTCCGCGATCTCGGACGCGGCCTCAAACTGCTTCGGCGCAGCGACCACGACCTTGAGCTGGCCGCCGCCGTTGTTGAGATTGACGACCTTGTCGGCCGCGCGGCTGTCGCCTCTCGGCGCATAGCTCGGCGCGGGGCGCTCCGATTCCGACGGCTCGTCGTGCACGAAGGCACTCCTTTTCGGTGCGGGCGCCGGGCGGCGGGCCGCAGCCGGACGCGCCTGCGCCGGACGGGCCTGTGCCGGGCGTGCCGGCGCGGGCTCTTCCGCGACCGGGATTGCTTCATCCTCATCATCGAAAAACTCGTCGTCGTCATCATACGGACGGGTCATTTTTTTCAGTTCATCCAAAAATCCCATTCGGGACCCCCCTTTACGTGCCGGCGGCTGCCGTGCCGCTGCACTGATCTCTGCGGAGTGTGCCGAGACGGCGCTCAGTGCCGGGAATAATCCCGCGCGCCAAAAATCGACGAGCCGACGCGCACCATGTTCGCACCGGCGGAAATGGCATCTTCAAAGTCTCCGCTCATACCCATGGACAGAAAGTCCATAAAAACATTATCGTATTTTTTTCTGCCGATGTCAACAAAAAGCTCATGCATTTTCGCAAAATATGCATGATTTCCGTCGGAAGTTTCTGCCACGGGCGGGATCGCCATCAGGCCGCGGACGCGAATATGCGCGCAGCCGGCGGCCGTTTCCAGCAATTCCGGCAGGGCGGCGGGGGTCACGCCGCTCTTGGCGGCCTCGCCGCCGATGTTCACTTCCAGCAGGATGTCCTGCACGATGCCCTGCCCGGCCGCGCGCTTTTCGATCATGGCCAGAAGCTCCGGCGAATCCACCGACTGGATGAGATCGACCTTGCCCACGACCTGCCGGACCTTGTTCGTTTGCAGGTGGCCGATGAAGTGCAGCGGCGCGCCGGTGTAGGCACCCTGGGCGAGCTTTTCGGTCATTTCCTGCACGCGGTTCTCGCCGCAGGCGTCGATCCCGGCGGCGACGGCCTCGCGCACGCGCGCGGCGTCGTTCATCTTCGTTGCGGCCACGAGCGTGATGTCGGCGCCCGTGCGGCCCGTAGTGCGGGCGGCGGCGTCGATGCGCGCGCGGATGGCGGCAATGTTTTCGGCAATGGTGCTCATAGTGGGTGGCGCCTCCTTATTTCACGACCTGCCCGTTGGACAGGCCCTTGCCGGTGACGACGATCTCGTTGCCGGCGCGCAGAGCGTTGCTCTCCGTGCTCTGGGCGACGAGACAGTAGTCGTCGGTCTGATAGATGATCTCGATCGGTTTTTTCTCCAGCTGCGCCGCCGTGACGACGTAGACGAACGCCTGCCCGTCATCGTCCATATGCACGGCCTTGAGCGGGACGCGCAGGCCGGTGTGCTCGCTGTAGACGACGTCGGCCGTCGTCTTGCGCATGGCCAGCGTGTCGGAAAGCGCCGCGTTGCACGCGAACACGACGGCGACCTTGCCGCTGTCGTCCGGCTCGCTCTTGCTCATCACGGTCGCCGAGACGGTGCCGGTGTAATGCTGCGGAAAGTCGAGCGTGGCGCTGCCGTTCAGGTTCAGGCGGTCGGCGTCGGCCTTGTTCATGACGGAGGCGAAGTACCACTTTTTCGCCGTGACGAGCTTGCCGATCGCGTTGGCGGGCGTGGCAGGGGTCGTGCGCTCGAGCGCGTCCACGCCGTCGGGCGTGAGGTTTTCGAGCATGTCCGGCGTGAGCGATTCGTATCCGTCGGTCGTGGACGTGAACAGGCCCGCGGCCGGGGCCGTGATGCTGCCGCGGCCTGCGCCGGCGTTTTCGAGCTGGTGCAGTTCGGCATTGAGCGCATCGAGGTCGCCCTGCGAGACGGTGCCGGTCGCAGAGCCGAAGAGCAGGGAGCTGAGATCCATGCAGAGGTCGTCCAGCTCCGAGGTGCTGCCGGCGGAGACGGCGGCGTTGAGCTGCAGGATGGTGCTGCGCACGTCGCTGTCGCGGTCGGACGCGCCGGAGGCGCTGCCCGCGCGCGAGAGCAGGCTCGAGACGTAGGCGATCTCTTTTTTTAGCTCGCGGGCGCGGCTGGCGCTGTCGAGCGCGGCCTTGGAGTCCACGCCGATGGCGATCTCGCCGCCGCTTGCGACCTCCTTGCCGTCGTCCACGGACAGGGATAGAAATTCCTTGTCCGAGGCGATGACCTGCTCCTCGCGCACGACGATGCCGCTGGCCTGTCCGCTCTCGCTGACGGTCACGAGCACCGCCGGGGCGGTGGCGTAGGATTGCTGCGTCGAGCGAAACAGGTACACGCCCAGATACACGAGCATGGCCGCGAAGAGCACGAACATGGCGATGTTCGTGAAGGTATTCGTTTTCTTCAAATCCGGCCCTCCTTTCGGCGGGGGGCGGCGGGGAGATCAGCCCTGCGGCTCGAGCGAGACCGGCCGCGCCGGGGCGACCGTCGAGATCGCGTGCTTGTAGATCATCTGCTGCCGGCCGTCGGCGTCGATGAGCACGACGAAGCTGTCAAAGCTGCGCACAACGCCGCGCAGCTGAAACCCGTTCATGAGAAACAGGGTCACGGGGATCTTTTCCCGCCGGATGTAGTTGAGGAATGCGTCCTGAAGGTTCTGTGTCTTTTGCATGATCGCCGCTCCTTTGGCCGGAGCGGATACACATTTATTTATCATAGCACAATCTGCCGCTCCGTGAAATAGTGAATTTATACAAATCCGGTCGAAATGGCAGTTTCCTCCGGATTTGTACAGGCCACTATTCTATACCGCGGCCGGATAAGAATTGCGTCGAAAGGCGGCACGCCCGGTCCATGTCCGGCGTTTTTTCGTGCCGGATCCAGAACAGGTCCGGATCGCGCCGCAGCCACGTGAGCTGGCGCTTGGCATAGCGCCGGGAGGCGAGCTGGATGGCGGCGACGGCGTCCTGCGGCGATGCCTCGCCCCGCACGGCGGCGACGGCCTCCTTGTAGCCGATGGCCTGCATGGCCGTGCAGTCGGCCGGGACACCGGCGGCCAGCAGCGCGCGCACCTCGTCGAACAGGCCCTGGCGCACCATGGCGTCCACGCGCCGGTCGATGCGGTCGTAGAGATCCTGCCGGTCGGCGAAATCGAGCGCGATCTTCGCCGCGTCGTACCGCGGCGGCACGGCGCGGGTCTCGGCGTCGTGCTGCGTGATGGTCTTGCCCGTGAGGATGTAGACCTCCATGGCGCGTACGATGCGTTTCTTGTCCGCGGGGTGGAGCCTGGCCGCCCGCTCGGGGTCGACCTTGCGCAGCTCGCCGAGCAGGCCCTCGCCGCCAATCTCGTCATAGCGCTCGCTCAGCTCCTGCCGCAGCGCGGTGTCGGCTGTGCCGTCGGCGAACGTGCGCCCGGCGATGAGCGAGTCGATGTACAGCCCCGTACCGCCGACGACGATCGGCAGTTTTCCCCGCGCGAGAATATCGTCCACGCAGGCGGCCGCCTGCGCCGCATAGCGCGAGACGGAGTAATTTTCCGCGGGGTCGGCGATGTCGATCATGTGGTGCGGCACGCCCTGCATCTCTTCCGGCGTGGGCTTGGCCGTGCCGATGTCCATGCCGCGGTAGATCTGCATCGAGTCGGCCGAGACGACCTCGCCGCCCAGGCGCTGCGCGAGCGCCACGCCGAGCGCGGTCTTGCCCGAGGCGGTCGGGCCGGTGATGACGACAAGTTTTGGCTGCATCGTGGCAGTCTCCTTTCCGTGAGGGAGAATTCAAAAAGATTATGTTGAAAAGTATTAGAAATGTGTTAGAATGAAAGCACATTTCCCAGTTTTCAAGAAGGTGAACCCATGAAGATCAAAATTTCTGCCGATAGCACGTGCGATCTTTCGCCGGAGCTGATCGAGCGCTATCACATCGGCATCACGCCGCTGTACATCATCCGCGGCGAGGAGACCCTGCGCGACGGCATCGACGTGCGTCCCGAGGAGCTCTACGAGTACGCAAATGCCACGGGCAAGCTCTGCAAGACCGCGGCGGTGAACGTGTCGGACTATCTGGCGTACTTCGCCGCGTGCCGGGAGGAATATGACGCCGTGATCCACTTCACGATCTCGAGCGACATGTCCGCCTGCTACCAGAACGCCTGCATTGCGGCGCAGGAGTTTACGAACGTCTACCCCGTGGACTCGCGCAACCTCTCGACCGGCATCGGCCACCTGGTGCTCGACGCGGCCGAGATGGCCGAGCAGGGCATGGACGCGGCCGACATCGCATCGGCGCTGGAGAAAAAGCGCGAGAAGCTCGATGTCAGCTTCGTGATCGACACGCTGGAGTATCTCAAGCGCGGCGGCCGCTGCTCGGCGCTCGTGGCCATGAGCGCCAACCTCCTGCACCTCAAGCCGTGCATCGAGGTCAAGGACGGCAAGATGGGCGTCGGCCACAAGTACCGCGGCAAGCTCGAAAAGTGCTACGTGCAATACATCGAGGAGCGGCTCAAGGGCCGCGACGACATCGACTGCCACCGCATCTTCATCACGGACTCCGGCTGTGACGAGGCCACGTGGCGGGAGCTCGAGCGCGTCGTGCGCGCGTGCCAGCCGTTCGAGGAGGTCATCCACACGCGGGCCGGCTGCACGGTGTCGAACCACTGCGGCCCCGGCTGCATGGGCATTTTGTACTATCACAAGTAAACGAAGCTGTACAGGCTGACAGGGAGCGCGTTCCGGCGCTCCCTGCTTCCTTTTTAAACAATGCGCTTGAAGAGCTTGTCCAGCTCCCGGCGCGTGAGCGTCACGGCGACGGGGCGGCCGTGCGGGCAGTATTTCACCTCGCCCGCGCACACCGCGTCCGCCAGACGAAGCAGCTCCTCGGGTTCGGTCTGCCAGCCGGCCTTGATGGCGGCCTTGCACGCCACGGTCTTGAGCACCTCGTCGCGCACGGATTGCGCGTCCATGTGCGCGCCGTGGCGCAGCTGCGCGCAGATCTCCTCGAGCGCGGGCAGTGCGTCCGCCGCGTCGAGCTGCGCGGGCACGCCGCGCAGAATGTAATCATTGCGGCCGAACGGCTCGAGCGTGAAGCCGAGCTCCGCGAGCACGTTGCCGTACTGCTGCAGCACGTCGGCATCGCTCGCGTCCGGCGTGAAGGGCAGCGGCTCGAGCAGCGTCTGCGACGGGATGTCGGCCGGGCTCTGCCGCAGGCGGTCAAAGTTGATGCGCTCGTGCGCCGCGTGCTTGTCGATGAGGATGAGCGTCTCGCCCTTTTCGACGAGGATGTACGTGTGCATCGCCTCGCCGATCAGGCGGGCGGGCGGCTCGGCCGGGGGCGCGGCGCTCTCGAGCGGGGATGGCGTTTCCGCCTCCGGCTCGATGACGGTCTGCACGATCTGCGCGGCCGGCATAGCCGGCTCGGGTGCGGGCGGCGTGCCCGGCACGGGGCGCGCGGGCACGGAAAACACCGGCGGCGGGGTCACGCGCGGCGCGGCGAAAGCCGACGCCGTCGGCGAGCGGAGCGCGGCCGTCTCCTCCGCCGGGGCGGCGGGGGCATAGGTGCGCGCGGGCGAAAATGCCGGCGCTGCGGGCGCGGCCGGGGCTGCTTTCGGCGCAGCCGGCACGAACGGGTCTGCCTTCGGCGCGGGCGCCGGTCTGGCCGTCGCCTTCGCCAGCGTGGTCACAGGCGCTTTTTCCGCTTCGAGCGCGGCGCGCGCGCCGTAATACACGGCGTCAAACACTGCGCGCTCGTGCGTGAACTTTACCTCGGTCTTGGCCGGGTGGACGTTCACGTCCACGGCCGCACAGCTGAGCTCCACATACAGCACGCACGCGGGGAAGCGGCCCACGAGCAGCGTGTTGCGGTAGGCCTGTTCGAGCGCGGCCTGCAGTGCGGCGGAGCGGATCCACCGGCCGTTGCAGAAGAAGTACTGCTGCGCGCGGCTGCCGCGCCCGGCGGCGGGCGAGGAGATGAAGCCGTGCACGCGCGCGCCGTCGGCCTCGCCCTCGCAGGGCAGCAGGCTCATGGCGAGGTCGCGCCCGAGCAGACTGTAGACGCAGCTGTCGAGCTTGTTGTCGCCGGGGGAGAAGAAGACCTCCTCCCCGTCGCGGATGCAGCGCACGGACACGTCCGGCCGGCCGAGCGCGCACCGCAGCGCGGCGGCGGCGCAGGCCGCGCCTTCCGCGCGGTCGGACTTCAGGAATTTGCGCCGCGCGGGCGTGTTGAAAAACAGGTCGCGCACGATCATCGTCGTGCCCTCGGGGCAGCCGGTCTCGTACATGTCCTGAATGTCGCCCGCGTCGAGCGTCATGTGCGTGCCGGATGCCGCGCCGCGCTGCCGCGTCGTGAGCGTGATGTGCGACACGGCGCTGATCGCGGCCAGCGCCTCGCCGCGAAAGCCCATCGTGCCGATGGCCTCGAGCCCCTGCTCGTCGTGCAGCTTGCTCGTCGCGTGGCGCAAAAACGCGATGCCTGCGTCCTCGGGCGCCATGCCACAGCCGTCGTCCGTCACGCGCAGATACGTCGCGCCGCCGCCGCGCAGCTCCACCGTCACGGTGCGGGCCCCGGCGTCAAATGCGTTTTCCACCAGCTCCTTGACCACCGAGGCGGGCCGCTCCACGACCTCGCCCGCGGCGATCAGATCCGCCAGATGCGGAGAGAGAATTTGAATATCGGGCATCGTTTGCCCTCCTTTAAGTACAGTCCATGGGGCGCGTGCGCCCCGCGCGTATATTATAAAGGATTGTCATTGAAAATTCCACCGCGAAATGCTACAATGTTCTATCACACTTCAAATTTTATCCGGCCAGGCCGGACAGGCAGGAGCATCGCATGAGCTATCAGAGAACGGAGATCCCCGAATCGGACATCCAGCACCAGTTGGATATCTGCGCGCAGCTGCGCGCGCACTTTACCGCCGGCGGCCGCCAGCCGCTGGCCATGGTCGATACCTACGGCTGCCAGCAGAACGAGGCCGACAGCGAAAAGCTGCGCGGCTATCTGCGCGCCATGGGCTTTGATTTCACACAGGACGAATTCGCGGCCGACGTCGTCGTCATGAACACCTGCGCCGTGCGCGAGCACGCCGAGACGCGCGTGTTCGGCAACGTCGGCGCGCTGACGCACACCAAGGCGCGCAACCCCAACCAGATCATCGCGGTCTGCGGCTGCATGGCGCAGCAGGCGCATGTGGCCGAGAAGCTGAAAAAGTCCTACCGCATCGTCGACCTCGTCTTCGGCCCGCATGAGCTGTGGCGCTTCCCGGAGCTGCTGCGCACCGTCTGCACCGAGCACCGGCGGGTGTTCGCCATCGCGCCGGCGGACGGCAGCGTGGCCGAGGGCATCCCCCAGCAGCGCGACGGCAGCGTCAAGGCATGGCTGTCGATCATGTACGGGTGCAACAACTTCTGCACCTACTGCATCGTGCCGTATGTGCGCGGGCGCGAGCGCTCCCGCCACCCGGACGAGATCGAGCGCGAGGCGCGCGAGCTCGTCGCGGCGGGCTATAAGGACATCACGCTCCTGGGGCAGAACGTCGACTCCTACGGCCGCGACCTCGACGAGGACGTGGACTTTGCCGACCTCATCCGGCGGCTCAACGCCATCCCGGGCGACTTTGTCATCCGCTTCATGAGCAGCCACCCGAAGGACGCGACGGAAAAGCTCTTTCGCGCCATGGCCGAGTGCGAAAAGTGCGCGCACCAGATGCACCTGCCCGTGCAGAGCGGCAACGACCGCGTCCTGCACGCGATGAACCGCGGCTACACGCGCGAGAAATATCTGGCGCAGGTGGCGCTCGCGCGGCAGTACATGCCAGATCTTGTGCTCACGACGGACATCATCGTGGGTTTCCCCGGCGAGACGGACGCCGAATTTGACGACACGCTCTCGCTCATCGAGACCGTGCGCTATGACGCGATGTTCACCTTCATCTACTCGCCGCGCGTCGGCACGCCGGCGGCGAAGATGCCCGACCCCTACACCCGCGCGCAGAAGCAGGTGCGCTTTGACGCGCTCGTTGCGGCGGCCAACCGCATCTCGGAGGAAAAGCACCGCGCTTATGAGGGCAGCGTGCAGCGCGTGCTCGTCGACGGGGCCGACGGCCGGGGCGACCATCCGCTCACGGCGCGCACGAAGGGCGGCCGCCTCGTGCATATGCGCGGGGACGCATCCCTTGTCGGCCGGTTCGTGGACGTGAAGATCACCGGAAGCAACACCTGGGCGCTCTATGGTGAGGAGGTATGACGCATGGCGGAACTGACGCCGATGAAGCGGCAATATTATGAGATCAAGCAGCGCAACCCCGACTGCCTGCTGTTTTTCCGGCTGGGTGATTTCTATGAGATGTTCGACGACGACGCGCGCCTGGCCGCGCGCGAGCTCGACCTCACGCTCACGACGCGCGACCGCAATGTCGAGGATCCGGCCGAGCGCACGCCCATGTGCGGCGTGCCGTACCACTCGGCCGAGGCGTACATCGGCCGCCTGATCGCCAAGGGCTACAAGGTGGCCATCTGCGAGCAGCTGGAAGACCCCGCGCTGGCCAAGGGGCTGGTCGACCGCGACGTGATCCGCATCATCACGCCCGGCACGGTCACGGCCTCGTCCATGCTCGAGGAGAACAAATCGAACTACCTCTGCGCGGTGTATCTCAGCGCGCAGTCCGGCGGCACGGCGTTCTGCGACCTCTCGACGGGGGAATTCTGCGCCGCGAACTACCCGGCCGACGCCGTGAGCCACATCCTCAACGAGCTCGGCCGCTTCGCTCCGCGCGAGGCCGTGTGCGCCGACGCGGCGGCGGAACATGACGACATCCGCACCTTCCTCACCAAGCGCCTCGGCAGTCTGGTCGAGGCGGGCGGCGACCGGTTTGAATATATGGCGGCGGCTGCGCGCGTGTGCGAGCAGTTCGGCGTGCAGAGCACGGACGCGCTCGGCCTCGGCGAGGCGCCGGCGGCCGTGTGCGCGGCCGGGGCGCTGCTGGCCTACCTGCACGAGACGCAAAAGTGCGACCTCGGCCACATCCGGCGGCTGGAGCTGCTGGGTGACGACCACTACATGGAGCTGGACTACACCACGCGCCGCAACCTGGAGCTGACGGAAAACCTCCGCTCCGGCGAAAAGCGCGGCAGCCTCCTCTGGGTGCTCGACAAGACGAAAACGCCCATGGGCGGCCGCCTGCTGCGCGCGTGGGTGGAGCGCCCGCTGCTCAGCCCCGTGCAGATCCGTCGCCGCCTCGGCGCGGTGGAGGAGCTGGTGGGCGACAACGTCCTGCGGGGCGAGCTCATCCGCTGCCTGCGCGAGATCGGCGACATGCAGCGCCTTGTCTCCCGCGCGGTGTACGGCTCTGCCAACGGGCGTGACCTGCACGCGCTGGCCCTGTGCTGCGCGCAGCTGCCGAACCTGACAGCGCTGCTGAAGGATGTGCACAGTGCGGCCCTGCGCGATATTGCGCAGATGGACACGCTCGCCGATCTCTGCGCGCGCATCGACCGCGCCATCTGCGACGAACCGCCGTTTTCCGTGCGCGAGGGCGGCATCCTCCGCCCAGGCTACAGCGAGGAGGTCGACCGCCTGCGCAACGTGCGCGACCACGGCGCGCAGACCGTCGCCGAGCTCGAGCAGCGCGAGCGCGAGCGCACCGGCGCGAAAAAGCTCAAGGTCGGCTACAACAAGGTTTTTGGCTACTACATCGACATTCCGAACAGCGCGGGCGTCACCGAGCTGCCGGACGACTATATCCGCAAGCAGACGCTGGTGTCGAGCGAGCGCTATTTCACGCGCGAGCTCAAAGACCTCGAGAACACGCTCCTGACGGCGCGCGAGCGCATCGCGGAGCTGGAGTACACGCTCTTCAACGAGGTGCGCCAGCTCGTCGCGGGCGAGGTCGCGCGCGTGCAGGCGGCGGCGGACGCCGTTGCCCGGCTCGACGCGCTGTGCTCGCTGGCGGAGACGGCGGTGAAAAACCACTACGTCTGCCCCGAGGTCGATCTCTCGCGCACGCTCGATATCCGCGAGGGGCGTCACCCCGTTGTCGAGCAGGCGCAGAAGGACAGTCTCTTTGTCCCGAACGACACGTTCCTCAACGACGCGGACGACCGCGTCGCCATCGTGACCGGGCCGAACATGGCCGGTAAATCCACGTATATGCGCCAGACCGCGCTCATCGTGCTCATGGCGCAGATGGGCTCGTTCGTCCCGGCCAAGAGCGCCATCATCGGCGTGGTCGACCGCGTGTTCACGCGCATCGGCGCGTCCGACGATCTCGCCGCCGGGCAGAGCACGTTCATGGTCGAGATGAGCGAGATGGCCAACATCCTCCGCCACGCCACGGCGCAGAGCCTGCTCATCCTTGATGAGATCGGCCGCGGCACGTCCACCTACGACGGCATGGCCATTGCCCGCGCGGTGCTCGAATACTGCGCCGACCCCCGCCGCCTCGGCGCCAAGACCATGTTCGCCACGCACTACCATGAGCTGACCGCGCTCGAGCAGACGCTGCCCGGCGTGCGCAACTACAACATCACGGCCAAAAAGCAGGGCGGCACGCTGCTGTTCCTGCGCAAGATCGTCGCCGGCGCGGCCGACGACAGCTACGGCATCGAGGTCGCCAAGCTCGCCGGCGTGCCCGACGCGATCATTACGAAGGCCAAGACCTACCTGCGCGAGCTGGAGTCCGGCGCGACGGAGCCCGCCGCGCCCGCCCACGCGGCGCAGGATGCGGCGCAGATGACGCTCGGCGACGCGGCCGGGGACGAAATCGCCGAGCAGCTGCGCAGCATTGACCTCAACACGATTACGCCGCTCGAGGCCATGCGCCTGCTCTTTGAGCTGCAGCAGAAAGCGAGGGGCTGACGTGGAACATCCCAACACGGCGTGGACAGACCCCATGCCGCGGGGCGCGCGCATCGCGGGCTGGGTGTATTTCCCCATCCATGCGGTCGTGCTGCCGCTGACGCTCGGCATGCTGCTCCTGGCGGTGCTCGGTGAGTTGCCGTCGGACATCACGTGCAACGTGGTGTATTATCTCTGCGGCCTCGTGTTCACGCTCATTGCCATGTGGCGGTTTCTGCGCCGCAGCTTTGACACGATGGTCGGCAGCATCCTGCGCTGCCTCGGCATGATGTTTGCCGCCTACGGCATCGACGTGTTGCTCTCGCTCGTGCTGCAGCTCGGCACGAGCCTCATCGGCGAGCTGCCCGTGCCGAATAACGATGCCGTGACCGGCCTCGCCCGGACGGACTACAAGCGCATGATCGCCGTTGCGGTGCTCATGGCGCCACTCGTGGAGGAATGCCTGTTTCGCGGCGTGCTCTTCGGCACGATCCGGCCGAAGAGCCGCTTTTGGGCCTATGCCGCGTCGATCGCGCTCTTCTCGCTCTACCATGTCTGGCAGTATGTGCTCGTGTATCAGGATCCGAAGCTGCTGCTCTCGGCGCTGGCGTATGTGCCGGTGTCGGCCGCGCTCACGTTCTGCTATGAGCAGACGCGCTCGATCTGGCCGCCGGTGTTTTTCCACACGTGCATCAACGCGCTCTCACTCACGGTGCTTGCCGGGTGAGGGCAGAAAAAACCGCCGCTTTCCGAAGAGGAAAGCGGCGGTTTTGAGTTTGTCGGAAAAACCGGAGGTTTCCCGACAAAAGGCTTGCAGTCTGCTGCGCGCAGAATTTGTGTGTCTGTGGCGCACAAATTCCACACTTGCAGCCTGAGCAGTATTTTCTCTCACGCACATGTCGCGCGAGAAAATGATTTCACTTTTTTGCCGCCTGCGGGCGGCAAACTCTGCGAGGCTTTTTATGCTTCTGCTTTTTCGTACACGCAAAACTGATAGCCCACGCCGTCGTGCTCCGCGCGCGGCTCGCTCGCCGCGCAGCGCCACGCGGGGTCGGCGTCCAGATCCGGAAAAAACACGTCCGAGTGGGGCACGGCGTCGATTTTCGTGACGTATACGCGCGTCAGGTGGGGGAACATCTGCCGAAACACGCTGTCTCCGCCGATGACGAAGCAGCGCGCGTGCTGCGCGGCGGCAGCCACGGCCTCGTCCGGGGAATGCACCACCTGCGCGCCCTCGATCACGATGTTCTGCCGCGTGAGCACGAGGTTTTCGCGCCCCGGCAGCGGCCTGCCGCCCGGAAAATCGTCCAGCGTGCGCCGGCCGACGATCACGGCCGCGCCCATCGTCAGCTCGCGGAAGCGGCGGCGGTCGGCCGGGATCACGAGCGGCTGCGTGCCCTTGGCCCCGATGCCCCAGTCGGCATAGACGGCGACGATCGCATCCATGGCTCAGTCCCCCTTACACCGCGATGGGGATCTTCCCCGTGAACTCGCTGTATTCGTACCCCTCGACGCGGAAGCTGTCGCGGGTGAAGGCGTAAAAATCGTGCACGTCCGGGTCGATGAAAAACTGCGGTGCCGGTTTCGGCTCGTTCTGGATCAGCTGCTCGATGACTGGCACGTGGCGGTCGTAGATGTGCGCGTCGGCAATGACGTGCACCAGTTCGCCCGCCTGCAGACCGGACACCTGCGCGAACATGTGCACGAGCACGGCGTACTGCACGACGTTCCAGTTGTTCGCCGCGAGCATGTCCTGGCTGCGCTGGTTGAGGATGGCGTTGAGCGTGTTGCCCGAGACGTTGAACGTCATCGAGTACGCACATGGATAGAGCGCCATCTCGTGCAGATCCTCGAACGTATAAATATTCGTCAGGATGCGGCGGGAGGCAGGGTTGTGCTTCAGGTCGTAGAGCACGCGGTCCACCTGGTCGAATTCACCCTCGGGATACTGGTGCTTGACGCCGAGCTGGTAGCCGTAGGCCTTGCCGATGGAGCCGGTCTCGTCGGCCCACTGATCCCAGATGTGGCCGCGCAGGTCGTGGATGTTGTTCGACTTCTGCTGCCAGATCCACAGCAGCTCGTCCACGGCGGTCTTCCAGTAGGTGCGCCGCAGCGTCAGCAGCGGAAATTCTTTGGACAGGTCATAGCGGTTGACGATGCCGAACTTTTTGACCGTGTGCGCCGGCGCGCCGTCGTCCTCCCAGTGGGGGCGCACCGCCTGATCGGTGTCCCAGACGCCGTGCGTCAGAATGTCGCGGCAGTTGCGGATAAAGACCTCGTCTGCGTAGCTCATCGTTCGGCTCCTTTCAAATAACACTTTGAAACAATAGTTTATCATATTATCTGAAGCGTTGTAAATGGGGAAAAGAAGAAAACGGTGTCTGCTTCGGTTATTTGACAAATGTGGCAAAAATGACGAATAATTTTGTTCAAATTGCGCGCCGGATTTGCCGCACTTTTTGCGCAAAGTCCATCCCAATTTTTCTCATGGGATGCTATAATCAAAACAGCGATACCCCAAATTCAAAAAATGGAGGATATCACATGAAGCACACGAAGAAACTGCTTTCGCTGCTGCTGGTGCTGTGCCTGATCCTGAGCCTGTCGTGCACGGCATTTGCAGCTGACGAGGCAAAGCCGCTCACCGGCAAGATCGTCATCCTGCACTCGAACGACGTGCACGGTGCGATCGACCTGTATGCAGCCATGGCATCCCTGAAGGCAGACTATGAGGCGCAGGGCGCCGAGGTCATCCTGGCCGACGCCGGCGACTACAGCCAGGGCACCGTCTACGTCAGCGTCAACAAGGGCGCCGACGCGGTGACCATGATGAACGCCACCGGCTACGATGTGGCCACCATCGGCAACCATGAGTTCGACTACGGCTATGCCCAGCTGGCGGAGAACATGGAGGCTGCCGAGTTCAAGGTCCTGTGCGCCGATGTGCTCGGCGCCGACGACAAGACCATTTTCGAGGCCAACACCATCATTCAAAAGGGCGGCGTGAAGATCGGCTTCTTCGGTCTCGAGACGCCCGAAGCGCAGACCAAGGCCAACCCGAAGCTGATCGAGGGCCTGAAGTTCCTCGCGGGCAAGGACGGCAAAGAGCTCTATGCCTGCGCGGACGCGCAGGTCAAAGCCCTCAAGGAGCAGGGCGCAGACCTCGTCGTCTGCCTCGCGCACCTGGGCGTGGACGAGAGCTCCGAGCCCTATACCTCCTATGATCTGGCCGCGAATGTGGAGGGCATCGACTTCATCATCGACGGCCACTCCCACAGCGTGATCACCGCCGGCCCGAACGGCGAGGCCATCCAGTCCACGGGCACGGCCTTTGCCAACATCGGCGTCATCACCATTGACAACGCCACGAAGCAGATCGTCGGCAACGAGCTCAAGGCCATCTGGCACACTGAGAAGAACGCCGACGGCAAGGACGTCACTGTCGTTGACTACCAAACGCGCGATGAGAAGGTCGCCGCGGCCGCCAAGGCCATCATCGACCCCATCGACAAGGCCTATGGCGAGAAGTTTGCCGTCAGCAAGGTCACGCTCAACGGCGCGAAGGCCCCCAACGGCAACCGTGACTCTGAGACCAACCTCGGCGACCTGATCACGGACGCCATGCTCTGGAAGATCCGCAGCGACGCCACGATCAAGGTCCCGGTGGAGAACGTGGTCGCCATCACGAACGGCGGCGGCATCCGCGCGACCGTCAAGGCGGGCGACATCACCAAAAAGGACATCAACACCGTGCTGCCGTTCGGCAACACGCTGGCAGTTGTTTACGTGACCGGCGCCGAGCTGCTCGAGGCGCTCGAGGCCAGTACTTTCTGCACGCCGGAATCCCTCGGCGGTTTCCCGCAGGTGGCCGGCCTGCAGTTTGCCCTCAAGACCTATGAACCGTACGACAAGGCCGAGGAGCCCTATCCCAAATCCACCTACTACGGCCCGAAGAGCATCCAGCGCGTGACCATTGACAACGTCAACGGCAAGGCGTTTGACCCGACGGCTACCTACGCTGTCGTCACGAACAACTTCGTGGCCGGCGGCGGCGACACCTACTACGCCTTCGCGGCGGCGACCGACCAGTTCGACACCGGCCTGCCGCTGGACGAGGTGGTCATGGAATACATCACGAAGGAGCTCAAGGGCGTCATCGGCGAGGAATATGCCCTGCCGGGCGACCGCATCGTGAGAGCGGCGTCCGCTGAAGAGCTGGAGGCCCGCGGGACGTTCCTGGAGAATATGAGCCTGCTGTGCGACCTGTCGGCGTACACGGAAGACTCCGTCCAGGGCGTGAAGGCGGCTTATGCAGCCTACAAGGCAGCGAAGACGACGGAAGCGGTCGAGGCGGCCACGGCCGACCTGCTGAAGGCCATGCCGGAGCTGGTCTTTGTGCCCAACACCTTCACCGATGCGCAGAGCGGCTGGTACAAGGCGGCTGTCGATTTCGCACAGGCTTCCGGCCTGATGAACGGCATGACCGCGACCGAGTTTGCGCCGAACGTGACGACGACCCGCGCCATGGTCGCGCAGGTGCTCTACCGGCTCGCCGGTTCGCCGACCGTGGAGAGAACGGGCGCATTTGCGGACGTTGCTCCGGGTGCGTGGTATTACGATGCCATGCTCTGGGCCAGCAGCACCGGCATCCTGAAGGGCTATGAGGACGGCACGTACCGTCCGGTGCGGGCCGTCAGCCGTCAGGAGATGGCGACCATCCTCTTGCGCATGGCCGATGTGAAGCTCGGCGCGGATATGGTCGATGCGGCTCTGGCTGAGCTCGCGGACGGCGACAGCGTCGCTTCCTGGGCGAGAGCGGGCGTGGTGTTCTGCTACCTGGGCGGCATCATGAACGGCATGGATGCTACGCACTTTGCCCCGACGGGTATGCTCACGCGCGCGCAGCTTGCGCAGGTGTTCTTCAACCTCTACAACATCGGCATGGATGAAGTCATGAATTCCGGGGAAGATCCGGAGCCGGCTTCGTCGCTTCTGGCCGCGTGATTTTTCGCATATTACGCATATGAAATTTTTGGAGGCTGCTTCGGCAGCCTCCTTTTGATCGCGGCCGGAACGGCTGCGGATGGATTGTGCTTGACAATTTCGGAAAACCTTTTACAATATAGGCGAACCAAGCGGACCGACACAACCAAGGAGGTTTTTGATTATGAACATGAACAAATATCTGGACATCGCACCCGAGGTGCAGCAGGCGCTCGCGGACGGCCGCCCGGTCGTCGCGCTCGAGAGCACGATCATCTCCCACGGCATGCCCTATCCGAAAAACGTCGAGACGGCCCTGCTCGTCGAGCAGACCCTGCGCGACAACGGCGCCGTGCCCGCCACCATCGCCATCCTCGGCGGCCGCCTGAAGGCCGGCCTGTCCAAGGAGGAGATCACCTACCTCGGCAAGGCCGGGCGCAAGGTCGCCAAGGTCTCCCGCCGCGATCTGCCGGTCATCTGCGCGCGCGGCGCGGACGGCGCGACCACCGTTACCACGACGATGATGATCGCCCATATGGCGGGCATCCAGGTCTTTGCCACCGGCGGCATCGGCGGCGTGCACCGCGGCGCCGAGACGACCATGGACATCTCCGCCGACCTCGAAGAGCTGGCGCAGACGCCGGTCATGGTCGTGTGCGCGGGTGCGAAGGCCATCCTCGACCTCGGTCTGACGCTGGAGTATCTGGAGACGAAGGGCGTGCCCGTGCTCGGCTACGGCACGGATGAGCTGCCCGCGTTCTATACCCGCGAGAGCGGCCTCGGCGTTGACGCGCGCGTCGACACGCCGGAGGATCTGGCTGCCGTCTTCCAGGCGCAGCGCGACCTGGGCCTCAAGACCGGTATGCTCGTCACGAACCCGATCCCGCAGCAGTATGCCATGGACAAGACCGTCATCGACAAGGCCATCGATCAGGCGCTCGCCGAGAGCCATGAGCAGGGCATCCACGGCAAGGAGACCACGCCGTTCCTGCTTGCCCGTGTGGCGGAGCTCACCGGCGGCGACAGTCTCGAGAGCAACATCCAGCTCGTGCTCAATAACGCCCGCGTCGCGGCGAAGACCGCCGTTGCCCTCTGCAAATGAAGGGCGGTGCGTGGCTCGTGCTCGCGGTGTCCGCGCTGATGGGGCTCGGCCTCACCATCGGGGCCATCGCCTCGCGCCGGCATATGAGCACCGCCGTCGTCGTGGTGCTGTGTCTCGTCGGCATCGGCATCGTGCTCGTCGGCGCGGTGCTGAGCATCGGCATCGGGGTATTGTGAGCGCGCAGCCAGGGGAAACCAAGCGAAAACACATATCCGTATGCGCAGTTGTATCGCTGCAAATCTGAATTTTCTGAGCAGCAGGGGAGCTCGAGGGGGCAAGGCCCTCCTCGAATCTGATCTGTTGCGCAAAGCGCAAAACACCGCAGGCCGACCGGCCTGCGGTGTTTTCTTGCTTGTGGGTCATTTTCCGTCGCCGGGCTTCGGCTGCGCGACGCGGAAGATCATGCGCGGGGTCTCGGTGCTGGCCTTCGTGTTCGGGGCTATGGACTCGGTGATGAACGAGTTGCCGCCGATGACGGAGTTTGCGCCGATGACGGTCTTGCCGCCGAGGATGGACGCGCCGGAGTAGATCGTGGCGTTGTCGCCGACGGTGGGGTGGCGCTTGCCGGTCACGGCATGGCCGTGGCGCGGGCTGAGCGCGCCGAGCGTCACGCCCTGATAGAGCTTGACGTGGTCGCCGATGATCGTCGTCTCGCCGACGACGATGCCGGTGCCGTGGTCGATGAAGAAATATTCGCCGATCTGCGCGCCGGGGTTGATGTCGATGCCGGTCGCGCCGTGGGCGTACTCGCTCATGATGCGCGGGATGAGCGGGACCTTGCTCTCATAGAGCTCGTGCGCCACGCGGTAGACGAAGATCGCGTACAGGCCGGGGTAGGAGAAGATGACCTCCTCCTTGCTGCCGGCGGCGGGGTCGCCGTCGAAGTTTGCGGCCACGTCTTTCATGAGCATGGCCTGGATCTGCGGCAGGCGGCACAGGAACCGGTCGCACACGGCGCTCGTGCGCTCGCGCAGCTCCGCCTCGTCCTTGATCGTGTTGGAAAACGCCAGGTGCACCTGCTCGCATAGGTCGGTGTAGATCTCGCCGAGCAGGAACTCCGCAAACGTCTCGGCCGAGACGTGCGACACCGTGCCGCCCGCGAAATACGCCGGGAAGAACACCTTCTGCAGGTTCTCGATGATCTTGATGATGACCTTGCGGTCGGGCATGCGCAGCTGCTCGCTGTACATGGGCACTTCGGCCGTTTCGTAGCCGTTGGCGATCTGCGCCGCCACGGCGTGCAGCAGACTTTTTTGCGTCATGATGGGGACACTCCTTCTTCTTTCACATAGCGCCACAGGCAAAAAAGCGCAGGAAGCGTTTCGCTTCCTGCGCTGCATGACCATGTGGATGCATGACGGACGTACCTTTTGGGCGCGGCCGTGGACTTACCGGCAGAAAGCGACGCTTCTTTGCGCACGACAACAACAGGCCGTCGGACACGCCGCGACCCGGATGCTGCTGCAGCTGCAAAGACGCATGGCTCAGGCTCCTTCCGGTTCATTTCCCCCTTCTTAAGGGGAATTCCTCTTCTTGTATAACACGATATGCCGCGCTTGTCAAGTGCGTGACGGCTCAGCGCTTTTTCTTCGGCAGTTTCGTGATGCGGCCGTCGCCGTGGTCGATGTACGTGTTTTCGAGCACGTCGATCGTGCTGCGGCGCCAGTCGGCGATGTATTCCTCGCGCAGTGCCTTGCGCTCGGCCTGTTCCTCGGGGGTCAGGTCGCGCTCGCGCGCGATGCGCGTCAGCTCGCTGATGCGGTCCATCTTTTCCTGTGTCAAGGCTTTGCTCTCCTCTCAGTTTTTCAGGCTGTGCAGCGGGGCGGGGATGCGCCCGCCGCGGGCAATGAACTCCGCTGCGCTGCAGCGGTTGACCGGCATGACCGGCGCGCTGCCGAGCAGGCCGCCGAACGCCACCGTGTCGCCCACCTGCTTGCCGGGGGCGGGGATGATGCGCACGGCGGTGGTCTTGTTGTTGATCATGCCGATGGCGGCCTCGTCCGCGATGATGGCGGAGATCGTCTCGGCCGGCGTGTCGCCGGGCACGGCGATCATGTCCAGCCCCACGGAGCACACGCACGTCATGGCCTCGAGCTTCTCGATCGTCAGGCGGCCGGCCTCGGCCGCGGCGATCATGCCGGCATCCTCCGACACGGGGATGAACGCACCCGAGAGCCCGCCGACGTGGGACGACGCCATGACGCCGCCTTTTTTCACCGCGTCGTTGAGCAGCGCGAGTGCTGCCGTGGTTCCGGGCCCGCCGACGGACTCCAGCCCCATCTCCTCGAGCACGGCGGCCACGCTGTCGCCGACGGCGGGCGTCGGAGCCAGGGACAGGTCGACCACGCCGAACGGCACGCCGTAATATTCGCCGGGGGTCAGATAGTACAGGAAATTCTGCCCGCCCATCTCCGGGCTGTGCAGGTCGATGCCGTAGGCGGTGATGGCAATGCGGTCGTCCGGCATCTCGCGCTTGAGGATCATCTCCTGCGTCATTTTCTTTTCGCCCACCAGCGCCGGCTGAGCAAGCGAGCCGAGCGTCGGCGCGGTGTCAATGATATAAGCGTCCTCAAAGCCGATCCAGTGCTCCTTCAGGTATTGCAGAACCTCCTGGCACTGACGGCGGCACTCAATAGTGCCCTTTGTATAATCCTCCGCGCTGTTCTCGCTGCCGATATAGCGGGTCATCTCCACGCGGAAGTCTCCTTCCCGGATCAGAGGGAAGAAGTTCACCGCACCATAGGGGATCTCCTTCACATTCGGCTTGTAGGACGGGACGACGTTCTTGAC
>OHVS01000184.1_pt1 | contig 35767 bp, 36 predicted proteins | sample 1579531 | NCBI WGS metagenome assembly OHVS01 (sample SAMEA3882531, study PRJEB24775) | human gut metagenome | biome: human-associated habitat; feature: intestine environment; material: feces | place: Netherlands | collected 2009/2010
GCCTGCTGACCTGCATCAAGGAGCTGAACACCCCGCGTTACATGAGCGTTTCCGGTATCTTCGAGTGCTACGACAAGCCGCTTGAGGTCTTTGATTACAACGCTCTGAAGGACGATCCGCTCATCGAGACCGACACCATCGGTCTGAAGGGCTCCCCGACGAACGTTTACAAGTCCTTTGCTCCTCCGGTCAAGGGCGCCGGCATGAAGGTCGAGGACGCTGCCCAGCTGGTCGGCATCCTGAACGACAAGCACCTGATTTGAGGAAGGAGAAACGAACAATGGCTGAATTCAATGCAATGGACACCGCCGCCTTCAAGGGCGTGTGGGTATTCTGCGAGCAGCGCGAGGGCGAGATCCAGTCCATCAGCTATCAGCTGCTGAGCGAGGGCCGCAAGCTGGCCAATGACCTGGGCGTTGAGCTGGCAGGCGTTGTCATGGGCAGCGGCCTGGCCGAGGCTGACCTCAAGACGCTGGGCGGCTACGGCGCTGACCGCGTTTACAACATCGACAGCCCCCTGCTGAAGGACTACACCACCGATGGCTATGCCAAGGCGCTGTGCGACCTCATCATGGACAAGAAGCCCGAGATCATGCTGATCGGTGCGACCAACCTGGGCCGCGACCTCGGCCCCCGCTGCGCAGCCCGTCTGCACACCGGTCTGACCGCCGACTGCACCCATCTGGACGTCGATGTCGAGAAGTACAAGAACTTCCTGCGCACCACCTCCAACATTGATGTGGACAACACCAAGTTTGAGGAGAACACCAACCTGAAGATGACCCGCCCTGCTTTCGGCGGCCACCTGATGGCTACCATCATCTGCCCGCGCTTCCGCCCGCAGATGTCCACCGTCCGCCCCGGCGTCATGCAGATGCAGGCGTTCGACCAGGCCGGTGCTGACAAGGTCGTCGTCGAGAACGTCGCTCCTGCTCTGACCGCGGACGACATCCATGTTCAGGTGCTCGATATCAAGAAGAGCGCCGAGAAGCTCGTTGACCTGATCGGTGCCGACGTTGTCGTCTCCGTGGGCCGCGGCATCTCCGCTGACCCCGAGAAGGGCATCAAGCTGGCCGAGGAGCTGGCTGAGGCTCTGGGCGGTGTTGTCGGTGCTTCCCGCGCCGTCACCGATGAGGGCTGGCTGTCTGCCGACCATCAGGTCGGTCAGACCGGCAAGACCGTGCATCCCCGCATCTACGTTGCACTGGGCATCTCCGGTGCCATCCAGCACGTTGCCGGTATGCAGGATTCCGAGAACATCATCGCCATCAACAAGAACGAGAACGCCCCCATCTTCGATGTTGCCACCTACGGCATCGTCGGCGATCTGTACAAGGTCGTTCCCGAGCTGATCAAGGAGATCAAGGCTGCCAAGGCCTGATTCCGCCCGTAATCAACAAGAGCCGTGCCCCGCAAAGGGCACGGCTCTTTGTTTTTTTGTATCGCTCAGTCTGCCACAGCCGGGGCGGCCAGCAGCTCCGGGGGCAGCTCACTCTCGTCCTCATTGACGAGGGAATCATCGACATCAAATGTCGCACCAAAGGCCTTTGCGGCAGCATCCGCCACCAGATCGGCATCGACCAGCTCACTGTCTGCCATGACATACAGCAGCTTATCATCAAAGCTGACCACGCGGGCCTTATCTGCCTCCACGCAGACCCACTTGCGCATACTGATGTTTTCCTCCATCGAATCGGCGATCTCGCGGGCATCGGCCTTGTCCTTGAGGCGCAGCAGCACCAGGCTGTACGCCTGGCTTCCGGTCATCGGCTCGCTGACTACTGCGGCATCCACCTTGTCCACATTGTCCGCGGTCAGCCCCGCCAGATAGCCGTACCAGCTCTCGTCGGTCAGGTCGATGGCCACCGTCTCCATGCCCATCAGGTCAACCGGCTGAACGTTATAAATAGCATCCACCATCTCGCTCAGCTCCGCGTCCGGCTGCGGTTCGGCGGTCTCACCGGTATCCTCGTCGTCAACGCTGAACTCCGGGTCCAGCTCCGCGCCTTCCTCGGGTCTTGTGGCAGGTTGGTTCGCAAGATCGTTGCTGTCAGCCTTTTGGCTGCCGCAGGCAGACAGGAACAGGGCGGTCAGCAGGGCTGTTGCAAAAAGCAGCTTTTTCATCGTAAAATTCCTTTCTCGGTCAGAATATTCTCGGGCGCAAAGCGTGCGTCCCAGTCGTCGCAGGGCAGCTCGTCCAGCAGCAGGGCCTCGGGGCAGAGCAGCAGCCCCGCTCCCTTATAGTGTGCCAGAAATCGGTCATAATACCCGCCGCCGCGCCCCAGCCGGACCCCGTCGCGGCTGGCGGCCAGGCAGGGGACAAGGGCCAGCGCCGCGGCGTATCCCGCCGGGTCGGCGGCTGGCAGGTCGGCGGGCGGCTCCTGAATGCCGAACGCCCCGGGCCGCAGCAGGCGCAATGCCGGTATTTCCACCCAGTCCATCTCGGTTTTGCTACGCACGCGGGGCAGCAGCAGGCGCTTGCCGTCGGCCAGCGCGCGTCTTAGTATTTCCGCCGTGTCCGGCTCATCCGGCATGGCCGCAAAGGCCAGCACTGCCCCGGCACTCTGCCATTGCGGCAGGCTGAACAGCGCCTGCGCCATGCCGCGGCCCACAGCCGCCATATCCAGTTCCGCGCGTCGGGCCTTGGCCCATGCGCGGGCTTCGCGTTTTGTCATTCTGCACACCACCTTCCGGGCTATCATACCATATCTGCCCTCCACTTAACAAGACGGAAAAGCCGTCCTGTTGTTACAGCAGCGACAAAATTTTTCCGCCATCTTGCCCGGCGCAGTGAAATAGAGTATAATATATCCTGTATCGCTATGTATTAGACGTATGAAATATAAAAAGGAGATTCCAAACCATGAGCAAGTTCAATTTCATCAAGACCGATATTCCTGACGTGCAGATCATCGAGCCGACTGTTTTTGGCGATGACCGCGGCTATTTTATGGAGACCTACCAGATCGACGAGTTCGCCGCAGCGGGCATCGACAAACCCTTCGTGCAGGATAACCAGAGCCGCTCCACCAAGGGCGTGCTGCGCGGCCTGCACTTCCAGACCAAGCACACCCAGGGCAAGCTCGTCCGCGTGACCCTGGGCGAGGTGTTCGACGTCGCCGTCGACTGCCGCCCCAACAGCAAGACCTTCGGCAAGTGGGTGGGCGCAACGCTGTCCGCCGACAACAAGAAGATGCTCTGGATCCCCGAGGGCTTCGCCCACGGCTTTGTCGTGCTGTCCGATGTGGCCGAGTTCTGCTACAAGTGCACCGACGTCTACGACCCCACCGCCGAGGGCGGCATTCCCTACGATGACCCGACGGTCAACGTGCAGTGGCCCGACTGCGGCTGCGAGCACAAGACCAGCGCCAAGGACAAGGAGCACACCCCGTTTGCCGCCCAGAAGTTCGAATATTTTGAGAAATATTGAGGGTAAACCGTGCAGAAACTGAAAGACACCTTCGCAGGCTTCTGGAAATACCGTTACCTGCTGCAAAACCTGATTTCCCGTGATTTCAAACTGAAATACCGCCGCAGCGTGCTGGGCGTGGCGTGGAGCGTGCTGAACCCGCTGCTGACCTGTCTGGTCATGTGGGCCGTGTTCGGTGCGCTGTTCAACCAGCGCGGTCAGGGCATCGAGGACTTTCCTCTGTTCCTTATCATCGGCCAGCTGATGTTCAACTTCTTCCGCGAGAGCACGACCATGGCCATGGAGAGCGTGCTGAAGAACGGCCCGCTGCTGCGCAAGGTCTACATTCCCAAATACATCTTCCCGCTGGAAAAGTGCTGCTTTGCGCTCGTCAACTTCTTTTTCAGCCTCGTGGCGCTGTTTATCGTCGCGCTGCTGACCTGGTCGCACATCTCGATCGGGACTGTGCTGCTGGCCATTTATCCCCTTGTGATGCTGTTTATTTTCAGTCTGGGCATCGGGCTGATTTTGTCCACGCTCTACGTTTTTGTGCGTGACATCATGCATATCTGGGAGGTCTTTTGCACACTGCTTGTCTACGGCAGCGCCATCTTCTACGACCCGCGCCAGATGGAAAGCTGGATGCAGTACGTCATCAACCTGAACCCCATCTACTGGTACATCACCGCCGTGCGTTCCTGCGTCATGTGGGGCGAGGGGCTGACCCCCAACATGGTGCTGATTCCGTTCCTCTGCGCCGCGCTGAGCCTGGGCCTCGGCATCTGGGTGTTCAAAAAGAATCAGGACAAGTTCGTCCTGTACATGTAAGGGGGCATCGAAATGGCAGAGCAGAAACCCATCATCTCCATCGACCATGTTTCGATGCGCTTCAACCTCTCCAAGGAAAAGCACGAAAGCCTGAAAGAGTACTTCGTCGCGCTGCTGCACGGCGGTGTGCGGTTTGACGAGTTCTTCGCACTGGACGATGTATCGTTTGATATTATGCCCGGCGATTTCTACGGTCTCATCGGCCTGAACGGCAGCGGCAAGTCTACGCTGCTGAAAGTGATTTCCGGCGTCTACAAGCCCAGCGCCGGCAAGGTCACGGTCAACGGTACGATTGCGCCGCTGATCGAATTGGGCGCAGGCTTTGACATGGACCTGACCGCACGGGAAAACATTTATTTAAACGGCACCGTGCTGGGCTACACGCCCAAGTACATCGACTCAAAGTTCGACGACATCGTCGAATTCAGCGAATTGCAGGATTTTCTCGACGTGCCGCTGAAGAACTACTCCTCCGGCATGGTCGCGCGTCTGGCGTTCGCCGTGGCAACGATTACGAAGCCCGACATCCTGATTGCCGACGAGATTCTGTCCGTCGGTGACTTCCTGTTTCAGGAGAAGTGTGAAAAGCGCATGGCCGAGCTGCTGTCCGGCGGCACGACGGTCATTCTGGTCAGCCACTCCATTGACCAGATCGAGCGTATGTGCAACAAGGTAGCCTGGCTCGACCACGGCCATCTGCGCCGCATCGGCGCGACGAAGGAAATTACCGCCGAGTACCGAAGGTTTGAGAAAAAGGACGCCATGCCGGCCAAAGTCACCGAGGAATAAGCTATGTCCGAGAACACGAAACCGAACAACGAGCGCCCTGCCGACCTGGCCGTACAGGACAGCGTCGGCGGCATGGCGCGGCGGCTTTTGAACCCCGCCCACCTGCGGGAGCTCGCGGGGCGCAGCGTCAAGACCCTGCGGGAGCAGGGGGCCGAGCAGCTCTGGCGCGACGTAAAATTCCGCGTCGGGCTGGCGATGCACCACGACGACTGGCGGCACCGCGCCGACATTCCGCTGCGCCGGGAGCTGAAGGCCCAGCGCGCCGCGCACCTGCAGGGGCCGAAGATCAGCATCATCGTGCCGCTGTACAACACGCCCGCTAAGCTGTTTGACGAGATGCTGCAAAGCGTCGTCAGGCAGACCTACACAAACTGGGAATTGGTGCTGGTGGACGCATCCGACGCCGACAAGCGGCTGGAGCGCCGTTTGCCCAAGGCTGTGCCCGGCACGATTGTGTATGAGCCGATTGAAAACGGCGGCATTGCCCTCAACACGACCCGCGGATTTGCGCTGGCGCACGGCGAGTACATCACGCTGCTGGACCACGACGACGTGCTCTACCCGAACGCGCTGTTCGAGGTTGTGCAGACGATACAAAACACCGGAGCGGATTTTGTCTATAGTGATGAAATCGTTCTCTCCGCCGATTTGAAGGAGCTGGGCGGCTACCACTTCAAGCCCGACTTTGCGCCCGACTACCTGCGCGGGGTCAACTTTATCACGCATCTGGCGGTGTTCAGCCGTCCGCTGCTGGACGCGGCGGGCGCGTATGAGTCGAAGGAGTTTGACGGTGCGCAGGACCATGATTTGATCCTGCGCCTTACAGAAAAAGCACAACGCATCGAGCATATCAAGAAGGTGCTCTACATCTGGCGTGCCGCGGCCGGCTCCACCGCTGCGGGCATGGAGGCCAAGCCCTACGCCGTCGCGGCGGGGGAACGCGCCATCGACGCGCAGCTCAAGCGTCTCGGTCTGCCGGGCCACGCCATGGCCGTGCCCGACGCGCCCGGCGCATTTCAGGTGCGGTACGAGCTGACCGGCCACCCAAAGATCAGCGTACTGATCCCCAGTAAAGACCACATTGACGACCTGGACCGCTGCCTGACGAGCCTGTACAAGAACGCGGGTTACGACAATTTTGAGGTCATCGTCATCGAAAACAACTCCACCGACCCGGCAACGTTTGCCTATTATGAGACACTGCCCAGCCGCTTTGCCGACTGCCGCGTCGTCTACTACAAGGGCGCGTTCAACTTCTCGGCCATCAACAACTTCGGCGCGACGTTCGCCGAGGGCGAGCACCTGCTGCTGCTCAACAACGACATTGAGGTGTTGTCGTCCGACTTCCTGCGCGAGCTGCTCAGCTACAGCCAGCGGCCCGACGTAGGCGCGGTGGGCGCCAAGCTCTACTACCCGGACGACACGATCCAGCACGCGGGCGTGCTGATGGGCATCAACGGCAGCGCGGGCCACAGCCACAAGAGCTACCCCCGCACCGCCGTAGGTGACATATACCGCTTGGTCACGACGCAGAATTATATGGCCGTGACAGGTGCCTGCCTGATGACAAAAGCGTCGCTCTACCGCGCATTTGGCGGACTGGACGAGGAAAAGTTTGCCGTCGCCTACAACGATGTGGATTATTGCTTAAAGCTGTGGCAGAAGGGGCTGTTGAACGTTTACACCCCGCGCGCCGAGGCCTATCACTATGAGAGCAAGAGCCGCGGTCTGGATACCTTAAGCGAGAACGCCAAGCGGTATGAGCGCGAAAAGGCAAATTTCTACGCGAAATATCAGCAGTATATCGACAATTACGACCCCTATTACAACCCCCATTTCAACAATCTGTTTGAGAATTTCGGATTGAAGTGATGGAAACCGTATTGCCGAAGCGCAAGTCTCACCATTTGCAGGGTTACGATTACAGCCAAAACGGCGCCTATTTTATCACAATATGCACGCACCAACGCAGAATGTTGTTTGGCCCGAACCGGGCTCCCGTAGGGGCGGATTCCATATCCGCCCGCATGGCGGCGCGCGTTTTCCGTGAGATCATCGGCCAATATCCGGCGGCCCAGTGCCGTTATTTTGTGGTGATGCCCAATCATTTTCACGCGTTGGTCGAGATTGAACGGGCACGGGCGGATATGGAATCCGCCCCTACGATTATCAGCATCGTGCAGGCGTTCAAACGGTATTCTACCGTCGAGTACATCCGTCTTGTCAAGCGCGGGCAAGCCGCACCGTTCGATAAGCACCTTTGGCAGCGTTCCTTTCACGACCACGTCATCCGCAATGAAACCGATTACCGCATGATTGCGGAATACATTCAATCCAACCCCCGCCTTTGGCACAAAGACTGCTTTTATGAGGAGCCATCCCATGAGCCTTGAAACGAAACGCATCAAAGAACTGTTCGGCTATGCGCGGACGCTGACGAAAGAGCAGGGCGTCGGCGTCATGGCCGGGCGGGCCGTCGGCTTTTTTAAGCGGCGGTTCTTCGGCAAAAAAGCGCGGTATCTGCCGTCGAAGCAGACGCTGGAGGCCCAGCGTGCCGACGCAGCCGCCCGCGCCGACGGTTGGCCGACCATCAGCATTCTGACGCCGCTGTACAACACTCCGCCGCAGTTTTTGCAGCAATTTTTGGACAGCGTGCAGGCCCAGACCGCGCCGAACTGGCAGCTCGTTCTGGTGGACGCCTCCGACGATGCGCACGCTGACGTGGGCGAAACAGTCCGCACCCGCGCCGCGCAGGACAAGCGCATCGTCTACGCCAAAATCGAGAACAAGGGCATTGCCGCCAATACGAACGAGGCCGCGAAGCTCGCAGCGGGTGAGTATCTGGCCCTTGCCGACCACGACGACATGCTCGCGCCTCATGCCGTCTATTGCATGAGCAAAGCGCTGGCCGAGAGCGGCGCGGCGTTTGCCTACAGCGACGAGGCCCTGTTTGAGAAAACGCCCGAGCACCCGCGCGTCGGCCACTTCAAGCCCGATTATGCGCCCGAGTACCTGATGGCCGTCAACTACATCTGCCATCTGGCCGTGTTCAAAAAATCGCTGTTCGACGCCGTCGGCGGTGAGCGCCCGGCCTGCGACGGCGCGCAGGATCACGACTTATTCCTGCGTCTCATCGACGAAATGCAGCGCCGTGACCCCGCAGCCAAGCCGCTGCACATCCCGCAGGTGCTGTATTACTGGCGCGTGCACGCGGCGTCCACCAGCGGCGGCACGGCGGCCAAGCCCTATGTGGAAAAGGCTGCGCAAAAGGCCGTGGCCGACCATCTGGCCGCCACAGGGCGGCAGGGCAGGGTGGAGCCGGGCAAATTCCCGGGCACCTGCCATGTGGTGTGGGACATTCCCGAGCCGCAGCCGCTCGTGTCAATTTTGATTCCCAACAAGGACCACACCGACGATTTGGAAAAATGCCTGCACAGCATCTACGCCAAAACGACCTACGAGAATTTCGAGGTCATCGTCATTGAGAACAATTCCACCGATCCGGCCACAGCGGCCTACTACAAAAAACTGCCGGAGCGGTATGACCGCGCGCGGGTCGTGACTTACAAGGGCGGCTTCAACTTCAGCCGCATCAACAATTTTGGCCGCAGGTACGCGGCGGGCAACTACCTGCTGCTGCTCAACAATGACGTCGAGGTCATCAACGGCGACTGGCTCACCCAGATGGTGGGCGAGTGCAGCCAGCCCGGCGTCGGCCTCTGCGGGGCAATGCTCTACTATCCCGACGACACGATCCAGCACGCCGGCATCATCACGGGGCTGGGCGGCTACGCCGGGCACAGCCACAAGTACCACAAGCGCGGCGGCAGCGGGTATATGTTCCGGCTGGCCACGGTGCAGGATTTCTCCGCTGTGACAGCGGCCTGCCTGCTGGTGCGCACCGCCGTTTACGACGAGCTGCATGGCCTGGATGAGGAGTTCACGGTTGCCTACAACGATGTGGACTTCTGCCTGCGTGTGCGCGACGCGGGCTGGCGCATTGTCTGGACGCCATACGCCGAGCTCTACCACTACGAAAGCAAGTCCCGCGGCTCCGACGAGAACGATCCCGCCAAAAAAGCACGCTTTGACGCCGAGCATGAACGTCTCTACGCCGTGCACGGGCGGGAGAATATTCTGCACGACCCCTATTACAGCCCGTCGCTGTCGCTGGATTACGAGGATTTCCGCGAGAGCGGGGATCTGCGGAATCTGAAATGAGTTGGTTGCCTTCCCCCGTGGGGGAAGGTGCCCGAGGCCCCGACCGAGGGCGGATGAGGGACGGGTTTGCCCTATTGCCCTTCAGTGGGAAATTCCCGGTAAGTTTGCCCCTCATCCGTCAGCGGGCGGGGCCGCTGACAGCTTCCCCAGAGGGGGAAGCCATACTGACAAAAAATGCACGCCGTAAATTTCACGGCGTGCGTTTTTATTATTCTTTTTTATCCGGCGGGAACTCACCCTGCTTTTCGGCTTCCAGGCGGCTCAGGCGGGCTTCGAGCTCGGAGATGCGCTGGTTGACAATATCCGGCAGATCCTGCTGGTCCAGATCGTCCGCCGGGCAGCACTTGATATTGCCGACGCGGACGATCTCCGCGGGTACACCGACGGCAGTGGCGTTGGCGGGCAGGTTCTTCAGCACAACGCTGCCCGCGCCGACGCGGACGTTATCACCGATGTAGACCGGGCCCAGCACCTTCGCGCCCGCGCCGATCAGCACATTGTCGCCCAGCGTCGGATGGCGCTTGCCGGTGTCCTTGCCGGTACCGCCCAGGGTGACGCCGTGGTAGATCGTGCAGTTGTCACCGATCTCCGTCGTCTCACCAAAGACGATGCCCATACCGTGGTCGATAAAGAGCTTGCGCCCGATCTTGGCGCCGGGATGGATCTCGATGCCGGTCAGGTGACGCGCCAGCTGGCTGACAAAACGGGCCAGGAAGAAACACCGGTGGTTGTACAGAAAATGTGCGATCTTGTGCGTGACCAACACATGAAAGCCGGGGTACAGGATGATGACCTCCGCCACATTGCGCGCGGCGGGGTCCTTATCGCGGATATTTTTTGCATCTTCCCAAAGGCCCATAATTCGTTCCTCTTCCTATTTACCATACTTATTATAAATATACCACAAAGCCGGACAAAGTGCAATGCTGTACGCGCCGCGCGCGGATTTTTGCGGATTTTGTCAAATCCTCCAAAAGTCAGCGCAAAAATCTATAAAATCCTTACTTTTGCAAAAAGCCCGTTTGCATTGACACCGCCGTCCCTGCATGGTACAATAAGTTAAACTTAGGTAAAGCCATAGGAAGGAGTGTGCCGGGATGATGCGTTTTATTTCTGTCTTTAAAAATCACGGCGCAGTGTTCTTTCCCGTCGCTGCTTTGTGTGTGATTTTTTGACTTTTCCCTTTTTGGGAAAAGTTTTTTTTTGCAAAAATATCCCTGCGGGATGTTTTTGCATGGGGCTTTGTAGGGGCGAGCATTGCTCGCCCGCAGGCCGTTTGCCTCATGCGCGGCTTTCCCGCAGAAGCTCAACCACGCAAAGTTGACGGGCGAACAATGTTCGCCCCTACACTCTCAGCTATGACAAAGTTTCCTATTTTTAAGGAGGTTCCCACCATGCTGATCCGCAACGCAAAGGACAGCGCGGGCAAGGCCATTGAGGTCTGGCTGCGCGACGGAAAAATTGCCGCTGTCGGTCTGGGGCTGCTTGTCCCGGAAGGGGAGGAGGTGCTCGACGCGAAGGGCCGCACGGTCCTGCCCGCCTTCATCGACACCCACTGCCACTGGCGCACCCCCGGCTTTGAGTACAAGGAGGACATCTCCACCGGCTCCGCCGCGGCTGCCGCGGGCGGGTACACCTTCGTCAACCTGATGCCCAACACGAAGCCGGTCTGCTCCAGTGCCGAGATCGCCCACGCCGTCGAGGCCGAGGCCGCCCGCGTCGGCCTGTGCGACGCAAACCAGACCGTCTCCATCACGAAGGATTTCGACGGCAAAACGCTGGATCATCTGCTGACCCTGCCCGAGGACATCAAGTTCATCACCGAGGACGGCAACGGCGTCATGAACAACGCCGTCATGGCCCGTGCGTTCGCGATTGCCACCGAGCGCGGCCTGACCATCATGTCCCACGCCGAGGATCGCGAGATCAGCCCCTGGGACTACCGCCTGGCCGAGAACATCGAGACCGTGCGCAACTGCCATCTGGCCGAGTACTACGGCACCCGGCTGCACATGTGCCACGTCTCCACCAGGGAATCCGTCGATGCCGTCCGCATGAGCCGGATGCGCGGTGCGCGGGTCAGCTGCGAGGTCACGCCGCACCACCTGTGGTTTGACGACAGCCGCCTGACCTACCGCGTCAACCCGCCCATCCGCAAGGCGGACGACGTGACCGCGCTAATCGACGCCATCAAGGACGGCACCGTGACCTGCATCGGCACCGACCACGCCCCCCACACCGCCGAGGAGAAGGAGAAGGGCGCTGCCGGTATGGTGGGTCTGGAAACGGCCTTCGGCGTCTGCTACACCAAGCTCTGCCGTGAGCAGCGTCTGCCGCTGGAAATGCTCAGCTTCCTGATGAGCGCCGGTCCCGCCGCCGTGCTGGGCCTGGCCGACCGCAAGGGCATGCTGGAGCCGGGCTACGACGCCGACATCGTGCTGGTTGACCTTGACCACATGTACGAGGTCCACGCCGACGAGCTGCACAGCAAGAGCAAGAACTGCCCCTACGACGGCGCACTGCTGTACGGAAAAGTGGTAACCACGATCAAAGGCGGGAAGGTTACGTTCCAGATTGAAGAATAACACCCCTTCACGCACAAAACACCCGTAGGGGCGCATTCTATATGCGCCCGTGCAAGGCTGACGCTGGCACAGTCCCGCGGGCGGATAGGGAATCCGCCCCTACGATTCCCAACATTATATAATAGAGCCGCAATTTACATACATCAAACGGAGGAATCAGCATGCTTACCAACATGGACAAGCTCTACGAGAGCGTCGCAGCAAACGGCCCGGTCTGCGTGGGCCTGGACACCGAGATCAGCTACCTGCCCACCACCGACACCGCCAAGACGGCAGGGGAGAACGTCGTCGCGTTCAACCGTGCGCTGATCGACGCCACCAAGGGCGTCGCGGGCTGCTACAAGGTGCAGATCGCCTATTATGAGTCCCTGGGCCTGGACGGCATGCGCGCCTACGCCGAAACGCTGAAGCTGGCCCGCGCCACCGGCCTGCCCGTCATTGCCGACATCAAGCGCGGCGACATTGCCAAGACCGCCGAAATGTACGCCAAGGCGCACTTTACCGGTGATTTTGAGGCCGACATCATCACGCTGGCCCCCTACATGGGCCTTGACTCCATCAGCCCGTATCTGCCGTACTGCGCCGAGCAGGGCAAGGGCGTGTTCGTGCTCTGCCGCACCTCCAACCCCGGCGCGAAGGACTTTGAGTACAAAAAGCTCGACGATGGCCGCCATGTGTACGACCTCGTCGGCGACAGCCTGACCGCCCTTGGCAAGGACTACATGGGCGAGCACGGCTATTCCAGCATCGGCCTGGTCATCGGCGGCACCCACACCGAGGAGGCCACCGCCATCCGCGCGGCCTACAAGGACACCTTCTTCCTGATCCCCGGCTACGGCGCACAGGGCGGCAAGGCGGCGGACATCGCGCAGTACCTGACCAAGGGCAACGGCGGCGTTGTCAACTCCAGCCGCGGCATCCTGCTGGCCTACAAGAAGCAGCCCGGCGTTGCCTTTGACGAGGCCGCCTACAACGAGTGCGTGCGTATGCGGGAGGATATTCAGGGTGAATGCAACAAGCTGTGATCTGACGGTCCTGCGTCAGGAAACCGTCGCAGAGGATATTATGCGCCTTACGGTCCAGTGGCAGGACCGCAGCCGTGAGCCCCACGCCGGGCAGTTTTACATGCTGCGCGCCTGGGCCGCGGACGCCACGCCGATTCTTTCCCGCCCCATCAGCGTTGACGACTTTGACAACCAGACCGGCGCACTGACCTTCCTGTATCAGGTCAAGGGCGAGGGCACCCACAAGCTGGCCGCGCTGAAAAAGGACGACACGCTGACCGTGACCGGCCCCTGCGGCAACGGCTTTGACACTGCCGCACTGGCCGGGCAGTACAAGCGCATTGCCGTGGTCGGCGGCGGCATCGGCACCGCGCCGTTGCTGCTGCTCTGCAAGGAGCTCTGCCGCGCGGGCGTGCGCCCCGACCTGTTCGTGGGCTTCCGCGACACGACCTACGGCATGGACCGCTTTGTGCCCTGGTGCCGCGACATCTACGCCGCAACCGACTCCGGCAAGGAGGGACACCACGGCCTGGTCACCGACCTGCTGGACGTGAGCAAGTACGACATTGTGCTGACCTGCGGCCCCATGGTCATGATGCGCGGCGTGGCTAAGCTCTGCGCCGCCGCTGGCGTGCCCTGCCTGGCCAGCCTTGAAAAGAAGATGGCCTGCGGTCTGGGCGCGTGCCTGGGCTGCACCTGCCATACGAAAATCGGCCCGGTCACCGTCTGCAAGGACGGCCCGGTCTTTAACGCACAGGAGGTGTTTGACTGATGGCAGACCTGCATGTTGATTTTCTCGGCAAGCGGCTGGCCGGGCCGGTCATCGCGGCCAGCGGCACCTTCGGCTTCGGCCCCGAGTACGCGGGCATTGAGGATTTGCGCGTGCTGGGCGGCATCTCCGGCAAGGGGCTCACCCTGAACGGCCAGCCCGGCAACGAGGGTGAGCGCCTCTACGAGACGCCGTCGGGCCTGATGAACTCCATCGGCCTGCAGAACCCCGGTGTGCAGCACTTTATCGACCACGAGCTGCCTGCCATGCGCCGGTGCGGCACCACCGTCTGGGCAAACCTCGGCGGCCACACGATTGAAGAAAACGTCGAGGGCGTGCAGATGCTCTGCGCCGCGGGCGTGGATTTTATTGAGCTCAACATCAGCTGCCCCAACGTCAAGCAGGGCGGTCTCGCGTTCGGCATCCGCGCGGCAGACGCCGGCGAGGTCGTCAGCGCGGTGCGCAAGGTCTGCACCGTGCCGCTCATCGTTAAATTGAGCCCGCAGGCCGAAAGCATCCCCGAGATGTGCAAGGCCGTTGAGGCTGCCGGCGCGGACGCCATCAGCCTGTGCAACACCTTCCAGGCGTGCGCGATCGATCTGGAAAAGCGCCGTCCCGTGTTCAACAACACGTTTGCGGGCCTGTCCGGCCCGGCGGTGCGTCCCATCGCCCTGCGCATGGTCTGGCAGGCCGTGGGGGCCGTCAGCATCCCCGTCGTGGGACTGGGCGGCATTTTGACGGGTAAGGACGCCTTGGAGTTCATCATGGCCGGTGCAGCGGCGGTACAGGTCGGCACCGCGAACTTCCTGGACCCGAAGGCCTGCACCCGCATCACGAACGAGATCGGCCAGTGGATGGACGCCCACGGCGTCAAGACGCTGGATGAGATCAGAGGGTGCGCACGGTAAATCACCGACTGCCTTCCCCTCAGGGGGAAGGTGCCCGAGGCCCCGCCCGAGGGCGGATGAGGGGAGAGTCCCCGCAACCGCCCGTTCACGGGCTATAACGGCAAGCCCGGCCCTCATCAGTCGGCGGGCGGGCCGCCGACAGCTTCCCCCGCGGGGGAAGCCGCCCCACCATATACGTTTTGCTTGCATTTTTATACAAAATATGCTACTATAAGTTGAATAACATACAGGAGGAACAAATTATGGCACGCGAAGCACTTGAAGTTTTAAAGGAATGTGAAGCATTTTTAGAGGGGCACTTCCTGCTTTCCTCCGGGCGCCACTCCGGCGCTTACTGCCAGATGGCATTTCTGCAGCAGTACCCCGACAAGGCCGCCGAGGTCATGGCCCCGGTTGCCGAGAAGCTCAAAGAGCTGAACATTGACGTCGTGGTCGGCCCTGCCATGGGCGGCATCGTCTACGCCTACGAGCTGGGCCGCCAGATGGGCAAGCGCGCCATCTTCACCGAGCGCGTCGACAACGTCATGACCCTCAAGCGCTTCAGGATCAACCCGGGTGAGCGCTGCATCATCGCCGAGGACGTCGTCACCACCGGTGTTTCCAGCCTCGAGACCAAGCGCGTCATCGAGGAAAACGGCGGCATCTGCGTGGGCATTGCCTGCGTCGTGGACCGCACCCGTGCCGAGGCCCCGTCCCCGATTCCCATCGTCGCCAGCGCCCTCAAGCTCGACCTGCCCAACTACGCCCCCGAGGAATGCCCCATCTGCAAGGAGGGCAAGCTCCCGCTGGTGCACCTGGGCAGCCGCAAAATGAAGGAAGCTGCGAAGCAAACCCTGTAAAAGATAGGAGATAGGAGATGGGTACAGTTTGCCTTTTCTCCTCTCTCCTCACTCCATATCTTAAATGTAAAGTGAGAGGCTACCAACTATGCAGGCATATCTGATATTGGCCAATGGCCGGGTGTTCCGCGGCGTCAGCGTAGGCTGCCCCGGTACCACCATCGGTGAGGTCGTCTTTGCAACCGGTATGGTCGGCTTTGAGGAAACCCTGACCGACCCCAGCTACTACGGCCAGATCATCACCCAGACCTATCCGCTCATCGGCAACTACGGCATGAACAGTGAGGATGTCGAGAGCACGAAGATTTGGGCCAGGGGCTACATTGTGCGCGAGGCGTGCAAGACCCCGTCCAACTTCCGCAGTGAGGAAACGCTGGATGCCTTCCTGAAAAAGAACGGCATCATCGGCATTGAGGGCATCGACACCCGCAGCCTGACCCGCACCCTGCGGGAGAGCGGCGTTATGAACGGCGCGATCACCACCGAGTTCGACCCCGACGCCGAGCCCGAGAAGAAGGCTGCGCTGCTGCCCGAGATCGCCGCCTACGCCGTTGTCGACGCCGTCAAGACCGTCACCTGCCGCGAGGCCGTGACCTATGAGCCGACGGCTGCCGGTGCATGGGGTGACACGCCGCTGCACGTGGCGCTGCTCGACCTGGGCTGCAAGAACAACATTGTGCGCTGCCTGCAGAAGCGCGGCTGCCGCGTGACCGTGCTGCCCGGCACGACGACCGCTGCCGAGTTGGCCGCGCTCAATCCCGACGGCCTCATGCTCTCCAACGGCCCCGGCGACCCGGCCGAGAACGTCGAGATCATCGCGAACATCCGCGAAATGCTCTCCACCGGCATCCCGACCTTCGGCATCTGCCTCGGCCACCAGCTGACCGCGCTGGCCGCAGGCGCAAAGACCTGCAAGCTGAAATACGGCCACCGCGGCGCGAACCAGCCCGTCAGCCACATCAGCAAGAGCCGTACCTTCATCACGAGCCAGAACCACGGCTACGCCGTGATGGCGGACACCCTGCCCGAATCCGTCGGCCAGATGAGCTACCTCAACGCCAACGACGGCACCTGTGAGGGCGTCGACTACTTGAAATGGAACTGCTTCACCGTGCAGTTCCACCCCGAGGCCAACGGCGGCCCCAAGGACACCGAATTTCTGTTTGACCAGTTCGTCAGCCGTATGCTGGCCGCGAAAGGAGTAATCAACAATGCCTAAAGACCCGCGTATCAAAAAGGTACTGGTCATCGGCTCCGGCCCCATCATCATCGGTCAGGCGGCAGAGTTTGACTACTCCGGCACGCAGGCCTGCCGTGCGCTGAAATCCGAGGGCGTAGAGACCGTCCTCGTCAACTCCAACCCCGCCACCATCATGACCGACCCCGACATTGCCGATCATGTTTACATTGAGCCGCTGACCGCCGAGGTCATCGAGCGCATCATCGAGAAGGAGAAGCCCGACGCCATCCTGCCGAACCTGGGCGGCCAGATGGGCCTGAACCTGTCGATGGAGCTGGCCCGCAACGGATTTTTGGACCGCAGCGGCGTCCGCCTTCTGGCCTGCAAGCCCGACACGATTGACCGCGCCGAGGACCGCCAGCTGTTCAAGGACACGATGGAGAAGCTGCACCAGCCCATCATCCCTTCTAAGGTTGTGGAAGATCTGGACGACGCGCTGGACTTTGCCGAGGTCATCGGCTACCCCGTCATCGTCCGCCCCGCCTTCACGATGGGCGGCACCGGCGGCGGCATCTGCGAGGACCGCGAGAAGCTGCACGAAATTGCCACGAACGGTCTGCGCCTGTCCCCGATCCATCAGATCCTCGTTGAGAAGTGCATTTCCGGCTGGAAGGAAATCGAGTACGAGGTCATGCGTGACTCCAAGGGCAACGTCATCACGGTCTGCAACATGGAGAACCTTGACCCCGTCGGCATCCACACCGGCGACTCCATCGTCGTCGCACCCAGCCAGACCCTGTCCGATAAAGAGTACCAGATGCTCCGCACCGCCGCGCTGGACATCATCACCGAGCTGGGCATCGAGGGTGGCTGCAACTGCCAGTTTGCCCTGAAGCCCGACAGCTTTGAGTACGCGGTCATTGAAGTCAACCCCCGTGTGTCCCGTTCCTCCGCGCTGGCCTCCAAGGCGACGGGCTACCCGATTGCCAAGGTCGCGACCAAGATCGCGCTCGGCTACACGCTGGACGAGATCACGAACGACGTCACGGGCGAGACCTGCACCTGCTTTGAGCCGGCCCTCGACTATGTCGTCGTCAAATACCCGAAGTGGCCGTTCGACAAGTTCGTCTACGCCGACAAGTCTCTGGGCACCCAGATGATGGCCACCGGCGAGGTCATGGCCATCGGCAACAACTTTGAGCACGCCATGATGAAGGCCGTTTCCTCCACCGAGCTCGGCCTGGACACGATGACGCTGCCCGATTTCGAGAAGCTGACGACGGAAGAAGTCATCGAGCACCTGCATGTGCAGGACTCCGAGCGCGCATTCTGCGTCTACGAGGCCCTCAAGCGCGGCGTGGCGCACGACGTCATTTACGACATCACCAAGATCGACTGGTGGTTCCTCGACAAGCTGCAGCATCTGGCCGACATTGAGATAGGCCTGAAAAACGGCGAGCTGACGACGGAAAAGTACCTGAATGCCAAGAGGTTCGGTTTCCTCGACAAAACGATCAAGCGTCTGGCGGGCGTGGACACCCTGCCCGAGGCCCCGAAGGCCGCGTTCAAGATGGTCGATACCTGCGCCGCAGAATTTGCCGCCAAGACGCCGTATTTCTACTCCACCTACGACGAGGACAACGAAGCGAAGCCGTTCATTGCCGAGCGCAGCGACCCCGACAAGAAGAAGGTCCTTGTTTTCGGCTCCGGCCCCATCCGCATCGGTCAGGGCATTGAGTTTGACTATTGCTCGGTCCACGCGGTCTGGACGCTGAAGCAGCACGGCTGCGAGGCCATCCTTGTCAACAACAACCCCGAGACGGTCTCCACCGACTTTGACACCGGTGACCGCCTGTACTTTGACCCGCTGAACCCCGAGAGCGTCGACCACATCATCGAGACCGAAAAACCGGACGGCTGCCTTGTGCAGTTCGGCGGCCAGACCGCCATCAAGCTGGCCAAGCACATGGACGACATCGGCCTGCCGATTTTGGGCACGCCCGCCGACGCCATCGACGAGGCCGAGGACCGCGAGCGCTTTGACGAGCTGCTGGAGCGCTGCGGCATCCCCCGCCCGGAGGGCCGCACCGTCTTTACGCTGGACGAGGCCCTGCAGGCCGCGCAGGAGGTCGGCTATCCCGTCCTGATGCGCCCGTCCTACGTTCTGGGCGGCCAGAACATGATCGTCGCCTACAACTCCGCCGATGTCATCGAGTACATGGGCGTTATCACGAAGCATGTTGACATGAGCCATCCCGTGCTGATGGACAAGTATATTCTGGGTACCGAGTGCGAGGTCGACGCCATCTGCGACGGCACCGATTATCTGGTGCCCGGCATCATGCAGCAGGTCGAGCGCACGGGCGTGCACTCCGGCGACTCCATCTGCGTCTACCCGCCGTACACCTTCAGCCAGAAGGTCATTGACACGCTGGTCGATTACACGGGCCGCTTTGCCCGCGAGCTGAAGGTCGTGGGCCTGGTCAACGTGCAGTATGCCGTCCAGAATGATCGTGTCTACGTCATCGAGGTCAACCCCCGCTCGTCCCGTACCGTGCCGTACATCTCCAAGGTCACCGGTGTGCCGATGGTCGACCTGGCCGTGCGCTGCACGCTGGGCGAGAAGCTCAAGGACATGGGCTACGGCACCGGCCTGTGGCGCAACGGCAAGAGCCCGTACTACGCCGTCAAGGTGCCCGTCTACAGCTTCTTAAAGCTGCACGGCGTTGACACGATGCTCGGCCCCGAGATGAAGTCCACCGGTGAGGTCCTGGGCATTGCACCCTCCTTCCACGAGGCCATGATGAAGGGCCTGGTTGCGGCTGGCTACCAGTTCAAGACGCCCGGCCCCGGCTCCTGCGTCATCATCTCGGTCAAGGACAGCGACAAGGCCGAGGCCGCCGAGCTGGCCTGGAAGCTGCACGACTACGGCTACAAGATCTACGGCACGCCCGGCACCGCCAGGTTCCTGAACAGCGAGATGGTGCCCTGCAGCGTTGTGCGCCAGATGAGCGGCGCGCGCCCCAACGTCATCGACCTGCTGGAGAGCGGTCTGGTGGATTACATCATCTCGACGAGTCCGCATGGCCGCGACCCGCACCGTGACTCCGTCAAGTTCCGTCGCAAGGCAACGGAGCTGTCCATCCCGACCATCACGGCCATGGACACTGCCCGCGTCCTCGTCGACGCCCTGCGCGGTGACCATGACATCAGCCAGATGGAGCTGGTGGACATTGCGAACCTGCACCGCGAAGCGGCGAAAGGGGAATAAGTAAGCAGCAAACAAACCGCGTCCGCAAGGATGCGGTTTTTGTTTTTTTTGGCCCCCTCTGCGAGGGGGCTCCGCCCGCAGGCGGTGGGGGAGAGAACCTTTTCCCCGGGTGACTACGACTACATCAGGCAGGGCCGCGGGCACAACGTCTGCCTGGCCGTCAGCCGCGACGGCGCAGAGCAGGCCGTGGACGTCTGCTTTGACCTGGACTGCCGCCCCGGCGGGCGACTTCTCGCTGGCCTTTGACGGCGGGCTGACGCTGGCTTATGCCGATGCGGACCGCACCTGCTGCCTGACCTTCACCGACGACGCCATGTCCGAGGGCCGCACCAGCCGGTACGTCAAGCTGGATGCGCCCTGCCGCCGCCTGCGCGTGGTGGGCGACGCGCCCCGCATGGGGCTGTAAGACTTTGCCCGTCAAGAATATTTTTGCATGGAACGTGCATTTTTTGCCAAATGTCACTTTTTGACGAGATGATCGCGAAAATTTTATAGTTTTTGCCGAAAAACGTTTGATTTCCGAAAAAACTCTTGATTCTGCGCACAATTTTCTCTATAATAATAGCGTAATAATACAGGGCAATTGTGTGCCTATAAGGATAGGAGTTAAAAATATTATGACGAGATCCCAGTTGATTACCAAGGTTGCCAACGACACCAACATGACCGCTGCTGAAGTTGAGAAGGTTATGGACGGCATCTTCGGCACCATCGGCGATGTCCTCAAGAGCGGCGACAAGGTCACCATCGCAGGCTTTGGCCGCTTCGAGATGCGTGAGCGCCAGACCAAGAACTTCACCAACCCCAAGACCAAGGTCACCAGCAAGCTGGAGCCGACGGCCATCCCCGGCTTCAAGGCCAGCGGCCGCCTGAAGGAAAAGGTCTCCGGCTGATTTCGTCTGTATTGATATGATTTGGAAGGACCCGCGGAAATGCGGGTTCTTTTTGCGTCTGAGCCTCCCTTGTCAAAGACAGGCTCCCCCGCTCCGGGGGAGATGGCGCGTAGCGCCAGAAGGGGATCTGGTGGCCCGCAGGGCCGGAGGGATTCCGACGGGCTTTCCGGGTAACCTCAACACCCCCGCGGCGGCATGAGGGCATGCCGCCCTACATCTGTCCGCGGAGTATACGTAGGGTGGGGTGCCCTCACCCCGCCGGGTCGTGTTCGGCCACCGCAAGCCTCCCGGGTCGTCGAGGACGCCGACCCCTACAGCAGCAAAAAACGGAGCGCCGCATTTTCATACGGTGCTCCGTTTTTATTTTTACAGAATTACAGATGAATATGCCGCGGCACGCCGTTGATGTAGATCGGCGACAGCTCGGCCTGGATGAGCGGGCGGGCGTAGCGCTCGAACTTCTCGTTGACGTGCATCCCGTCCTCGGTGATCCAGTCGGCGGGGACCTTCTTCTCAAAGTTCGCGACCTTCGTCACATCGACCATCTCGGTCTCTACGCGGTAGGGCTGGTCGCTCAGGCGTTTGATGGCGGCCATCTTGGCGGTCTCGCCGCGCATGGCGGCCTCCACCGCCGCGCCGCCGACCTGGTAGGCCTCGGTCACGTCGGTGCGGCTGGCCAGATGGCTGGCACAGCGCTGCAGCGTAGAAAACTCGATAGCGCGGGTCTTGCAGCCCAGTCGGACGCGGATCAGGTCCGCCAGATAGCGGCTCGTGCCGCTCAGGATGGCCTTGTGGCCGAAGGCATCCAGCTGACCTGCCGTGGAGACCAGGTCGCACAGGAAAACGCCGTCCTTGTTCTTGACGCCCTCGCTGACCGCGATAATAACATTGTGGCGCTCTTTTTCCAGCTCGGCCACGCGCTTGAGGAACGCCTCCTCGTCAAAGGGGCACTCGGGCAGCAGGATCAGGTCGGGGCCGTTGCAGTCCGGACCGGCAGCCAGACTGGCGGCAGCAGCCAGCCAGCCGGTGTGGCGGCCCATGATCTCTGCCACCGTCACGCTGCGCAGGTCGTAGACGCTGGAATCGCAGATGACCTCCTTCAGGATCGTGGCGATGTACTTCGCCGCGCTGCCGTAGCCGGGGGTGTGGTCGGTCAGCATCAGGTCATTGTCAATGGTCTTGGGCACGCCGATAAAGCGGATCTCGCTGTTGACGGTCTTGCCGTAGGCGCTCAGCTTGGAGATCGTGTCCATCGAGTCGTTGCCGCCGATGTAAAACACCGTGCCGATGTCGTTCTGCCGGAACAGCTCAAACAGCTGCACAAACGGCTTCTCGTCAACGGAGGGGTCAGGCAGCTTGTGGCGGCAGCTGCCCAGAAAGCTGGACGGCGTGCGCTTGAGCAGCTCAATGTCCATTTTGTCGCCCAGCACGGTGTCCAGATCGATGAGCTTGCCCTCAAGCACGCCCTCGATGCCGTACTTCATCCCGTAGACATGGGGTGCGCCGCAAGCCTTGGCGGTCTCATAGACGCCCGCCAGACTGGAGTTGATGACGGCAGTCGGGCCGCCCGACTGACCAACCAGAACATTTTTCATAAATTTACCTCTCGTATATTTTATTGTAATTTTACAATACGTATTTTTCTATAGCCGCTGCCACACCGTCATGATTGTTGTCATCCGTCGTGACATCGGCAATTTTCCTGATGTCGTCGGTGGCGTTGCCCATGGCCACACCCAGACCCGCCGCTTCGATCATCGCGCGGTCATTGCCGGAGTCTCCCACGGCCATTGTCTGCGCGCGGGTCAGGCCCAGGTGTGCCGCCAGCGCCAGCAGACCGCTGCCCTTCGTCACGCCGGGGGCGTTGACCTCCATGTTGCGGGGCAGGCTGGACGTCACCTCTACGCCGGGGCAGGCGGCCTCGATGGCACGCCAGGCGGCGTCGCGCTCGGCCTCGTCGTGGTAGATCATGCTGTACTTTTCGATTTCGTGCGCGTGGGTGCGCAGCGTCGCGTGCATGTCGTCTACCTCAATGCGGGTCGTGCGGAAGTAGCTTTTCAGGTTTTCGGGCACCACGTCCATGTGGTTCTCGGCGTTTGCGCGGGTCGTGAGCTTTTGCCGCCGATGAAAATGCTCATCATGCCGCCGCCCTGCTCAAGAAGATCGTAAATTTTCAATGCCTGCTCGGTCCTGAACGGCTGGTTCACCAGCTGCTCGCCCGTTGTCAGGTCAACGACGCTGGCACCGTTGGAGGTCAGCGCGTACCGCACGCCGGGGATGGACGTGAACGCCGCGGGGATGCCGCTGGCTGTACGCCCGGTGGCGGGCAGCACCGCCACGCCGCGTGCACAGGCTGCGCGGATAGCCGCCAGCGTGCGCGGGGTGATCTCTTTTTTATCGTTGAAAACTGTCCCGTCGAGGTCCAACGCCACAAGGCGGATGTCCTTCATACCTTCACACTCCCTTATCTGGTTTATTGTACCGCAAAACCCGCGCGATTGCAAGCCGCGCGCGGGTGTGCTAGAATAGTGTTACAGTAAATCTTTGGGAAAGAGGCGGTAAAATGCCCGTACTGCGCACCAAAACCAGCCGTATGTGGCTGCCCGACGCCCTGCGCGGGCTGGCGCTGCTGAACATGCTGGCCTACCATGCCATGTACGACTGGGTGTATGTGTTCGGCCACGAAAGCAACTGGTACAACATCTGGGCCCCCGGCTGCCATGTGTGGCAGCAATATATTTGTTGGAGCTTTATTCTGCTGTCGGGGTTCAGCTTCCCGCTGGCAAAGCGGCCCGCAAAGAACGGGCTGATCGTGGCGGGCTGCGCGGCTGTACTGACGTTTGTGACCGCGGTGTTCATGCCGTCGGAGGCGATCTGGTTCGGCGTTCTGCACCTGAACGCTGCCGCCGTGCTGCTGACCTGCCTGGTCTATCCGCTTTTGCAGCGCCTGCCCGCGGGCGCGGGCCTGGCGGCGTCTGCGGCGCTGTTTGCGCTGACGAATCAGCTGCCCGAAGGGTATTTGGGCTTCGAGAATTGGCGGCTCTGTGCGGTGCCTGCGGGGCTGTACCGGGCCAACCTGTTCTGGCTGGGCCTGCCCGACCTGACAAGGTTCACGTCGGCGGATTATTTCCCGATCCTTCCGTGGGTGTTCCTGTTCTGGTGCGGTGTGTTTCTGGCGCGGCTGTGGCGCCCCGGCAGGGGAGAACCGCCCGCCGCGCTGCGTCCTCTGTGTGCCATCGGGCGCAATACGCTGCTGGTCTACATGCTGCATCAGCCCGTAATCTACGGTGCACTGTGGGTGTGGCACACGGTGCTGGGGTAAAGGGTCCTAAATATGAACAATATAAAAATTTTCATTTTAGCGAAAATTGTTGTTGACAGACAGGGGGTCAATATAGTATAATCTTTTTTACTGGTTAATAGTATTTGACCGGCAAACTCCTGTCTCAGGTCAAGGGAGGGAAGAAGATGTCGGAGATCCGTGTCAAAGAGGGCGAGTCCCTCGAGAGCGCTCTGCGCCGTTTTAAGCGCAGCACTGCTCGCAGCGGCGTGTTAGCTGAGGTCCGCAAGCGCGAGGCTTATGAGAAGCCTTCCGTTAAGCGCAAGAAGAAGTCCGAGGCTGCCCGCAAGCGCAAGTTTAAGTAAGGTATCTTACAACGAACGACTGTGCAGGTTCGCGTTACGCGCGGGCCTGCACTTTTATTTTACGTGCAGGCGTCGGTGCGGCGGGGTGAGGGCACCCCGCCCTACGTCCTGCGGAATTGTGCATCGTAGGGCGGCATGCCCTCATGCCGCCGCTGGCCGCTGCCGTAACCACTCATTACCCTTATAAAGGTCACCACCATGATTCTAACCCCTGAATACATCTTCAAAACCATCGAGTGCATCCACCCGGATTTTCTCGCGGCACACGGCATCAAAGCCCTCGTGCTCGACGTGGATAACACCCTGACCGCTGACAACAGTCAGGTGCTGGAGCACACCGTGCAGGCGTGGCTGGACGAGATGCGCGCAGCCGGCATACGCCTGACCATCGTGTCCAACAATACGGCCAAGCGCGTGCGCCCCTTTGCCGAGCGCATCGGGCTGGACTGGGTGCCGCTGGCCTGCAAGCCGTTCACCATCGGCCTGCGGGTTGCGCGCCGCCGCCTGGGCTGCAAAAAGAGCGAAATGGCCATGGTCGGCGACCAGATCTTTGCGGACCGGATGGCCGCCGGGCTGTACGGCTGCCCGTGCCTCTACCTGATGCCCCGCACGAACCACGACAAGAACAAATTTGTGCTGTTAAAGCGCAAGTTTGAGCCGTACTGGATCGACAAATACTATCAGAAGGGCGGCAAGCTGTATGAATGATACCCCGCGCTTCGGCACAGCCGGTCTGGCCGACAGCTACACAGTCAAAAAGTTTGACCCCGCCGCCATCGCCGCCTACACGGCGGGCTTTGGCCTGACGGCATTTGAGTACCAGTGCGGGCGCGGCGTGCGGCTGGCCCACGACAAGGCCGCTGCGCTCGGTGCCGCCTGTGCCGAGCGGGACATTGCCCTGTCCGTCCACGCGCCGTACTACATCAGTATGTCGAGCCTCGAGGAGGACAAGCGGCTGCACAGCATCGACTACCTGCTGCAAAGCTGCGCCCTCGTCAAGGCGCTGGGCGGGCGGCGCGTCATCTTCCATTCCGGCTCCTGCGGCAAGCAGAGCCGGGAGGAGGCGCTGGAAAAGGCGCTGGATACGATGGCCCGCGCTGTCAAAGCCTGCGACGAGGCCGGGTTTGAGGACTGCATCCTCTGCCCCGAGACGATGGGCAAGGTCAACCAGCTCGGCACGCTGGACGAGGTGCTGGCTCTATGCGAGGTCGACCCGCGCATTACGCCCTGCATCGACTTTGGGCACCTGTACGCCCGCAGCTGCGGCGTGCAGTTTGCCGACGCCACCGCCGCCGCGGACTACGCCGCCCTGCTGGACACGCTGGCCGCGCGGCTGGGGGATGACCGCGCCGTGCATTTCCACGCGCATTTTTCCCGCATTGCCTACACCAAGGGCGGCGAGAAGTGCCATCTGACCTTTGCGGATACAGCGTTCGGCCCGCCCCACGCACCGCTGCTGGCGCTGCTCAAGGAGCGTCATTTGGCCCCGACGATCATCTGTGAATCCGCCGGAACCCAGGCCGAGGACGCCGCCGCGCTGGCCCAGGGGTACGCAGCGCTGTAAATTGGACAAAAAATATCAATTTTCCCGCAAAAAAGTCCGAACAGGACTTGCAAAATTGCTTTTCATCCTGTAAAATATAAACAGGTATGTATAATTTATTTATGGAGGAATTTCTATATGATTTCTGCAGGCGAATTCCGTAACGGTGTCACCTTCGAGCAGGACGGCCAGGTCCTTCAGGTCGTTGAGTTCCAGCACGTCAAGCCGGGCAAGGGCGCTGCCTTCGTCCGTACCAAGACCAAGAACGTCATCACCGGCTCTGTTGTTGAGACCAGCTACAACCCGACCGCCAAGTTCCCGCAGGCTTTCATCGAGCGCCGTGAGGTCACCTACTCCTACGAGGATGGCGATCTGTACCACTTCATGGATGTTGAGACCTACGACGACATTCCTGTCGGCGCGGCTGACGTGCCCGATAACTTCAAGTTCTGCAAGGAGAACGACACCTGCAAGCTGCTGAGCTACAAGGGCAAGGTTTTCAGCGTTGAGATCCCCAACTTCGTTGAGCTGGAGGTCACCGCTACCGAGCCTGGTGTCAAGGGCAACACCGCCACCAACACCCTGAAGCCCGCCACCGTTGAGACCGGTGCCGAGATCCGCGTCCCCCTGTTCATCAACGAGGGCGACAAGATCCGCATCGATACCCGCACCGGCGAGTATATGGAGCGCGTGAACTGATTAGGTTCTCTTTGCCGGGCATGGCCGTACCGCCGCGCCCGGCATTTTTTAACATTAGGGAGGATTTTGACTATGGCTATGGATCTGAATGCAAAGGCCGCCTACATCCGCGGCCTGATGACTGGCATGGATTTTGACGCAGACTCCAAGAACGGCAAGGTCATTGCCGCCATGATGGACCTGCTGGAGGAGATGGCCGCCCAGGTCACCGAGCACGACAACGCCCTGGATCAGGTGTACGACGAGCTGGAGACCCTCGACCAGGATCTGGACGACGTCGTCAGCGACATCTACGCCGATGAGGACGAGGATGACGAGGAGGACGCCGAGGACGACAGCACCATGTATGAGGTGACCTGCCCGAACTGCGGCCAGATCTCCACGCTGGACGAGGAGACCCTGATGGACCCCGAGGGCGATCTGGTCTGCCCGCACTGCGGCGCGACCTTCGACATCGAGCTTGAAGGCACCGAGGACGACTCTGCCGAGGAGACCGACAAGCAGGACCACTAAGCAGTAAATCTCCGTTCTGTAGGGGCGGATGCCCGTCATCCGCCCGCCCCGTTTTAACATCAAGTGCAAAAGCCCCGCAGCCGTTTGGCTGCGGGGCTTTGTGTTTTGTGTGGGGCAGGGGAGACGCTTACTTCTTCCGCAGCGCGCCCTGCAGCATGATGTCGCCGAAGGACAGCGCGTTGTACAGGCCGACTTTGTTGGCCTGGCGGGCAATGCGCTCGGGCAGGGGCTTGCTCTCGTCGGTGGAAAGCAGCACGATGTGGACCTTGTCGGCCACGTCGACGCCGTTTTCCTTCTTGGTCGAGAGCACCTGCAGGTAGACAACGAACGGGTCCTTCATCGAGCCGTAGTAAATATCGTTGCCGCAGCGCACCAGCGGGCGGCCCTTATAGGTCAGTTTCGGGGTATAAGCCATATCTGAGACCTTCTTTCTCTTTAGTCAATACTTTATTATAGCATAGTTTTGGAGGGAATACAAATTTTAATTTTGTGCGCCCCCAAAGCCTTCCCCCAAGGGGGAAGCCTTTTTCACAGGTCCAGCTTATCCCGCTCCGCCTTTTCCTCGTTCAGGGCGACCTGCTCGGTCAGGATACGGACCTTGCTGTCGAGCTGGCTCAATTTGATGGACATAAAGAACTGCTTGGCCAGCAGCAAAAAGATGATGACAACATAGACAAAGTTGATGGGACTCATGAAGCCCAGCAGGTTTGCGGCCCAATAGGCGATGCCGGGGAAGATGGCCAGGATCAGCAGCGCCGCACTGAACATCAGCCAGAAGATCGTATCCTCGATCTGGACCTTTGCGTGCCGCACGCGCCGCAGGATGTACCCCGCCGTGATGAAACTGCCCAGGATCAGGCAGACACGAATCAGCGTTTGATCGAACATTTCACAGGCTCCTTTCGGGGTAGGGCGTCTCGGTGTCGCGCTTGCGGAACCACTGGATCAACAGAATCGAGATGGACATTTTGACCATATACTGCACGCTGCGCCAGAAGGTCAGGTAGCTCTGGCCCGCCAGACGTTCGCCCATTTCGACCTGCACCTCCTTAACCGTCGCGCCGTTTTTGATCAGGTAGCTGATCGTGTCGGGCTCGGGGCCGTAGTTCAGGTTCTGGGCAAACTCCTCGACCATGGCGCGGTTGAACATCCGCATGCCGCTGGTCGGGTCACAGATGGCGCGGCCCGTCGTCAGGCGGATGGACCAGCTGATGATGTAGCTGCCCAGCATCCGCAGCGTCTTGGGCTTCTTCACGGCCAGGAAGCGGCTGCCGATGACAATGTCGTTGCCCTCCTCCAGCGCGGCCAGCATCGGGGCGATATACTCTGGCTTGTGCTGACCGTCGGCGTCCATCTGCATGGCGCAGTCGTAGCCGTTCTCCGCGGCAAAGCGCAGCCCGGTCTGGAACGCGCCCGCCAGCCCCAGGTTGACCGGCAGGTCAATGAGCCGATAGCCGTGGGCACGGCAAAGCGCCGCGGTTTTGTCGCGGCTGCCGTCGTTGACGACCACGTAATCATACTGTGGATAACCGCGGGTCAGCTCCTCGACGACCTGCACGATGTTGGCTTCCTCGTTGTGCGCGGGGATGACGATGAGTAATTTTGACATCTTAGCTCCTTTTGGCAGACGTTACGGCTTCCATCATTGTAGCAAAGACAGCCTGCCATGTAAAGTGGCTGCAAAGGTTTTGGCGGGCGTTTTCGGCGCGGGTGCGGGCCGCAGCGGGGTCCGCCAGCAGCGTTTCCAGCCCTGCGCGGATGGTCTCGGGCGCGGCGTTTGCCAAAAACACCGCGTAGTCGTCCCCGGGCAGCAGCTCGTCGGTGCCCGCCGTGCGGGTCGTCACGATGGGGCAGCGGCAGGCCGCCGCCTCGAGCAGCGTCGTAGGGAAGCCCTCGGCGTACTCGGTGGGCAGACAGTAGGCGTCCGCCTGTGTCAGCAGCTGGACGATCTGCTCATGCGGCAGTGCCCCCAGCGCATGGATACCGCCGCCCAGCGCGGCCAGAGCGGCCTCCTCGGGGCCGGTGCCCGCCACGGCCAGCGTACAGCCCGGAATGCCCTGCACGGCCTGAGCCAGCCGCAGCGCGCCCTTCTCCGGGATGAGCCGCCCGACAAAGGCGACGAGCCTGCCGCCCGCGGGCACGTTCAGCCTCCTGCGCCAGTCAACCGCGTTGTCCGCGTGGGCCAGCCGTTCCAGCTCGGCAGGGTCAACGGCGTTGGGCAGTCGGCCCGCCGCCTGGATGCCGAACGTTTCCAGCCAGCGGCAGACATCCCCGGAGACACCGTAGAACGGGAACCCGCAGCGGCGGATGCTGCCGCAGGCTACGTGCTCATACGCCTTGCCCAGCGCCCCGGCCAGCCCGCCGTGCAGCATATAGCCGGTGGAGTGGTCGATGACCAGCGCCGGGATGCCGCGCCGCTTACACTGCCGTGCGGCCCAGACGCTTTGCGTGTACATCCGGGTCTGGATGACCGCAAAGTCGATGCCCTGTGCCCAGAGGTCGTCTGCATCGGCAAAAGGCTTTAACACGGGGAACCGCCCGCCCATGACAGGCCAGGACGGCAGACGGTAGATTTCGATGCCGTCGGCATCACGCTCCCGCGCGGGCAGGCCCGGCAGCGACGCCGTGACGACAAGGGCACGATGCCCTGCCGCCACACACCGCCGTGCCAGATTCCAGGTATACCGCTCGACCCCGCCGGGGGTGGGGAGGTATTGCGTTGAGAAGAAACAGATAACCATAGTACAGCCTTTTTTAGTATCTATTATCTTTTATCTAATATCTTATTTTTATCTTGCAATAATCGCCAGCATAATATTCACGACCATCCCCGCCTGTACCAGTGCAAGCGCGGCCACAAGGCGGGTCTGGGCAGTGTCCTCGTCAGGCACGGCGGCCAGACGGCGGGGCAGGCAGGTCAGCAGAAGCAGCGGCAGCACGGGCAGGAAGTACCGCCCCTGCAGGCCGTACAGCGTGTCGTAATGGGTGGGTGTCCACAAAAGGCACCCGGCCACGGCCAGCAGGCAGCAGAGAGCCGCCGCCGCGCAGCACCAGCCGCGCGCCTTACCGGCGGGCTTCATCACCGCGCCCTGCACGGGCAGCGCCGCGTAGGCCAGCAGCAGGTACAGCACCGCGACCCAGCCCCAGGCCAGATCAACGGTGTAGTAGCTCAGGCTGCCGCCCACCAGCGTGCGGATGTAATGGTCGCCGTTTTCCACGGCGCTGCGCACAAACAGCAGCACCGTGTCCACGGGATGGCGCAGGATGTAGCCCGGCGTGTAGGTGGCTTTGTCGGCCTCGTCCGCCGTGCTCTGGGTGCTGCGGGTCGCGCGGGCGGCCTCGACCTCCTGCGCCAGCACCGTGCGGTCCAGCGGGATGCGGTCATCCATCGTGCCGACGTCCACACCCAGCGCAGCGAAGCTCTCGACACAGCTGGTCAGGTTGAACAGCTGCTTGTAGGCCTGTACCGCGCCGCCCTCGGCAAAATAGGGCAGGTAGGCGTCCGCGTTGCCGTCGGTCACGTCGGTGCCCAGCAGCGCATAGGAGGCCATCGTGTAAAATGCCTGGCCGTCGGTGTAGCTGTTGGCCCTGTCGGGCGAAAAGAGGAAACTCTGCCCCAGCACCGCCGGGCTGACGTCGCCCTCCTGCATGGCCTGCACCCAGAATGCGACCTCGCGGGCCGCGGGGCTGCGGTTGTCGTCCACGTAATAATACAGCCGCTTGACGTAGTTTTCCAGCGTACTCTCGCCGCATATCTCGGCCTCGTAGGCCTCGTCCGGCTCTGCGGGGCGGCCCTTGACTGTGCGGTCTGCGTCCTCCGCCGCCGTGGTCTGCACTGCGGTCTGCCCGCTGCGCAGCGTATCGGTCAGAAGACCCGTATTCAGCAGCAGCGCCAGCGCCAGACAGGCGGCCAGATAGGCGCACTTCTTCGCCCTGGCGTGGTGCCCCAGCCGCGCGGCGGGCACCAGCAGCAGCAGTGCCGCCAGCGGCAGATAGACGAGCTTGCCCGGGGCCAGCAGCACGCCGCAGAACAGCAGCGCCGTCAGCCGGGCGGGGGAGAGCGCCTTTTTCTGATTCGGGCCGAACGCCGCGTCCATCAGCAGCGCTGTGAACACAAAGCACAGCCCCAGCAGCGGCGCGTCCCGGCTGAAGCTGGCCGCCAGGTGCAGCGTCATGGGCAGCAGCGCGGCCACGGTAAAGACCCGCTTGCCGAACGGCGCGGTCTTGACCGCCAGCGCCGCCAGCGCCGCAAAGAGCAGCAGATTTGCAAGCCGCCCCAAAAACAGCGCGGGCGCAAAGCCAAAATGCAGTACATAGGCCAGAAATACTGCCGCCGCACTGACGACATACAGAAGCGGGTTCTGGTCGGTCTGCAATTCATTATATTCCTGATGGCTGTCAAAGGGCTGGTCTGTGGTGGTGAACAGCTGGGAGGTGAACGCCTCCCACGTAAAGACCGTCGTGTTCTCGTTTTGCAGGTCGGCGTCCTCGTCACCGACGCGGCGGAAGCTCGTCGTTGTGGGCACCTTACCCATCCGCCACTCGTCGTGGGACAGGTCGTTGGCCCAGCGGCAGGCCAGCGTAAAGCTCTGGTTGATGTGGTATTTCTCGTCGGGCGCAGCATAAGGCGGCAGCACAAAGCTGTACAGCAGCCCAAAGCCGAGCACCAGCACAAAAATAAGACGGTGCAGTGCCAGTTTTTTGCTAAGCACCGCCCACACGGCCAGTGCGGCCAGCACCGCGGCCAGCCCGCCCACAAGCAGGAAGAACCGCGTCAGGTAGCCGCCGATGCGCTGGTAGGTGATCTGCATCGCCATCGTGCCGTCGATCACACGGTCATCCACGGCCATCTGCTCCTTCCAGAGCGCGACACCGTCGCTGTGGCCGATGGCCAAAATCGCGTCCGTCGCGTAGTGCGGCGTGACGGCCAGCTTGTAGCGGCGGCCCTCCTGCCCGGTCACAGCGGGGTCCATCCCCAGGGTCGTGTACTGGTCGGGCACGATGTAGTCCATCGTGCCGACGGAGCGGGACAGCTCCTCGCCGGTGTCGGCGTCGTAGAGCACAACGTCCAGCGCACCGCAGGGCTGGTCACCCGGCAGGTAAAATTCAAGACCTATCGTCAAAATATCCTTGTCGTAGGTAAAGACCTGCGTTGCGGTCTGGCCGTCCTGCAAAAGCTCGGCCCGCAGGAAGTCGGTGACGATCTCACTGCGGCCCTTGCCCACATCGGGCCGGACCTTCGCCAGCCAGATCAGCACCACGCCCGCCAGCAGCACGACAAGCGTTGCCAGTGCCGCCAGCAGGGGGGTATGTTTTTTGTTTTTCATGAAGTCTCCTTCCGTTAGGCCGTAGGGGCGGATGCCCGCATCCGCCCGCGGGTCGATGCAAGCATCGACCCCTACAGCCGCCCGCAAGTTTAGCGTTACAATTCCACCTGAAACGCCTTTTTCACAGCGTCGTTCCAGCGTCCGTCCCCGCGCAGGATCTTCTCCACCGCTCCGCGGACGGCACCCTCGCCGCCGCGCTGGGGGCAGATATAGTCGGCGCGCGCCCGCACCTCCGGCGCGGCATCCGCCGGGCAGGCCACAAAGCCACACAGCGCCATGGCCGCCAGATCGTTCAGGTCGTCGCCACAGTAGGCGACATCGTCCCGCGCGTAACCGTTTTCAGCCATGAAATCCCGCAGGAACGCGGCTTTTTTGCCAACATTCTGGTAGATGTCGGTGATTTTCAAATCTGCGGCGCGGCGGCGCACGGCCTCGCACTCGCGCCCGGTGCAGATCATCACGCGGATGCCCGCCGTGCGCGCCAGCACCAGCCCGGCGCCGTCCTTGATGGCAAATTTCTTCAGCTCATTGCCGGTGGCGTCGTAGTAGACGCCGCCGTCGGTCATCGTGCCGTCCACGTCCAGCACCAGCAGTCGTATCATCGTCAGGCCCTCTCGTACTCGCTGGGGGTGATAAATTCCACGGGCAGGCCCGCCGCGCGGATGGCCCCCGCCATCTGGGCATTGTAGGCCGCACCGCGCCCGGTGTGGGTGTGCAGGCCCTCGTCCGCGTAAGCGGCAGTGCCCGGCCTGTAGCCGTCGGCACCGGCCAGCAGCACCCGCGCCGCGCCGCACTGGCGCAGCAGACGCAGCAGCATCAGCACGCTGTTGCCGCCCTGCGCGTCGGTGGCGGACAGCCGATCATAGTTGACCACCGCCGCGTCCTTGTCGGCGCGCAGGTTGCTGGTCAGGATCAGCGGGCAGGGGTAGGCGGCATCCACGTCAAAGCGTTTTGCGTTCGTGAAAAACGCATAGTCGGGCGTCACAAAATCCGGCACAAAGTTGGCCGAGACTGTCACGTCGGCCTGCGCGGCTGCCACAGCGGCACGGCCAGCCTCGGCAGCCAGGCTGCCGCCGGGGGCCAGCACCAGCACGTTCTTGCCCGCAAAGGCCCTCTGCAGGGCGGCCAGTGCGCCTGCGTCGTCGATGCGGCGGTTCTTGTACTCGGTGTAGAGCGTGTCGGCGTAGGCGGCATCAAACACAGTCTTTTTGTTCGGCGCGATGGCCGCCAGAATATGGTTGATGTCGCGGTTCGTCAGATCGCCCTTGCCAAGGTAATGCTCGGCATAGTTGCGGTGCAGATTGAACCTGGCCGACAGGAAGTACGCCGGGGTGTAGCCCCACGCGCAGTTGCCCTTGATGGGCGCAATGTGGTCCTGAATGGCATCCATGAGGTCGTCAATGTTGTAGTGGCCGCCGAAGTACTCGTTCATATAGTCGGCGATCAGCTCAATCGGCAGGTTGCCGGGGATGCGGCCCATGCCCATCAGGCTGCCGTCCACAGCCAGGTCGCGGCGCAGATGCTTGTCGAGAAATTCCTGCGCCAGGCAGAAGCTCAGCGCCATATTCTCATGCAGGTGCAGCGCCAGGCGGATGTCCGGGGCTAAATTATGGTCAGCCATGCTGACGATGCGCTCCAGATCGCGGCGGCGCATGCTGCCGAAGGTATCCACAATGGAGAACTGCCACGGATGAATTTCGTTGACCTGCTCAAATATCCAGAGCAGGTCCTTGTCGCTGTAGCCCATGATGTTGATGGGGTTGATGGAGACCTTGTAGCCCAATTCTTTGATGCGGCGGGCAAAGTCCATGCCGTCCTTAATGTCGTAATCATGGGCGGTGATACGGATGATTTCAATGCCGTGGCCGTCGTAGGGGGACAGCTTGGCAATGTCGTAGTTGGAGCGCATCGCCATGCCGGAGTACATCGTGTGGCCGCGCTGGCCCTCGTCGGGCAGCAGGCGGTTCAGCTCCTCAATCGTGTTGCAGACCGTCACGTCGGGGTCGTAGCCGTCCACATTGCGCAGAAAGCCGACCTCGACGATGTCCACGCCCGCGCGGGTCAGCGTCTGGATGATACGGCGCGCCGAGCCGAAGCCCCACTGCCAGTTGTTCACATAGCCGCCGTCGCGCAGGGTGCAGTCCAGCAGTTTAATATCAGCCATGCTGCTTCTCCTTCAAAATTTCATTGACCAGCGCCAGATCCTTCGGCGTGTCCACGCTGACCGTCTTGTACGGGCTGACGATGGCGTGTACCTTGTGGCCATTCTCGATAAAGCGCATCATGTCGTTTTCCTCGGCCTTTTCAAGGATGGATTTCGGCGTATCATGGTAGAATTTCAGTGCCTGCTTGCTGTACAGCTGAATGCCGGTGACCTTCTCGTACTCGAAATCCAGCGTGCCCTTCGGGTAGGGGATGGGGCTGCGGGAGATCAGCAGGATCTCCCGTGCGGCGTTCGTCACGACCTTTTGGTTCGAGAAGTCGATGACGTCGGCGGGGTGCTCCATAACGTTCGTCAGCACCGCGACGTAATAGGGGTCATCGGGCAGCGTGTCAGGCAGGATCAGGTCGAACGCCGCGGGGTTGACGAGCGGCTCATCGCCCATGAGCTGCAGGTAGAGGTCGGCGTCCTCGACGGTGCTGACCTCCCAGATGCGCCCGGTGGGGGTGTCGTGGTCGGGGCTGGTCATAATATACCGCATATCGTAGGTTTTGCAGGCACCGGCAATGCGCTCGTCGTCGGTGGCGATGAGCACATCGTCCAGCTTCGGGCAAGCCCTGGCGGCCTTGTAGACCCAGTAGATCATCGGTTTGCCCAGCACATCGGCCAGCGGCTTGCCCGGCATCCGGGTACTGGCGTAGCGCGCCGGGATCACAGCGATTGTTTTCATGGTTGTACCTCGCTTACACGGCGGCCTGAACAGCCGCCTCTATCGTTTGGCATACGCCGTCAAAGCGGCGGTCTATGTCCAAATTGGTGAACCGCAGAACCCTGATATGGTTCTGTGCGAAAAACTCTGTGCGCAGACTGTCGGTCTGCTGTTGCTCGGGCGTGTAATGCTGTGCCCCGTCCAGCTCGATGACAAGCCTTGTTTTTGCGCAGTAGAAATCAGCGATATAGCCGCCGATGGGCTTTTGGCGCTGGAAGCGCGGGGTGAAGGTGCGGAGGAAGCAATACCACAATTTACGCTCCCATGGGGTCATATCTCTGCGAAGCTGCTTTGCCAGCGGTACGTTTTTTCGATTGTAGTAAAGCATTGCACATATCCTTTCACGGGTGCCTTTGGGAAGGTTCTCTCCCTCCGGCGCTCCGCGCCACCTCCCTCGCAGAGGGAGGCAAGGCG
>OHVS01000192.1_pt1 | contig 34494 bp, 32 predicted proteins | sample 1579531 | NCBI WGS metagenome assembly OHVS01 (sample SAMEA3882531, study PRJEB24775) | human gut metagenome | biome: human-associated habitat; feature: intestine environment; material: feces | place: Netherlands | collected 2009/2010
GGCTTGAACCTGGGACCTCCAGATTATGAGTCTGTTGCTCTAACCAACTGAGCTAAAAGCCAAAGTGCTGTGTATCAACCATTTAACGAACTCTCTTGAGAACTTGTTTATATCTATCAGTCAACAATAAGTCAACATTTGTCCTCTTTGCAAATATACACATAATTGATGAACAACGCAAATCACAAGTTAATATATTCCTGTTTTATCATCATGGACTTCATAGAAAACCAAAGGCAAATGTAAACAACAATATAATCATCCACTCATGCGGCGTGTGCCTACAACAAACGAAAGAGAAAGAAATGCAGCTTTTTTACAAGGATTTCAGGGTGATACTTATATATGTACCATATTGGAAGAAAAAATCCTGCATTCTGTTAACCATGAACAATGTCATCCTACAAAGAGAAAAGTAGCATGAATTGTAATTGTAATGATTGCTTTTGGGCTTGGCTAAAGTATTGTTTTCATCATGCCTTAAGTGCATTATTGGCTTCTTGACAATATTTCCTCATTCTGTTATATTTTATTAATTTGTGGTAATGGTTGGCAATATTCCTTATTAACAACTCTATCACGCATCATTTTCATGTCGGTGAAGTTTCGCATAATATTCTGTACCATGTCTAAATAGTTATCCGAACCACTTTCATCTTTGTAATAAAAAGGCTTGATGGATACGCAATTTTTATGTTCAAACAAAGTATTGAGGAGTGTTCTGTCTGAATTACCACATGAATGTCCCATTATGTAAACCTGATACAAATCACTTTCAATAAACTCAAGTAACTTCCTATATCTATCCGTTTCCAAATATCTAACAGATTTTATTTCTGCAAGGAATTCATTTTCATTTAGCTTAAGTAGAGCCTTGAAACCTTCATCTAACTCATCTCCGTAACCAAATATGATGCGCTTAGGATTAGACAGGTCTCCATGTATATGGTTTATAATTATTTCAGAAATGAACTTTTCACCATCTACCACATCAGCCGTTTTAGTATAATTGAAGTTCAAGACCATAATCCTAATTAGGTAGCCACCTAAAAATTTGTTTTCCATTTCTTTTTTCTTGGACAATCCATCACATGAAATATCTCTTACGTATATAGGTTCTAGAACAAGTTTTTCTATATTCGGATTAATATTTTTTTCTTTACTAAAAAAGTTACCTTGAACTTGTTGTAAATAGTCAATAAGACACTGTTTTAAATAATTAAGCTCCGTATTTAACTGTTTAGGTGATTCGTATTTATTTGAACTCGTATACAAAAATGTTTTCAATAAACCATAATATTCATTCTCAATATCAACCCATCCCTTGGTTTCTATGGATTTACAGATATTTTCCATAAAAGGAGTAAATCGAATTATACAATCCTCCTTTTGTTCTTTTAGAAATTCTATAAACTCAAGCCCTGATGGTGGATTGATAGTAGATATTCTTGCAAAAAGATAAGCACACCAAGAAACATCTTTTATAAGAGAAAATGAGCACAAACCATCTGAAATCTTTTTCTCATGGTAAGTTCTTAAACGTTTTAAACATTGACAAAAATACCAGTTTATAAAGTCTTTATAACTTGTTGGTAATCCATGAGCCAGATCCAGGCCATTACCAATAAGAATAATCCTATTCATTGCTTTACTATTTAATTTTTCATGTTTACATACAACCCTATCAAATTTTATGATAATTCAATCGGTAGATATTGTGACTGTTTAAAGCCATCTGATAAAATTGAGGCTTGTGTATATTGGCATTTTGAGCAAACAAATTCTTGATAGTTGCTATATTTTGTTCAGGACATTTATATCCAAAGAAAATGGCTTCTATTTCTAATTTTTCATCAAATATTTTAGAATCTGTCATTATTGTTTTTTATTGTAAAAAGCAGCATTCCAGATCAATAGGAACACTGCTTTATCTTTTTATATACAAATTATATTGCCTGCAACATAAACGCATACGAAAAATCAATGTATGAATGAGTGGCCTGATTTTTTATCCATGCTTGTTCTTTGTGGCTCATGTTTGACAGTGAGGTTGCATTGTCATTCCTGAATGTCATATATACATTGTTTAGTAAATCCAGCTGCTCTTCACTAAAACATGACTCATCATATGGAATCTCCGACATGAGTTTAGTGCCCGCATTCCCGTTACCGAAATCTATTATTTCCGGATGGATGTCATCAATGAGGCTGTACACTTTGTCCCATCTGTCAGGCACGGGGCCGAATTGAATTGCCTTATACGCAAGTCCGGTCATTCCTTCACCGAAATTTCTATACGATGCAAAATCAGTATAAAACAGCAACTTGTTCATCTGCGTTGTATATACGCCGTTGAACTTGTTTATAAAAAACAGGATTACATTTTTCAACCTGCTTACTGACTGTTTTGCGTATCCATTGAATTTGTTTCGGGCAGCATCACCAAAAATGGATTTCTTGACAAAGTATTCCTGTGTATATTGCGTTTTTTTCAGTTCCGATATTTTCTGCCTTATGCTTTCATAGTCCTTTTCGGACAATACATTTCTTGCCGCGTCTACAAACGTTTCAAATGAATACGGACTTTGAATGCTGCGCAAAACACGACCGTTAGCCACATTCGGTATCTCGCCGTTTTCATACAAACGGTACTGATTTTCGCCGAACCCTAATATCAATGACATCTTGGATGCAGACAAACCATACTTCTGGCGCAACGGTTTCAATTCGTCTGCAAACGGGATACCATATTTTAAACGGTACTGATTGAATACCTGGGCTGTGTTTACCGTATCCATTTCCGTCGTAGTAAACATTTCGTTCGTATCCACGCACTTATAACACAAATGCGTGTATTCAAATTCTTCTTTTCGGAATGTAGCTTTACGCAATTCAGCGACTAATACTACATCACCACCGGTAAACGGACTCTTGATTTTCATATCATTTGAATTTATATTTAAGCGGACGTTCTGCAATATGGAAGGAAATGCAAAATGCCCCACACCCTTCCAAACCTTTTGATATTTTTATATAGACATCATTATGCTTGACATCTTTTCCGAACACCCACATTTCTCCTTTTCTATACAGGGTGTCTTCCAATGGGCCGCCAACATAATCGGAAACCTCCAACTACATTATTATTTCCTTTCGTTGCTTAGGAGTAATATCCAAATCTAAAAGAGTCTGCATGTTCTTTCCTCTGTCATCTCTGAAGAAAAGTCCGAATGTCTTGGCCTTCTGAAAGAATTGTTGCAAGAAACGTCCAACTTCATTTTCTGTCGCCATTGAACTTATTTTTGTCGCAAAAATAATATTAAAATTGCAAATATACAAGAAAATGCATAATAAATCAACGTTAAAGTTGAAATGCATGTTTTTTCAGGCATATTTATTTGCATGAAAATAATGCAATATTCAAAAGGAACTGCACCAAAACAATGCAATTTTGCTAAAACACAAGGAAAAAGCCTGTCTGTATCTGATTTTGAAATAGTCAAGCACGCGCTTGTAATTATCCTATGCTGTAAGGCAAGTATCAATCAGATACCCCTGAACGTGCGGCCATTCATGCAAGCCACGATAATAAAACATCTTCAGCTCGTCCGTAATGATAAAAGGCACTATGCTGTTTTTCAAGCACTCCTTAAACATTATCGGCATAAAACTTTTGATGTTCAGTGTAAATATAAGCATTTTCTTGCCTATAACGGCATAAAAAGAAGGAATGCGTCTAAATGTTTTTTACCAACAGACAAAAATGTTCTTAATTGCCATTCTTTCGAGGTTGCCGCAAAAGTGCTGAAACGACAAAAAGAAAAGTGCAAATGGTCTTATGCCGTACAATTAACGCCTTTCTGTTTTGTGGACTATATCCTAAGTTGAGCCTATGAATTCCAGATTAAGAAAACAGTAAAATGATTTTCTGTGCCAGCAATAATTTGAGGTTTTATCGAAGATTATATAGTTATGTAGACTGCTGCTCTCGGTGAAATTCACTACCCCTAACTGAAATAGTTTGTTTACGCAAAAGAGAAGGGTTGACGTTGCCATCAAACTCATCAGGTATATATTATTCCTGCAAGCCATGTTAAATAATGCCTTATATTTTACAAAACTATGGATTTGTCGCAAGTAATTTATAATTTTGCGACAAGCAGAATATAATGGCAAGCATAGAAGGCAATATTTAAGATTTGGAGAGAAACGCAACATTCTTTTAGCAATAATATCTGAATACAGAAGATGCCTCTAATAACAAAAGTATAAGTCGACAAAGCCGAATAAGACATCTACAGATTTCTCATATCACAACCATACCATTCGTTTATTTTATGCAGACACCTGCACAAATTATGGCTCTGCCTTATTGTCGAGGAATTTCAATGCTTCAATTTGGCGGAATTCTCTATTTATTTGGCAAATAGTCCTAAAGAAATGGTAGGAGGTGGAGGATTTATTGTATCTTTGCCCTCCGAATTGTTATTTTTCAACGTAAATTATGCAGAATGCTGGTAACATTAACAGGATAAAAGCAGTACTTGCAGAGCAGAACAAGACAAGTAAATGGCTTGCAGTACAGATGGGTAAAGACCAAACAACAATTTCCAAATGGTGTACTAACACCTATCAGCCAAGTTTGGAAACATTGGTCAAAATAGCAGAATGCTTGAATGTTGATGTCAGGGAGTTGATAGTAAAAACAGCAACGAAATAGGAAATGTATAAGATAGAATGGGACAAAGAAACAGGTGGTGTGATATTAAATACCAGAGTCACAAATGAGACTTTGGGTATTGCTCCGCGTCCAGTGTTCTATGAGGAGTTGGATTTGCTTGGGCTGGACAAACTAGGCTGGACATATCCTCATGCTGAGGCACCGTTAATGTGGGCTGTTAATAAACAATACTACTATCGTGGGCAACGGATATTTGAAGCAAAGGGTGCAAATATATATAGCAAACCCACATTGGAATTTTGCAAGGATGCGATGCCTATGGACTTGCAGCCTGTTGACATGGAATCAATGTTAGCCAAGACTTCTGATTTAATGTTTGTCTTAGAAAATGAGGCCATTGAGTTTATCCGCGATACATTCACTGCATATACCCGCGTAAACCACACCTTTGACAAAGCGGACAGTAATCAACTAGACTTTGAGGCATTGGCTGTCAAGGCTGAAAAAAAGAACAAACAAAAGATGGCTGTGGTAAAACAAGATTGCGATTCTTTCGACATAATGCCTCTTGAAACGGCGAAGAATGAAGGCAAACGCGTATTGCTCTCAACTAAAATAGACCGTTTTATCGCTTCGTTTTCTGGTGGAAAAGATTCGCAAGTGGTTCTTGACCTCTGTACACGTGCTATTCCTCCAACTGATTTTGAAGTGATTTATAGTGATACAGGTTATGAATTGCCTTCTTCGTTAGAACTTTATGATGAGGTACAGCGATACTATAAGAAACGCTTCCCTTCATTGAAATTTCATATAGCGCGCAATCACGAGTCAGTACTCAATTATTGGGATAAAATAGGTACTCCCAGTGATACGCATCGTTGGTGCTGCTCTATTATGAAGACAGCTCCACTATATAGGATGCTAAAAGTTGAAGGAAATAAACAAGCTCGTGTGCTTACCTTTGATGGAGTAAGAGCTGAAGAATCAACGAGACGAAGTGGATATAGCCGCATAGGAAAAGGAGTTAAGCACTCTACTGTAATAAATGCTAGTCCGATTCTTTTTTGGAACTCCATAGAAATTTTTCTGTATCTTTTTAAGTATGAACTACCGATTAACTTAGCATATCGTCAAGGTATGACTAGAGTTGGTTGCCTCATATGTCCATTCTCATCAGAATGGAATGATATGATTTCTTCAGTGAAATACAAAAATCAGCTCCAACCTTTTTTAAATAGAGTTGAATCTGTTGTAAAAAAAAGTGGGGTGCCTGATATAAAAGAATATATCGAAGCTGGCAACTGGAAGCGTCGTGCTGGCGGTAGAGAGATGAAATCGAATACTGCACTTGTAATTCGCTCTACAAAACCTCATTTAGTCGTTGGAGTTAAAAAAAACAAGAAAAATATTCTCACATGGATTCCTGCTATTGGAAAAGTCGCAGGGAATGCATCAAAAGGAGATTTATTTTACAAAGGGAAAACGTATTCTTACTCTATAAAACCTGAAAGCGAAGGATGTGAAATTACCTTTTATAATACAGATTCTGAACCTCTTCTTCAAGGTTTAATTAAAAAAGCATTATATAAAGCCACGTTCTGCATTAATTGTGAGGCTTGTGAGGTCGAATGTCCTACGGGAGCATTGAAGATCATACCAGAAGCAATTATAGATAGAAACAAATGTATTCATTGTCATAGGTGTTTAAACTTTCATGAGCTTGGATGCATCGTGGCTCATTCACTAAAAATCACAGAACAAAACCCATCAAAAATGAAATTAATAGGCTATAACAATTTTGGTCTTAATGAAAGTTGGCTGGATTTCTTTTTTAAGAATTCAGATACATATTTCTCAAACACAGAACATGGTTTGAATGTTAAGGAACAATTACCTGCTTTTGTAAAATGGATGGTACATGCGGAGATTCTAACAGATACCAAAAGTAAGAAATTGTCAAAACTTGGAGAGCTGCTTAAGCAAATTTATGAGGACAACTCACGTTTAGTATGGGAAGTTATTTGGATAAATTTGGCATACAACTCTCCAATTGTACAATGGTATACATCTTCAATGAATTTTAACACTGAGTTTACAGAAAGTGAAGTAAGAGAGTTAGTAAAAAATGATTTCCCTGAAACATCTGCTACAACTGTGAAAAACGTAGTATATGCTTTGTTTAGAACTTTAAAAGAGAGTCCGATAGGAGATGAATTAAAGCAGTTAGAATCAGCTGAAAAGTTAAGTTTCAAACGGGAACCATATGAGGAACTATCTCGTGAAGCTATTGCCTATTCTGTTTACAAGTATGCCGATATTAAAGGAATAAAGAACTTACGTGTTCAAGATTTATATAGCCAAACGTCAACAGATGGAATTGTTTCCCAATTTGGTTTTCCAAGGGATTTATTCTTAAAAGCATTAAGATCGTTAAGTTCTGATAATAATAGAGTCCTTGTTGCAGAATTGAACATGGGGCTTGATCATATTACACTTAGGGATGATTTAACGTGTGAAAAGGCATTGACTATATTGTCACTATAAAATGGAGTCATATTTAGCTATATATACAGATATGATGCTTTCTTTACAGCTAGGAAACTACAGGGGCATTGTTTCTTTGTCAAAACCTCTGTATGTATTAGCTATTATTGATTCTATAAAGACTATTGAAAATAATAGAATTTATATCGATAATTTGGCCATTGAACGGCAGTTTAAAAAACTATATAAAAGATTTCAAGGTGATTTCGCATATACAAAGGCTGCTTATATAGCCCCATTTTTTCATTTGGCTAGTTCTGAATTTTATCATTTGATATGGAACGATAAAGTCGAATCGCCATCAATGTCATCAACTCCCTCTGCCAAGTACCTCCGTGAGCATTTGCAATATGCTAAATTGGATGACGAACTATGGGAGTTGCTGCAAGATGTAGATAACAGAGAATACTTTCGGCGAAACATTATAAATAGGTATCTATTAAAATAACAATACGTCTAATATGGCTACTAAATACGACGATATTATAAAGTTGCGTGGAGGCAAAGCCTCTTACAACATTGAAAATGAAAAAGAAGGTGAGTGGATATCTTTCATTCCCAACGAACAATTTAACGGCGTACTACGTACTGTTTTGAAATCCGTGCGTGGTAACGATATCGACAATCATAAGTCCTTTTGGATAAATGGAACGTATGGAACAGGGAAAAGTCATGCCGTGGCTGTAATCAGCCACTTGCTGGGCGATGAAGTATCTGCCATTAAAGAATGGGTAAACTATGAATATGGTGATGCTCGATTTGAGCAATTGCGCAAGGGCATATACTCGCTTCGGGAAAAGATGCGCCTATTGACAGTAAAAGTTTATGGCCTTAATGCCATGACGCACGCTGGCGACCTTGCTCTTGTGTTGCAAAAAGCAGTAACTAATGCTTTGCGAAAGGCAGGGCTTGGTGACTTGTGTGTACAGACAGATTTTGAAACGTATATAGACCAGATACAGAAGAATCCTGAGATTTGGGATCATTTGATAGAAAGTCATGTTCAGCTTTCATCTATAGTAGCCAACAGAGAACAGCTGATAGCCAATCTTGAGGACAATGATTTGGGCACCTACCACCGAGTGAGTGAAACACTCAGAGTAACGGGACTTGATGTTCGCCTTGATAATCAGAAAGTAGGACAATGGTTTATTGAGGTACAGAATAAACTGCGCGAGAAAGGCAAGTATAACGGTTTGCTTATTGTATGGGATGAGTTTACGGATGTGATGACCGATGCCATCGGCTTGCCTGTGCTGAAAGAGTTGCAAGAGCTGGCTGAAATATTTATGAACGAAGAAAACAGTTCGTTCCTCTTTCTTATATCCCATCCTTCCGCTTTTGACAAATTAGGGTTAGAGCAGATGAAGCAGACGGACGGGCGTTACCATCGCATGAAATACAACATGGAATCTGTTTCTGCTTTCAAGATTATGTCACGCAAATTTGAGGTAATAGATAAAGAACTTCATTCAAAGATGTGTCAGCAGTTCTATCAAATGCATCCAAATCTGCTCACTGTGTTCACCCAAAACAGTAACGATCCACAGAGTACTCGTGAGGACTTATTCAATCTTTACCCCTTACACCCAGGGACTGCTAATCTTGCCACTCATTATGCAACGGTTGTCGGTTCTTCCAGCCGAAGTGTCTTTGAATTTTTGGGGCAAAATGATGCTATTCGCGATTTCCTGGATAGTGAAGAATGTTTCCTCAATAGATACACTATTACAGCAGACTATTTGTGGGATTACGTGCTGAAAGTATTCCAAGACGATGTAACCAACTATGGAGCAGTTACAGAACGTTTTAATTCATACGAAAAGCAGGTTTGTAGTAAAGGGAAGGCATATTTCGCCATTTTCAAAGGAATTTTGCTGTTGAATGCGTTCAATAATGTTTCTGGCGAGAATAACCAAGGACTTGTAACTCCGTCAGAAACGAACATACATTACCTGTTTGAGGGAACACAGTATAACGATGATGTTGAAACAGTCCTGCAATGGTTTAGCAATGAGGGTGTCATACAGCGTGCTCCCGGTGGACTGTATTCTGTTCAGTTCTCAGCTTTGCCGTCCGGTGAGATTGAAGAAAAGAAAACAGAAATGCGTCAAGTACAATTCCGCTATACTCATCAGATACTCAATTTCTCAGATGTTGCCAAAACGCAGTTTGAGAAAAAATACATGCAGAAAGTAATCCGTCCTTATTCATTTAAATTCTATAGTGATGTAGACAATGATTCTTCACTACGCAGCCAAATAAAGAATGGCAGAAGAGAAGCAAAAGGAAGCTGCTTGTTCTTTGCTTTATTGATGTCAAAAGATAATGACGAATTATCTCGTTTACGGACTTTTGCGGAAAAATGTTCCACCGATGAAGATGATAAAGATTTAAAAAATATTGTTTTTATTGTCTTTGATGAAGTATTGGGTCAGAACAAGTACGAGCAGTTTATAGAGTATCAAGCCAATTATGCATGTGCCAGCAGCCATGGATTTGTAGACCAGACAAAGGTGCATCGTGATCATGCCGTATCCATGGTAAAAGAATGGATGGAAGCAGCCCAACGCAATAATGCAACAGTATATATTAACACGGAAACAGAGACTTTCCAACAACCTATTTCGGTAAAACACTTGTCAAGTATAGTCAATTCGGTCATATCTCCGACAATATACCCATACGCACCAGATTCTTGTGAAATATTAAGGCAGAAGGCACCAAGTACCTTCTGGAAGGCACAAAACTCGAAAGAAATTGTGCGTACTTTCCTTTTTGCTACAACCAAAGAGGAAATCAGTCAGGTGACTGCCCAGATGCGGCCAATACAGTATCTCATTCAAGACTGCCTTGATGACAATCTTAAATGGAAAGAAAATGTGTCAGCTGAACATCCTTTCAAGAAAGTATATGATACGGTGAACAATATTATAAAACATGCGAACAAGAGTCTTCCGTTTAATTTTGACGAAAAGTTCTCTATATTGACAAAACCACCATACGGCTTCTACGGTTGTTATGCAACGATGGGCATGATGGCTTTCGCCTTAAAACCTTGGGTAAACAAAATATTTGATCCACAAGGGAAACCGCGCGACGCCAATGCTCTGATAGGCGACATTGTTCTTTTGTTTAAAGTTTGGGATGACAATAAGTCGAACAGTAAACTGAACTTCAAGTTTCAAACCCCTGAAGAAGGTAAACTATGCAAAGAACTCATATCGCTTTTCAAACTTAATGGAGCAGACAGTACTTATAAAGATGTTACTAGCTTAAAAGATGCGCGTTATGCTATTACGGCAGATTTCCTTGCAAAACGTAATGCCCCACTATGGGCCATAAAATACGCTCCAGAAACAGCATTCGCCTCATTGCCGATAGCCGTAAATGTAACAGATAAAATAAAGCAACTCACAGACAATATTGTAAAAATCTGTATGGAACGCGAGTTGCGCAATCCGGCATTAGTAAACGAAACATTAGCTTTGATTGAAGAACAGCGCTTTGAGATGAAAAATATTCTCAATGTAGAGGCTGCTTTCAGTGAAGGATTTAAGAATTACTTAATGCAACTGAATTATGTGTCTGTAAAAGAAGAAGAAACAGAATCTCTCCGAAAGTATATTGAACAAAATTTGGAATCGACTGTAGGTTACTGGACAGAAGATGAAGTTGAAAAAAAAGCCTTGCAATGGCGTTCAGTACAACAAACTATAAAGGTACAATCTACGCCATCGATTGTGCACGAACCGACACCAACTATTTCTGCGGGATGGAGTTCAAGTCCTTCTGTGCCTTATCAGGCAAACCTGACAGAAAAAAGGAATAAAGCAAAAGAGCGCATAGCCAACATTACAGACATTCATGTTGCACAAACTTTACTGACTAAAATCTGTGAGAAAGGTGATGAATGGTTGTTAGATATGATAAACTCATAAAATGGGAGAAGGCATGTACAAGGAATTTGATACCATAGAAAATCTCTATCAATGGATGGAGGAGGATAAAAACTGGGTAGGAGCGGAAGCGAATCAATTTAACCGTTATCCTCTACGTTTTGTGCTTTTTGAAAATTTCGAAGACTTCCGTGCTTTTGCTGATGAATGTCAGAATCATAATGTGTTTGTACAAAGCATGGAAGGCTGGATGGTAGAAGGATGCGATGACCAGATGCTAACAAATTCACAACTTGCCAGGCGATTTAAGGAATATGTTGAGAATATTCCTGCCAACGATTTTGTAATAGCCCCATTCTCAGAAGTTACACGCTTTTATGAGAACGAGAAGTATGCAGAATTTGACTCTCTTCTGAAAACCATTAGGTTGATTGAGGCTTCTGAAGACGCCCAACGAAGTCATCAGCGTATATATGTTCCTATTATTGGTATGCAAAGCAAGATGGGTAAATTCAAGAACGACCCGAACATACATATATGGGAATATCATTCAGAAAACGAAGGTAACAATTATCAGCTCATTTTGTCAAAAGGAACGACGTATGGTGTGCATGGACTAAGCAACGCATATACGTTATGTCCAGACTTAAAACATTGGATTTCGTTGTGGAAAAATGGAACAGGTATCAAACAACGTATTATTTGTACGTCAAAGACTATATTTGATAATGCTCATTACGCACAACCTGACAACGCTTTTAAGTATACAGTTTGTACTAATGCTTATGAGTTCTTAAAAGACGGATTAGGGCTTGACATCGCGCCTTATGATGTAGATGAAGATGACTTACCATACTGGGAAATGTTGGCAAATGAGATAGATATAGATGATTTCTCTTTTGATAATTTTATAAATGAACGATTCAATGCTTTTTCGTTGGAAAACGAAAAAGACTTTGTACAAGCATGGTTTGAGCACAAAAACGATTATTCAAGATGGTTGCTTAAGATGTACTATCTCAACAATGGAAATGGCATGACGTATCTCTGTAGAGTGTTAGCCAATTGTAAAACCCAAAGCACTTCGGAACTCTTCTCGCAGATAGCAACGCAAATTTTTGATGAACCATTTAGTGATGTTGCCATTCGTCAGCGTCTTGCTTTTTTAAAAGAAGCTTCCCTGCACAAAGTTAAAATAACAGATATGGCAGAACGCAAGCTCAGAGCGAAATTAGGAGCTATCGCAGCAAATCCTTCGCTTGGAGTTTTCATGGCTATGAAATACATGACACCGCTTACAGTTTCGGAATATGAACTGATAATAACTTGGTTGGGGCAAGGGAAAATAGAAAGAAGAGAGATTAAGTTTCTGTTTCCATCTCTGTATTATTATACAGAGCCACTCTCTCTGCAAGTGGACAAGGAAAACTTATGGATAAACGATTATTTTGAGATTTACCGTGATGCGAAAATATCCAATCAACTCAAAGATAATGTTTCCAGTTTTATAAAAGAGAAAAATTCTTCATCGACCACATTTATGACGTGGCACGATCAATTTAAAACCGTAAAAACCGTTCTCCATAATAGAGAAGACATAGATGTATTCTATTGGATTGATGGTCTTGGCGTTGATTGGATTCCTTTCATAGTTCAAATAGTAAAAAAACATCAAGTGGACGGTGTCTTCCTCAATGAAATATATGTAGCAACCGCAGAATTGCCAACTTGCACGGAAAACAACAAAATTAAGTTGGAAGAACTGACCTCTGGACGATTGAAAAAATTAGGGAATATTGATTCTTATGCACATGCCCACAAAAATTATCCTAACTACCTGATAAAGGAATTTGATATTGTAGAAAAGTGCATAACCGATTTGTTATCACAATATAATGGGAAAAAAATAGCGATAGTCTCAGATCATGGCATCAGTTATTTATCGCAATTAGCAAACGGCATGAACTTAGCAAATGTAAATAGCGACCATTGCGGAAGATGCGGAGAATGGGTAAAAGGCAATGCTCCCAAAGATAACAAATATCTAGTGTTGGAAGACAGTAAAACAATATGTGCATTGACTCATAGATCTTTAACAAGTAAGATACCAAAAGGTATAGGAGCGCATGGAGGAGCTACACCCGAAGAGGTGTTGGTGCCTATCATTATCATATCAGGGAAAAAGAATGCAAGCGACATTTCAACTGAATTGATAACCACAGAAATAATCGCAACATCACCTATACTTCGATATAGAATAAAAGGCATTAGCAGTATAGATGTTCCTGTTATAAAATATAATGATACGGAATATCGTTTACACCATATTGGTAGTGGTATTTATGAAAGTGAACGTCTAAACTTGGTAGATACAGCCAGAAAAGTAACTATTATTATCGGTGATTTTAAACAAGTAGATACATTATCCGTCAATACTGGTGTTGACGAAAACGATTTATTCGGAGACTTATAATATGCAAGCATTAACGATACAAAAAATCAGAGAGCAATTTGCTCCTATGGCGATATACAAAGACCCATCTTCTACAAATAGTTTATTTGCAGGGCGTAATTTGCCGTCATTCGTAAAAGATTTTATCTTAAAACGTTATATAAATCCAGAGGGGAATGTCAACCGGCAGGGACTGACTGATTTTCTTGATAAAGTAATTCCTGAACGCCAAACAGAAGTGAAAGATAGACTTGACGCAGGAGAGGAATTGACCCTGCTGACCCGCTTTATTGTATACATTGATTTGGTAAAAGGATTACGCAGATTTGGTATTCCTGATCTCGGTATAAAAATAAATGAAGGACAGATACCACAATATGTATATAAGAACCATAGAGGGGAACTTGTTGATGGTGAAAAATGGGGCATCATTAAAATTACTGTTCTTCCAGATGAAGATGGAAAGAAGAATCATGTGGAAATGGTAGATTATAAGCCTTTTAAACCATACAAGTCTGTCGATATTGATTATTTGCGCAATGCAAGGGCTAGTTTTACGACACAAGAATGGATTGATGTATTGTTGTCTGCTATGGAATACGAAGCTGATGGCTTTGAATCCATAACGCAGAAGATGGAATTTCTTACACGCTTATTGATATTTGTAGAGCCACGACTTAATGTGATAGAATTAGCTCCCAAAGGAACAGGAAAATCCTTTGTGTTCGGGAATCTCTCAAAATACGGATGGCTTGTTAGTGGTGGAAAAGTCACACGTGCCAAATTATTCTATGATAAAGCCAAACAACAAAATGGAATTATAAAGAATCATGATTTCACAGCTTTTGATGAGATCCAGACAATTATTTTCCAAGAACCAGCAGAAATCCAAGCAGCATTAAAATCATATTTGGAATCGGGTAAGACCACAATAGATAATAATGAATTTAGTTCTGAATGCGGACTGATGATAATGGGGAATATACCTCTTAATGAGCAACGTCGTCCATTAAACTACAGATATTTTGATTCTCTTCCACAGTCATTTAGAGAATCAGCATTGCTTGACCGTTTTCATTGTTTTATAGAAGGATGGCATTTGCCACGGATAAACAAAGGCATTATCTATAAAGGATGGACTATTAATGTAGAATATTTCTCTGAAATACTCCATACGTTGAGAACACAAAATATTTATGGGCTTCTTTTTGATGCATTAGTTGGTTATGATAAGAATGCGGATACTAGAGACTTCAATGCAGTAAAACGTATTGCCGTTGGATATATGAAATTATTGTTCCCTCATTGGACAAGTGTGTCGGACATCAATAAAGATGACTTTGACACGTATTGTCTTCAGCCAGCAATACGTAGAAGAGGAATCATAAAAGAACAATGTCATTACATTGATCCAGAATTTAAAACTGCAATGCCCTATTTTTGGATTAAAGAAGAAAGTAATATTTCTCCAACAGCTTCAAATAATATGGGAGTAGAGGAAAATCAATTATTCTAATAATGTGAGATTACCATATATGGAGAATTTAGATAAATTGGTTATAGAATTGTGTAAATTGCCCAACGAAACAGGATGGGTAGAATTCAAGCACAATAATTGTGACCCCAAAATGATAGGTGAAGATATAAGTGCATTGGCAAACAGTGCAGTTATTGCTGACAGAAGTCATGCGTATATGATATGGGGTGTAGATGATGGTACACATGAAATCATAGGTACAAATGTAAGGCTTAAGCAGGAGAAAAAAGGAAATCAGGAGATAGAAAACTGGTTACGTTATATGCTTTCTAAAAATGCAGATTTTGAGATACAATCCATAGACATTGATGGGAAACACATAGAAATGCTAATCATTTCCAAGGCAGCAGGTGTTCCTGTGACATTTGAGAAAGTTGATTATATTCGTGTTGGTAGTTATACAAAGAAAATCATAGAATTCCCTTCTTTGCAGACTCAATTATGGGACAAACTACGGCATGAACAGTTTGAAGAGATATTTACTATGGTTGATTTGCAAATCAATGATGTTGTAAAGTATCTGAAATGTGATACGTATTTTGACATTCTCAATTTGCCTATGCCAACAAGTATGGATGGCTATAAGCATTATTTGTTGGAAGAGGGTATTATTGTGAAACAAGATAATGGGCTGTTTGCAATAACGAATTTGGGGGCAATACTTTTTGCTCGAAAGTTGTCTGATTTTCCACGGCTTGGAAGAAAAGCTATTAGAATTGTTCAATATGAAGGAAATAACAGATTAACTATTCTGAAAGAAGATACCACAAACGAAGGATATGCTATAAGTTTTGAGAGCGCCGCAAAACTTGTGAATAATCTTCTTCCAGCCAAAGAAGACATCAATTCTGTACGTAGAAAATCTATTAATATGTTCCCACTTCCTGCCATTAGAGAAGCTATAGCCAACTCGCTTATCCATCAAGATTTTTTTCTTACGGGAGCAGGGCCTATTGTAGAGATATTTGAAAATCGAGTAGAAGTAACGAATCCAGGAACTCCGCTTGTCGACATAATGAGAATTATTGACAATCCTCCGAAATCGCGTAATGAGAAACTCGCTTCTTTAATGAGAAGATTAAATATGTGCGAGGAATTGGGGCGTGGATGGGACAGAATGGTTATCAGTTGCGAGTTACAGCAACTTCCAGCACCGCGTATTCAAATCTATCAAGAGTCTACAAAAGTCTCATTATTCTCTCATCTTGACTTTACAAATATTCCAGTAGAAGACAAGTTGTGGTCAACATATCTTCATGCTTGTATTAAGTTTACGGAAGGAGAGGCTTTGACAAATACTTCTCTAAGAGAGAGATTTGGTGTAGCTGATACATCTGCAGGAAGTATATCGCGATTGATAAAAGAAGCAGTCAATAGGAAGCTGATACGTCCCGTTGATCCCAATACGGCACCAAGATACATGAGATATATCCCTGTTTGGGCATAATTTAATTTGCTGGTAACTTGCCAAGAAATTGCCAAACGCGCATAACCTATTGACAATCAGATGGTATTATTCAGCTTTTAACTTGCTGGCAACTTGCTGACAAGTTAAAATAAGGCTCAAGATGCCACTCCTATTGTCCTAAATGTTTTATGAAAAAATATACTTATTTATCTTATATGATTGATTTAGAGTTATATTTTTGTTTAGTCATTCAAGAAACATAAAAACCAAAGGGCATTTACATATACTAGGATTTAATATCAACAAAAAAAGGACAGCCCGTTTTATTGGGTCGTCCTGTCGTTGTTTAGTGATTAAATTCTGTCTGTTTTCCGTCCGTTTTCATACCAATAAATGCTCAATGTCTCGGTTGTCATCCACTGGCAGTTATTGAGCCTGAAGCCGTATTTTTCTTCAAGGGTTGACAGGAAAGACTCGAAATCGTCGTAGTTCTCGGATTCCTGCAGTTCTTCTTGGGTGAGTTTGATGATGTTCAAGGCACCGATGCAGAAGTCGAGGATTATAACATACCTTGGTTCCATCGCCTTTCTGTTCTTGTCAAGTGGATGTTAGTTGCCATTGGATAGAGCCGTTTCACCTTTCCATAGGCAGTCTGTTGGTTATTGGCGTTTACGTTGACATTCAGTTTTACGCCGTTGATTGTGATATTGGAGTGATACCTAATCATTTTTGCTTTTGTCGTTTTATTGAATTTTCTTACTGTTATAACAAAAACAAGGATACGTGATTTTTGTGTTTCTGTAATATCACTCGTTGTCACATATCCCTGTATTTAAGAGTGTTCAGTCTTTCAGGTATTCAAGTATTTACCAAAATTTGAAGTTTTACAGAAGGTGATTTTCTTATAACCGCCATTCTTATTTTGTTGAAATTCCTGTAAAGGCTCGAATATTCCATAATCAGACCGCTTGTTTCTTTAGCCATTGTCTTACTCTTGTTTCATAATTTTCGCAATATTCCACGTTTCCGTCTATTACCGAAATAAGGTTGTCAAGATAAACGTTTTTTATTGTAATTCTGTTTTTTGGATTATCGTCAGGAGTAAGGGTAACTGTAAATGTATCCGAGCCTTCGTCATACTCGACTCTTGCATAACCCGTTATCTTGAAGCCCTGTACATGAAACTCCGTGCCATTACTTAAAGTCCTTACCGAAGCGAAGCATATTCCCCAGCTTAAAGGGATTACACTGTGCTGGAATACCCGCCAAATATATCTTGCCATAGAAGTATTGTTTTCTGTTGTGTTCATAACTGTTGTTGTCTTGATTATTATTGTTTTGAAATTGATGTTTTGTTGATTAAAATTACACCGAATACCAACCAATTTCTGAAAGGCCATCAAACGCATTGTAAAAGACCATGTTTTGCTTTCCAATAGGCCATGTTTTAGAGCCTCGTTTGCCGTCTTTTGTATCGCTAGCTGGTTTTTCATGTTAATTAGTTGATATTCCGTGACATAAGAGAGTGTGATGTTCGATTAAGCCACATCCCCGTTCCTTTCATAATAGAGTTCCGTAGCCGCATCGTCATATATCATAGCGAAGTCGTCAAGTCCAAGCAAAGGGTATTCCTCATGATAGAATGAATACAGGTCTGAGGGTGTCAATGTAGGGTCTGATACAAGCGTTTCCTTCACTAGTTCATACATCTCCTCGTACTGTTCCCACCAAACCAACTGGCAGTCATAGCCTTTCATCTGTCCAGGTTCATGTGGATATACCTTGTTGCATTTCGTTATGATGTGTTCGATGAAGTTCAGGCATTTGAGCAAATCGTTCTTGTCTGTAAACTCATTGTCCGTGTGTGGCTCGTAATAACCGCAAGAGACATTGATACAAGATATGGCCAGCCCGTTCTCCTTCAGCTGTTCAACGTCGGTCATCATTCCTTCTGTCGGTGTATAGCCAAACTTTTCAGGCGTTATGTCCTTAATGAAATCGTCCGAACAAATATCCATGAATCCTATTTGAGTTATCATGTCAGAGTGTCCCCTTCTGTCGGGCTGTATTACAAATCGGCAGTCGTTAAAGAATTCCATGTTTGCCTTACTGCTTCCGATACATCCAACTTCCTCACCTACAAAGAATGCAACTTTTATTTCGTTAAACTTCTGTAGGCATTGAAGGCACAGCCAAATTCCGTTTTTATCATCAGCACCCAGACCGCAAAAACTCCTTTCCGTGGGACTGTAGCCAAACAATAAGTCCTTTGTCTCGATTACCGTGAAGTCTGTAGGATGGTATTTCTGCACTTGGTCAAGATGAGCCACCATGCAGGGATAGGTCTTTGCAGTTCCCTTGGTTATGTAGATATTCCCAGTGTTCCAGTCAAGTTCCATCTTTGCACCTTGTATGTTCTTGTCAACCCACTTGCAGACGAAAGAAATTATCTTGCCCTCGTATCCTGACTTTGAGTGTATCTTATAAAGCTGTTTTAAAAGTTTGAAGTCCATATTTTTTACGTTTTTTGTTTTGTTGTTGAATTTACAAGTTGTTTTTCTTGTTTTTGTTAGAGAGATTAAAGGAGGAAGCCATGATGTTTTTGTTTGTCTTTTATCACAGTTTCCTCCCCTTTCAGTATTATGCCGCCTTGAGTTCTATTTGCTTATTCTCCGATATGTAGCAATCTTCCGCCTTCTCCTTGCATCCTTCCGAGCAGTAGCAGTTTCCCGTCAACTCTGATTCATGGCCGTCATCCTTTACAAACCATTCGCCGCACCAAGGACAACGGTCAACATCCTCCTCGTGATAGTACATTTCCTCCGAATCAATCCAGACAAATTCTCCAAGGTCGTCAACACTGCAACTGTATTCCCTTCCGTGGTACATTACGATCGTGGTATCGAAGTCTCCGTAAACTTCATGGAACTCGTCATAGCTTTCATCATCGTTCTCCTCATACCCGTCAATACTTCCGTCTGTGGTATCAAGCTCGTAGTCGTAGCCGTTTACCTCGTAGTTGTATGCTTTCCCTGCTTCCATGTCGTACCACTTGAAAGAGTCCTGGTAAGAAAGGGTGTCTTCAGTGCCCAAGTCGCAGTCAATGTAGAATTTCTTGTCCTCCAATGAATTCCCATAGATATCAACAAAGCTCCTTGAATGGTGGCAGTCATAACCTACTTGCTTGTATCCGTCTATGTAACCTCCTATTATCAATGCGTTCACCAAGGCACGTTTCAATACGTCGTCCTGATTGGTTGAGTATTGTCTTTCAGCAAGTCTCCAGATTTTGTTTGAACCTTCCTCATAAACCTTGTTGAAGATTACACATCTCGCTATGATTTTTCCATCTTCGTTCTTCAAATAGGCTGCACTTGCGTCAACCGAATCACTGTAAAAGTAATGGTATCCCTTGTCTGTCATGCAACTGTAGAAGTCTCCATCGCACTTGTTTGAATCGTAAATATCCCTGAAATTGTCATCCACGAATAAGCGGTTTTCCTTCGGTTGTGATGAAAGCGAGAATGCCTGCCAGTCCTGTGTAAAGCATTCCTGCAGGTAGATTATTACGCTTTCCGGTAATGTCCTTCCGAAAGAGGTTTCCATGATTAAATGGCGTATGAACTTTCCGGCTTTCATCTTGAACACCTTTCCTCCATTGTCGTGGTTGATATACCTTACAGCCTTTGAATCACCGTCTTCACATATCCCGTTGTACTTGTCGGTCTCATATTTGCCTGAACGGAAGGTATGGTTAATCAGGTTTACTTCATATTGTAAGCCATCATCCTCGCCCGAATCCATTATCTTCTCGAACATTACTTTCTTCAGGTCTGCCATGTTTGAGATGTTGAGAAGCGAGAAATTGTTGGTTCGTATTGCTTTCCTTAGTAAGTTCCTGTCCTTTATGAAGTCGAGTAGAATCTTGTTCCTTCTTGTTTTCTTCCCGTTGTCATGTTCGATTATTCCGAAACGGCAGTTGAAGCCTTCGTATCCATCGAAATTGTAGTATAACATAGTCTTTTTGTTTTTAATGGTTTAACTTGAATTTGATAAAACGAAAAAAGGCAGGACACTCCACCGTTCTTTTATTTTCAGTGAAATGCCCCGCTCTTGAATAATGGGTTGTTTTTGTTATTTCCTTTTTCTGTTTTTATACTTTTTTGTTTTGAGTCTTATTATCATACAGCAATAAGCAAGCTGCCCGAAACGTTTGAAGTCCTCTCGTATGGTGAGTAGTCAAGCTCGGGATGGTCTGCCTTGAATTTATTGGCGTTGAATGATAGCCTTGTAGTCGGAAGTTTTCTTGTCAACCTCATTGTTCCTGTATCCCATGTTTTCACTCCCTTGCTTTCCATATCCTCCAAGATTTCTGACTTCAGGATTTTCAGTTTTTCCTCTACATCGTCCTTGGTCTGGATTAGTTGCCTGATGTAGTCCTCCTGCCTTCTGTATTTCTCGGGTATGGAATAAGGGTTTATGAACTGTCCACCTCTCAAGTCTGTATCAAGAAGCTCCTTGCAGATGTCACTTGGTATCCTTTCCACCGGCATGATATTTCTTATGTGGTCGAATGTTCCGTCCTGCTTGGGTTTGTTCCTAATATGGAGTATGAACAGATTACCGACCTTAGCTCCCTGGTTTTGTAACTCTAAGAAATAGGCGTAGATTGATAGCTGCCACCTTGCCTTTTCCAACTTATCCGGTGTCATTGTTCCGTAAGTCTTGATGTCACCCAACGAAAAAGTATCATCCGAGCTTCTGTAAACCTTGTCTATGTTGCTTGCCCAGTTCTCCCCGTCCGTAACTGTGTATTCAGACCTTTCATGTACCAGTCCGTTTTCTTGGCACAAACTGATATAATCCTGAACTTCCTGTGTCCCATCGTTTATCCAAGAGCTGTCGAATGCTTCAATTGACTCATGAACTTCAGTACCATACCTTGCTGCTTCTTGTAACATTCCTTCCGGTACATTGTCGAACTCATCAGGGAACAGTTGCCTTTGTAGCATTCCCGTAATTCCAGATAGCTGTTTATCTCCCCGCCAATATTCGTGACGCTCCTTGTTGAAAAGTACGTCGCTGTCTTTCAATTCAATTCTTGTCGTTTTCATTGTTATTGATTTTAGTTGTTGTTTTACTTGATTTTTCATTATTCATTATTCATTTTTAATTAAAATCTTATGCTGCCTTGAGTTGATTTTTCCTTTCAGTGAACAGAGCCTTTATTTCAACGTTGCCCTCCAACTCGTTCCTGTGTTGGTTGTAGAGTGAAAGAAGCGAGGCGTTGTCATTACAGGAAGATATTGCGGCCTTTATCCCTAAATACTTGTCAGTTGATTGTTGAGTTGTAGTGGTCGTATGTGAAGGAGTAGTAATCTTTGTCCTTCTTGTTGTTTGTTTCTTTTGCAAATTGTTCTCCGCCACAAGGTTCTCTTCATTTGACAAATCTTCCCCGGCATAGACATAAAGTCCCAGTCCGAACATGGCCAAGTTTTTAACCAAGCACCTCATTATCGCCTTGTTTATATCGAACATAGTCGCAGCTTGTACCGTCTTTTCTACGTAGGTTTTCTTATAGCTGTCATAAACTTGGTAGGTGTATGGCTGTTCCCTCATAGCCTTGTTCTTTGCATCCATTACAGGCAGCCACATTTCGTAAGTTTGCCCATCCGCAGTAACCTCTGTATAAACCATGATTCCTATGTTCGGGTCGTTGAAATAAGGCAGGTTGGTTGTCGGGTCTTTTATTATCCTGTATTCGGCGTTTGGATAAGCCCTCTTGAATTCAGCCCAAGCATTTGCCCAACTAAGGTAGCTTAACTTGTCATTCTCCCGTCGTTCAAGTTTGTCGGATAGGTCGAGTGAATAAAGGGCGTCGAACATTGCCTTCCTTCTTTCCTCTTCTGTTGCGTCCTTTGGTAGTATCGGTCTTTCAAATCTTGTTTTGGCCATAATCGTTTTGTTTTATAGTTATTATTGATTTAAGTTGAACCAAACAAAAAAGGAGGGACACACGTTTACTTTTAATTGATTGTGTATCTCTCCTCTTGTAAGTGATTTAGCTTATGAACCAGGAATATCCTTCAGTATCATCGCCATTTATTGCCTTCTGTATACCTATCGCAAAATCGGTGCAGTTCTGGTTCCTCTCAAGCCACTTGTCGATATAGCTTTGTTTGACCGCTTCATTACCGAGTTGCATCAGGTTCCAGCAGGTAAAGTCCCCTCCGCTTGTTATTCCGAAGTCCGGGTTGGTAACGTAGTTCCTTACCATTGCATTGACAGCCGTATCTCCAACAATAAGCTGTGGAAGTTTTCTCTGTTCGTTTATTGGCAATGCTTGGTAAAGCCTCATTCTCCCTATGATTTTACAGAACAGTTCCTCAGATATTGGTGTCGCCCTCAATCCTTCAAGGCTGTGTAAGGTATCATCCATCATAGGCTCGAAACCACCGAACAGCTCGAACGTCTTTTGCATTATATCAGCCTCGGTCAAACATTCAATAGTTCCCGAATAACCGTCACAGGTCAGCATTAAGTTTGAGCATACCCTTACTTGCCAGCCTACAAATACCTTGAACTTCATCGCCGATTTCCTGCTGTATAACTTGTCCTCGTTGTATGCCCTGACACCGCCTATGCAAAGATGTACAGTTTGTCCGTTGATTGTCCTTGTAAGATTAAGTACGTGACAGCAGAAAGCCATTCGTTGGTAGAATACGGTTTTCTCTTTTTCCGTAAGCTCGTATGTTTTCTTGTGCTGGGCAGATGGAATACGGCCAATAATTGGATGGGAAACCCTTAACTCAACTGGTGTAAGCTCCCCGAACACATTGCTTGCCACTTTTGTAACCGCTCCGATGAAGTTCTGGTGCGATATTGTAAGGCTGTTGTCGCTAAACGTTGGTATGATATTTCTCTCTGTCAGTTCTTCAAGCGATATTGCCTGAGTATTGCTCTCGATGAAGTTAGGATGATTTTTACCTTTTGCTCCATCGTCATTTGTTATAACCTCACCCTCGAAAGGCATGGTTATTGTTTGTTCCTGATTGTCTTTTGTTCTCATTTTGTTTATGGTTTTAATCGTTATTTACCCGATGTTGAAGAAATAAAGGACCGGACTTTGGGGCATTTTGATTGTTATTGCCTTATTATCCAGTCGATTTGCAGCTTGGTCATTGATTGAAACTATACTGCATGATGTCTTGTTCTTCTTTGTCTTTTCCATGTTTCCGATGATTTAAACGATGAAAAACTAAGGAGGCTCCCGCGATTCCAATAGTTTCACGATTACCCCCTGTAATTTCTTTATTCCCTTCAAAAGCGTAGCAAGCCCTTCAAGGAAATTAATCAGAACGTCGAGGTCTTTTTCCTTAAGCACTCTCAACGCTGTTTGTTCCAGCTACCGAATCCAATGAAGCGGTAGTTTTCTTGTTTCTGTACTTGCCAATGAGATTTCTGCTCAAGTCAATGGCCTCGATTAAAGTCACGGTCACTACTAAAACTTTGTAACCTGTCCTTAAAATGTTCCTGATTTCCATAATTGTCTGTTGTTTAAAATGATTAATAATGTTGTTTCCTAATACACAATTAAGGCTTTCAGGGGATTACAGACGGAAGAAATCAAAAAATGAAAAGGTGAAAAAGTGAAAAGGTGAAATGAAGGTGAGAGAGTGAGAGGGTGAGAAGGTGAGATTAAAAAAGTAAAAAGGTAAAGTGAAGGTGAGGAACAATGTTATTTTACAAGACGATGGAAAAGTGGTGCTCATGGATATTTTCCAACGTAGTTCCTCTAGTGATACAATTGATAACACTTTTCTTAACTGAGATAATCCCTTTATATAAGAAACTTGGTATTTTCAGTGAGAATTTTTGTTATTTTCAATTATTCACTAGCAACACCCTAGGTAGAAAGTATCCACAAGCAGCACAAGAATAATGAAGAAAAATAAAAAAACCGAAACACCATGTTCTCCACACAATATCCCGACCTCCGCTTTAGGTTCACCATATTTCCACAAAGATGCACTCAAGGCAAATAGTTTCCGTATGGGTCGTCACCAAGGCCTTTAACTGACGGTCTTTTCTTGCCACCGCCTTTTCCACAAATTCCTCATAGTGGTGCCTCTTGCCTGATTGTTGTTTGGCCCGTAGATTTGTTTTATTTTCTATTCCTACAAGCCGAACGATAATCCGAACCAGCTGTTTTCTTGACTGTCGGATAAGGGTGATATTGTCGTATCGTAATCCCTCATTATTAAGGCTTTGGATGCTTCTTGGATAATACATTCTAAAAGACGGCGAATCACATTGCAAAACACGGCAAATTGAACGGTAAAAGGTGGTCTATTGCAAGCTAAGACCTGGCCTTTTGTAAGTTGGAAGATAAGCACCTGAATATCAATAAGTTACCAATGCAACGTCACCCAAAGTCATAAAACGCGCCTGACAGACCTTCAATGCCTAACTTGTGAAAAGGATGAAGGTTGAACATCGGGCGGTATAATATGTCATTCAAAGCAATAAAACGCACTTTCCAGACCCTCAAAACCTAACTTGTGGATAAGAGGTTGAACATGGAACGGCGTAATAGGTCATCGAAAGGCTTAAAACGCTCCTGCCAAACCTCCAAATCCTAAATAATGTATGAAGACAACTTTAATCGTTAGAAATAATGATAATATTAAATTTAGCAAAAACACTTTCCGATGAAGTACAGTATTCGGAAAGTCGTCTGGATTGTGTTTCTCCGGATGTAAACATAAACAAAGCAAACACGGTGATAGTTCCCGACAAGTTCAGGAAGGATATTGAAGCCTTGGAGGATTATACGGGCAGAAAACTTGAAAGCGGACTCTGCATTAAGGTTGACTTGTCCGAGCTTCTTACTGTCATACCGAGGGAGAGGAAAAGGACTGATGCCTATAATACACTTGTCCAATACCTGAAGGACGAATTCGGGATAGACTTAATCATAAACTCTAAAAAGCAGAAAGGAGGCAGTTATGAAAAGTGAAGAAATAAGGAACGGTGTAAGAATCCGTAAACATTTCGCCACATCGACTAAAATATCTGAAGACGGTCTGTTTGTTGAAAAGGAATTTATAGGCCATGAAGATGGGAACAGGTTAACAAGGCTTGGTTCCTTTAATCACGAAAGCAAGAATAATAGTTCAATTGAGTGCCAAACCCCTTAACTATGGATATGCAAAATGACAAATAATAATGAATTACAAACAGACAAAAAAATAAAAATCCAAGAATAATATGATGAAAATAAAAAGACAGAACGATAATAAAGCAAGAGTCATAATGAGCTATGGTGACATAAGAGAAGTAAAGTACAAGTCGGAGTTGCTGGACCGGATAAGGGAGGACCTCATTGCCATTGAAAACGAATCGTCGGACTGTAACCAAGAATCTTTCACCGAGGATGACGTATGGTCGCTTTATGAGTTCCTTTTAATGAGGCACAAGGACGACTGGGTGGTGATTGACGATATGAAGGATGACGACGAAGAAGTGGACTCAGACACAGAGGATTCCTATTATAAAGAAGAGTATTTTTATGAGGAGGAACATACTGTCAATGATGAATATGAAGATAAAACTGGCCTGTGAATATGAAGAAGCTGTTTAATATAAGTCCACTTTCTATTGGCGATGTATTTACGGTTGGCTTGAAAACCGGACTCTGCATTGAAACGACCTTGCAGGAAATACTTGGAATATGTCCGCGTGAGAAAGTCGTAGTGATGCTTACAAAGGGCTTGCAGAATATTTGAAAAGAAGCTACGGAATAAATTTAAGAATCAAATAATAAAGACAAGATGAAGAAAATCTTTTTAGTGGCAAAAGTTCACGAGATGGAACCTACCACATTAGCGAGTGTACAACAGGAAATACAGAATGACTTGGACAGGTTTACTAACGGGCACAGGGTGGTTTTCTCTGTCGCCAATCCAAAGGAAAATGAATTCGAGTTCACTTTTCGCCGCACTTCGTCACAGAACTTGGGTGAGGAGGGTAAAATAAACTCCGCCGACGCATGGGCCATAACAGGTGACGGTTTTGACGGATTCAGTATGCCCGAACCATTGCCGAGTGCACCGTTTGGTAGTTATTTCAATACATTCATTGATATGGATGATTTCATTGACTGTTACAAGAAGTCGGCAAGGAAGTTGGGCGCAAGCCGCATGAAGGACATCAGCGTTGAGATAAAACCCGTATATGCCAAGTTAAGGCTGGTATATTGACAAAATGTAAAAACGTAGTAAAAAGAACAACGTGCCGTCAGGAGTTACCCTCTTGGCGGTTTTTATTTTCTCCTTTCTTGAAAAATTACAAGCTGTTTTACGATAACAATGTCGTTTTATTGCGCAAAATGACAAAAAGGGGAATCCAAAAGCCCTCAAATTCTTACCTGTGTGATAAATAACAAAATTATCATAGAACAAGTAAAAAAATAAAATCATGAAATCAAAACAAGAAAGTTTTATTTTTAGAGTCCCTGTTACTGTAATACAGAGGATTCATTTCACGAAGTCAAACATGGCTTATGTGTCGGTTGAGAAAGTAATTGAAATCATGCGGAAGGGAGATTTCACCCTGCATGACAACCAGTACGGAGATTACACTTTAAGACAGGCAGTGGAGTACATCAGGAGTTTGAATACCCATGCCGAGCAGCAGCAATGGAAGGCGAGACTGTTACCTGCCGTAGCATATAACGGTATGTTCTCGGAGGTTAACAACAAAGGACTTACCTGTTATTCTAATATTACGGCCATGGACTTTGACGATATTCACAACTATGACGAAATGTACCATTTATGGAGAAGGCTTATAATAACTCCCTGCGTATATTCCGTTTTCGTTACTCCGAGCGGAAGGGGACTGAAGGCGTTGGTACTTCATGACAATACAAATTCGAACAATCACAGAGACTTGTATGAACAGCTATTGGCCAAATTCAACATTGTAAACCCTGACACGAGTTGTAGAGACCTGGCAAGGAGGAACTACCTTAGCTACGACCCGAACATATGGGTGAATCCTAATCCTGTGCCTTACCATTACGTACCTACAATAAAACCGATAATCCAAGTACAGCAAGTAAGGCAAGCACAACCTCAGAATCATTATGCTCAAACAGGAAAGACAATATCTGACAGGAGCATAATAAGCATAATGAACTCGGTATGGAAAAAGAACAATCCCGAATATTGGCAGGAAGGACACAGGGCTTGCAGTATCTTCTATTTGGCTTGTAAACTTTGCAGATGGGGTGTTGAAGAGGATTTGGCTTTGGAGTATTTTATCAAAGGCTGGGAAAGTGATACCATGACGGAAGATGAGATAACAGGTCATGTAACTAATGCTTTCAAGACTGAGAAAGACAACTTTGGAACAGTTGAATTTACGTTTTACAAATAACATTACAAAAAACACTGCAAAGGATGAAACTCAAAGTAAACCGAAGGCAGGTATGTTATGTAATGGTAAAAAACAATAGGATAACCAACTCATGCGGCGTTGGCCTACATCTTACGAAAGAGAAAAGAAGTGCAGGATTTTTTCCATAAATTAGGGGTGATACTTATATATGCAGGATATTGGAAGAAAAAAGGTTGCATACTGTTAACCATGAAATAGACTATGTGCAGCTTTTTTTAATTGAATACCGGTTGATACTTAAATACAATGAAATCCAAAGGTAAAACAGTTGCATCCTGTTAACTTTGATATAACAAATGTGCAGCTTTTTTATGGATGGAATTTTAAGCCACAATATTCTTTTCTTTCGTTTGAAGTAGGCTTGCGCCGCATGAGCAAATGAATAATAAAAGTAACTATACAATGCGTTCCGTTAACCTTGTAAATATTGGTGGAACGTACAACAATAACAATTTAAAAGATAGAAAAATGGAAAAATATGATATGCCCAAAGGTTGCAGGTACATGAGTGAAGACCCAGACCTTCTTACTTACCTGGGACATTTCAACAAGTTCATACTCAACAAGACCGTTACAGGCTGTGGAGGAACTTCGCTGTTCTTAAATTCAAGTATCGACGTAGTAATAATATCCCCACGCTTGCAGGCGCTGAAGGACAAACACGAACAACATCCCGACACATTCCTGTTCCATTCACCCTATACAAACAACGGGAAAAGGGCGGCAGACATAAAGAGGCTGATGTCGGATTTGAACAATTATATCAATAATCCTTTCAGCGTATATAACAAAGCCAAGATTCTCGTAACACTGGATTCATGCGACAAGGTGATAGATGTGCTGAAAGGTTACGGCGTTATAGACAGTTTCCTTTTCGTGGTTGACGAGTTCCAGTGCCTCATGGGTGACGCCACTTTCAAGGGTACGACAGACATGAACTTCCTCATCCGGCTTGACAACGAGGCTAAAAATATCTGCTACCTCTCAGCGACACCCATACAAGACATGTTCCTTGACTTTGTTCCACAATTTAAGGGCCTTCCGTACATAAAGCTCGAATGGGATAAAAGCGTGCTTGAAGAACCAAACGTAAGGGAGATACAAATGAAGAAGGATGAGAGCGCGGAGAAAATCTGTAGTAATATAATTCGTGACTTTAGGGCTAACGGTTATTTTGCAAGGAAAGTAGTAGACGGACAAGTGGTTTATTCAACCGAGGCCTGCATATTCCTTAATGAAGTAAGGTCAATAATAAACATAATCGTGAAGAACAACCTTAAGCCCGACGAGGTTACGATATTGTGCTCCGACGGTAAGGTATCAGGATTACCAAAGGGATTCAAGGTTGGAGGACTATGTACTGACAGGGACAATCCACGTAACAAAACCTTCACGTTCTGCACCAAGGCGTCGTTCGAGGGAGTCGACTTTTATTCAACAAACGCCATGACCTACGTATTCATAAATGCCGGGAAGGAGTGGCAGACCTTGGACATAATGCTCGACATACCCCAGATACTCGGTAGGCAGAGGCTCGACATAAACCCTTTCCGACACGATGCGGTCATATATTACAAGACAAAGCCCTACTGCATGACCATAACGGAGTTCAAGGCACAGCAAACGGCGATGGAATACAAGTCAAGCCAAATAATCACACTATACGACATGGCAACCCCTGAAATGAAGGCAATACTTTTGGAGGCGTTCCGTGACAGGGCTGAAGATAAAAAATTCGTTGACGATTATGTTGACGTGTTGCAGGTAAACGGAAGGCAGACACTCGGGATAAACACTCTCGTACAGATGGCGATGTGGAACAAATGGCAGCAGCGCACTCACTATTACTCACATTCCTGCCAGCTGACTACAAGCATACAGTCCGCCATAAGCATGAACGTAAAGCCGCAGAAGGTAAAGGACTTTGAACAACAATACTACTCTGCAAGCGATAAGGATAGGCTAAAGATATATTCCGACTTCCGAAATTCACATTCACGATACGACCCATTCATCCTGCAAAACCCGTTCATCGACATACGCTTTCATGATTGGTACGGCAAATTAGGCTACAATGAACTTAAACGCCTTAACTTTGATGAACAGAAAGTTGAGCAGGAATACAACAGTTTTTGTAATCATGAGCCGATAATACGGAAGTGCAGGGAAGCGTTCACGGTCGGCAGTTTTTACACTAAGCCCGAGGTTAAGAAAACCCTACAGCAAATATATGACAGTCTCGGCCTAATCGGAAAGAAAGCAAAGACGACCGAACTCTCACAATATATGTCAGTCCGTGAATGTATGATTACCTGTGCTGACGGCAAGAGACGTGAATGTTACGAAATACTGCCGTAATTTAACCGTGTTGTAAAAGGCCGTAAACCGCCTTGTAAAAGACCGCAAATTGCCCTCCGTTTGACCGCCTTTCACCGTACAATATGCCGTATATTGCAAAATCAGGGGTGTAAACTACCAGTCTTATATAATCCATATATAATTTTATATCGGTAAAACACTGTATAACAATGCATTAAGTCGGGAAGTAAAGACAGATAACATTGACACTTTACACCATATTTACACTCCCTCTGAATGACAGTTTACACCCCATGAGAAACAAGTCTACACCCACAAAAAGGACATGAAAAAGCCACCCCGAAGGGTGGCAATTATTTTTGTCCCTAATCAATCCATGTTGTCATTGTGCCTTTCACTGACTTTTTTATGTTAAGGAATACTTAGTAATCGGCAGCTATAGTAAGGGGAAGAAGCATCTATAAAAATTGCCATAATAGGAATAACGTAACAGGTATAGGACTGGGTGATATGACAAGACACACCCACCCTTGATAATATATGTTATATATTAAAACGCTGATCCCAAGATAGTTACGCCGTGACATTTTTACAATATGTTATTTTTTAGTGTAAAAATGGTTTTGCGATTGTCATAGTTGTAAATGAATAAACGCATTGATTCTTCCGGTGCAAATTTCCGACCTTGGGATATTGGCGGTTATGGATTTAATACAAATCTTGTTTTCTCATTTTTTAATTTCCTGAAAAATGTGTTTCGTATAAAATCTTTTTATATATTTGTGGCTGTTTTTAAAAATTAAAATTATGACAGAAAAACTCATCACAGATATAGCACCAGTAGTAGTTGACAAAATGGACATAGGCAAGTTGTTCAGTAAAAAGGGAGCTGCTGTAATTGGAACATGCTTACTCTTATTATTAGGTGTTGACTACGTGTTAATGCTCATCCGCACAAGTGGGGAAAAAGATGTTAAACGGCTTGAACATGAAAACAGAATGACCGAACAGGAAGCTGACCACAAAAACAGGATGGATGAAATACAGGCTAAAAAAGGAACCGTGCCAAATACAGAGAAAAAACTTAAGAATAATGATGCCGGATGTGACCTGGAAGAATATACGCCTGCCCAATGGGAAAACTTTGACGATGCCGTGTACAAACATGAAGGAGGACATTCGGAAATGCTGTTCGGCAACTTCATCAAGAAAGGCGGCATACACCTGATTGGCGGTCCGAAAAGCTCAGGCAAGACGATTGTCGTGACTACCATAGCCGAGGGTATTTCCAGTGGCAAGGCTTGCAGCAGCTGGGTTGAAGGTAAAAAATGTACGTCAAGTGGTCAAGCGGGACAAAAAGTGTTTATATATGACCTCGAAATGGAGGAGGATGCACTGAAGGACCGTAACGGCAGGTGTGGGCATAAATTTCCCGGTGTAAAGCGGTGTAAAAACAATGCGTTTACCGTTAATACATGGCTCAAGGACGTAGGCTCCGTCATAAGCAATGAGGCTGAAGACATGACGGTAATCCTTGATAATGTCACAAGGTTAAATACCAATATGACCCAACCGGTTACGGCAAGAAAACTATTTGACGGCATAAAGAACTTGCAAAATAAAGCCAAGCAAAACGGTTTTGTGGTAACATTCATTCTTGTCTGCCACTTGGGTAACGACAGGCAGCCATACACCCCCATAACGCTTAAGGATTTTGCCGTTGCGGACAGTCTTACGACAGGTATGGATAGCATAACGGCCATTTCTCCTTCAAGAACAGGAAACGAGGTTCTCTTCAAGGTTATATGCTCACGACATGATTGCACCACTGACAAGGTCGCCGTCTTGGGTAAAGAAGAAAAGCCGTTCCTGCATGTTGAATTTCTCAGGTTTGACGACGAATGCAATGTCCTTCCACGAAAGAAAAGGCCTGTAAAGAAAACTGACAATTCATGTAAATCGGGCGATATAGGTGTCAGGATGGTAAGTATCGTTACGTATGATGTTGCCGTTGAAATGTCAAAGGATAGAAGCGCGGGAATGACGTTGAAGGAAATTGTCAAGAAGTATCATGATCAAGGCATAGAAAGGCTAAAACATGAAACTCAGGTGTCACGAATATTGAAGAATTTGGCCGAGATTGAGAATGCTGTAGACTGAAATGAGTAAAGGAAGAGCCATACCATTGCAATGAAGAAGTAAGGATTGGACATGGCTCTTTCCTATAATAAACACAATAAACATATAAGATAGAGACTACCTTCCGAACACATATTTTACGACCTTTGCGTTGGCCTTGTTCTCGTTAACGAAGTCGCGCTCTATGTAAATGTCTGTCACCCTCATCGATTCATCTACGTGGTTGAGGGCTGCATGGACTGTGTACTTATCAATTCCCACTTTGTTCAAGGCTATTGTCGCCCATGAATGCCGGGCAGCGTAATATTCCAAGTCGTCTATACCGAGTTGTGAGCCGATTTCCTTCAGGCCGTAATTGATTGCCTTGTTGAATGCCTTGTGGTCTGCGTAGTAATGGTGGAAGTTGAACAATCGTTGGCCGGTCTTGTCCTTGTATTTCTCAAGCAGGGGCAATATCAGCTTGGGGACAATTACCTCCATCCTTGCACTGTCCAATCGGCGGTCCTTTGTCTTGGTGCGGTTGTAGATTATCCTGCCATCCTTAAATTCAGTGGCATTGTACAGATCGACGGAGTTCATGCCCATAAGACAGAAAGACATGATGAAACAATCCTTTGCCAAATCATAACGGCAGGTGCTTTTATAACCTTTCACCTTGTTTTTATATGGCAGTTTCCAAATGCTTTTTATCATGTTCCGGTCCAATGCCCGTTTCCTTGTAGCTTCTTGTTTAGGAATTTTGAAATTATCAAAGGGTGAACCGGGTATCAGGATAAAGCCGCTATCATAGTCGTTATAAGCATTCTGCGCTTCCTTGTATAAATGCCTTATGCTACCGAGATAAAGCGACATCATCCTGTTTGACGGAATGCGTTTGCCTGTGGTTCTCATCCGTGCTATTCTCTCGTTCCTTCGTTGGTTAAGATAATCGGAATACTTTTTCAGGAATGCATGGTTGATTTCCGATATTGGCAGGTAATCCCTTTGCATGAACGAAACAAGCGAGTTAATCACCGTAGCATAATTCTTGACGCCCTTGATTGCCGTGTTTTCAATCCATTTACGTGAGAAGGCGATGAAGTCAATATCCTGTTCTTTCCGCTCTTCAAACCTCAACCTCTCGAAAATGTCATCCAACGAGTAACGGTTAAGGTCTATTTGCATGACGTTACACTTTTCCTGATAAGCCGCTACAAGTTTCCCAATCTCTTTGTAAACCGCAGAACCTTTCCTGAAATCACCCGTCTTTGTCAGTTCCTCGGGCTTTACGAACAGACTTGTAGACAGTCTTTTCACCTTCCTATCCAGCGTAAATCTCAACTTTACATTGTACGTTCCGTCAACCTTCTGCTCTCCACTCTTAATTTCTGCCTTGATTGTCAGCATGTTACACGCATTTTAATTAGTCAACAATTAGTCAACAAACAACACAAATGGCATATAAAACGCTGATATTTTGAGCGGACGAAACATCAACCGAAACAAAAGAAAAAGTGCCAACTACCTGTATTTCAAGTAATTAGCACTTTCTTTTCGGTGGGCCATCCAGGGCTTGAACCTGGGACCTCCAGATTATGAGTCTGTTGCTCTAACCAACTGAGCTAAAAGCCCTACACCGACGGTGTTTGCCGTCATTGCGAGTGCAAAGGTACTGAAGTTTGGGCAAACTGCCAAATTTTTTGTGGAAAATGTGTATTAAAAACATGAAAAAGCGGCATTTTAACGGTTTATGCCGGGCTTCGGGCCTATGTCGGGTGGTGTTGGCGGCTGCCGGTTTTGCGGATGTTGTACGGTGTGGCGTGCTTGTGTGTGGCATTGTCAGTGGCCGTTGTCTGTCGTGTGTTCGTAATGTGTTGACGGCCAGAGGGTTATTGGCCGGAGATTTTGGGTGTGCGAAAAGGCCGCGTATCGGGTTGTGAAAGGCCGTATATTGCATGCCGAAATGCCGTCTTTCGCGCGGTGAAAGACGGCATTTCGCAGAGTGTACGGTTAGGGGGTGTCTTTTCCTGAAATAGGTTGACAGTTTTTGTTTAAATAAACTACATTATTTTA
>OHVS01000218.1_pt1 | contig 31439 bp, 30 predicted proteins | sample 1579531 | NCBI WGS metagenome assembly OHVS01 (sample SAMEA3882531, study PRJEB24775) | human gut metagenome | biome: human-associated habitat; feature: intestine environment; material: feces | place: Netherlands | collected 2009/2010
CGATACGGATTACCGGCGGATTCTGGAGATTTTCCGGAAATACAACGTGCGCTACTTCTTCTATAACGGCGGCAACGACTCCATGGACACCTGCAACAAGATCAGCCGTTACATGCAGGCGCACGATTGGGACTGCCGTGTGATGGGCGTGCCTAAGACCATTGACAACGACCTCTTCGGCACCGATCACTGCCCCGGCTTCGCCAGCGCCGCCAAGTACATAGCGACCTCCTGCATGGAAGTGTCCAAGGACTGCCGTGTATATGACACCGGCACGATCACGGTCGTGGAGATCATGGGCCGCCACGCCGGGTGGCTGGCCGGCAGCGCCGCGCTGGCATCGGCCTGCGGCTCCGGGCCGGATCTGATCTATCTGCCGGAAGTCGATTTTGACATGGAGCAGTTCCTTGCGGATGTGCACCGCATCTACGAGGAGAAAAATAACGTTCTCATCGCTGTTTCCGAGGGCATCCACTACGCGGACGGCTCATTCGTTTCCGAGGCCAAGGCCTCCGCGACCGACGGCTTCGGCCATGCGCAGCTCGGCGGTCTGGCGGCGCGTCTGGCGCAGGTGATCAAGGAGCACGAACATGCGAAAGTGCGCGGCATTGAGCTGTCGCTGCTGCAGCGCGCGGGCGCGCATCTCGCCTCTCAGACGGATATCGACGAAGCGTTTGCCGCCGGTAAGATGGCTGTCGAGGCGGCGCTCTCCGGCGAGACCGGCAAGATGGTCGCGTTTGAGCGCGTCATGGCAGACGGTCAGTATGCCTGCCGCATGAAGCTCATTCCGCTCTCCGATGTCGCAAACTATGAAAAGAAAGTCCCGGTGGAATGGATCGTGCCGGAGGGCAACAACGTCACGCAGGACTTTATCGACTATGCCCTGCCGCTCATTCAGGGCGTGCCGGAGATTCCGCTGGAAAATGGCCTTCCCCGCTATGCACGGCTGAAAAAGGTGCTTGCAGAATAAACGAAACGCAGAGTCGGCGGAAAATCGCCGACTCTGTTTATTTGTGCTGTTCAAGCGCGGGAAAATATGATAAACTAATTTATTATCTATTGTTACGAAGGAGTTTCCAAAATGATCACTGTTGATGACCTCTCGCTGCAGTACAGCGGAGCCCCGCTGTTTTCCAAGGTGAACCTGCAGTTTACCCCCGGCAACTGCTATGGCATCATCGGCGCCAACGGCGCCGGCAAATCCACGTTCCTGAAGATCCTCTCCGGTCAGCTCGAGCCGAGCACCGGCAGCGTCTATATTGACCCCAAGGCCAGAATGTCCGTCCTCAAGCAGGATCAGACGATGTACGATGCCTATACCGTCATGGACACGGTCATCATGGGCAACCAGCGTCTGTATGACTGTGGCAAGGAGAAGGACGCCATCTACGCCAAGGACGAGATGACGGACGAGGACGGCATCCGCGCCTCCGAGCTCGAGGAGGAGTTTGCCGATCTCGGCGGCTGGGAGGCGGAGTCGGATGCATCCCGCATCCTGCAGGGGCTCGGCGTCGCGCCGGAGCATCACGAGACGATGATGTCCGACATGGATCCGCGCCTGAAGGTGAAAGTCCTGCTGGCGCAGGCGCTCTTCGGCCACCCGGACATTATCCTGCTCGACGAGCCGACGAACAACCTCGACCTTGCGAGCGTCGTCTGGCTGGAAGATTTCCTGATGGATTACGACGGCACGGTGCTCGTCGTGTCGCATGACCGCTATTTCCTCAATAACGTCTGTACGCACATCGTCGATATCGACTACGGCAAGATCAAAATGTACGTCGGCAACTACGACTTCTGGTACGAATCCAGCCAGCTCATGCAGAAGCTCGTCAAGGATCAGAACAAGCGCGCCGAGCAGAAGATCCAGGAGCTGCAGACCTTTATCGCCCGCTTCTCCGCCAACAAGTCCAAGTCCCGGCAGGCCACATCCCGCCGCAAGCTGCTCGAAAAGATTTCCGTTGAGGACATGCCCGCCTCCAGCCGCCGCTATCCGTGGGTCGGCTTCAAGGCCGAGCGTGAGCCCGGCAAGGATCGCCTGTTCGTGACGGATATCAGCAAGACCGTCGACGGCGAAAAGCTGCTCAACCACGTGAGCTTCATCGTCGGCAAGGAGGACAAGATCGCCATTCTCGGAAAGAACGAGCTCGCCGTGACGATGCTCTTCAAGATCCTCATGGGCGATGAAGAGCCGGACGAGGGCACAGTCAAGTGGGGCGTCTCGACCACGCAGGCCTACTTCCCCAAGGATCACAACAGCTATTTTGAAAACTGCGACTATGACCTTATCGACTGGATGCGCCAGTTCTCCACCGATAAGCGCGAGAGCTACCTGCGCACGTTCCTCGGCCGGATGTTGTTTTCCGGCGATGATGTCTATAAGCAGGTCAAGGTTTTGTCCGGCGGCGAGAAAGTGCGCTGCATGATCTCGAAGATGATGCTCTCGGGGGCCAACTTCCTCGTGTTCGACCAGCCGACGAACCATCTCGATCTAGAGAGTATCGCGGCGCTCAACAACGGCATGGCCGCCTTCCCCTACAATATCATCTTCACGAGCCACGACCACCAGCTCACGCAGACGGTCGCCAACCGCATCATTGAGATCACGCCCGACGGCATCATCGACCGCCGCTGCACGTACGACGAGTATATGCACATCGCGGGTCAGGAAGCGGAATAAATCATGGAGCAGCTTGCAAAAAACCAACTGCACACCGCCGAGATCACGGGCTACACGTCCGACGGTGCAGGTGTGTGCCACATTGCCGGCCGCGCCGTGTTCGTGAAAGGCGCGCTCGCCGGCGAGACGTGGCAGGTCCGTATTCTGAAGGTGACGGCAAATGCCGTCTATGGCAAGGCAGAGCAGTGCCTGTCCCCTGCCCCGGCGCGCACGCAGCCGCCCTGCCCGGTTTACCGCACCTGCGGCGGCTGCAGCCTGCAGCATATGGACTACGACGAGCAGCTGCGCATGAAGCTCCAGCGCGTCAACGATGCGCTCACGCGCATCGGCGGCGTTTCGACGCCGGTACAGGACATCATCGGCATGGAATATCCGCTCTGTTACCGGAACAAGGCGATCTACGCCGTCGGCACGAAAGACGGCCGCGTGGTCAAGGGCTTTTACCGCGCGTCCAGCCATGACATCACGCCCGTGGAGCAGTGCCTGCTCCAGCTCCCGCTCGCGGACAAGGCGGCGCAGGCGGTCTGCGACTGGATGGATCTGCGCGGCGTTGCGCCGTATGACGAAGCCACAGGCCGCGGCACGGTACGGCATCTGTTCACGCGCTGCGCCATGCACACGCCAGACGCCGTACTGTGCATCGTCTCTGCACGTGGATTCGGCTCGCAGACGGACGACCTGATCGCCTACCTGCGCGAGCACTGCCCGGAGCTGACCGGCATCGTGCTCGATGTCAACAAGCAGAAAGGCAACGTTGTGCTCGCGGGAGATTTCTATCCGCTCTGGGGAGAGCCGGAGCTGACCGACCGCCTCTGCGGGCTGACGTTCACGCTCTCGCCGCAGGCGTTTTATCAGGTCAATCCCGTGCAGGCCGAGCGGCTGTATGAGCGCGCGGTGGAATACGCCGTCAACGCGCCGACGGATCAAGTGCTGGATCTGTACTGCGGCGCCGGGACGATCAGCCTGTGTCTGGCGCGAAAGGCCGCGCACGTCATCGGGGCAGAGATCGTGCCGGAGGCGATCGAGAACGCGCGCCGGAACGCGGAGCGAAACGGTATCGAAAATGCGGAGTTTCTCTGTGCCGATGCCGGCGCCGCAGCAGCGGAGCTGGCCCGGCGCGGCGTCCGGCCGGACTGCATCGTGGTCGATCCCCCGCGCAAAGGCATGTCCCCGGATGCCATTGACGCAATGGTGTCCATGCAGCCGCCGCGCATCGTCTATGTCTCCTGCGACCCGGGCACGCTCGCGCGCGATGTGAAGCTGCTCACGCAGTGCGGCTATACGCTCACACAGGCGCTGGCCGTGGACATGTTCCCGCAGACGCCGCATGTTGAGACGGTGGCTCTGCTGAATAGACTATCTGAATAAGGCGGTGAAAAAATGTCTTTACCGAAGTATAATGAGCTATATCTTCCTTTTCTAACAGTAATACAAGATGGTGCTGTCTATTCTACAAGAGAAATTAAGGCCAAGCTGGCATCCTATCTTTGTCTTTCAGAAGATGATCTCTCACTTTTACTTTCTAACAGTATGCAATCCGTCTGGTCGACAAGGGTCGGTTGGACAAATACATACTTGAAAAAAGCAGGACTTGTGATCGCGCCGAAAAAGGGCCATTGTCAAATAACCGATGAGGGGAAGCGTTTGCTAGAAAGTGATGTTGATATTACAAATCACTATCTTCAGCAGCATTATCCCGCCTTTGAAGCGTTTGTAAAAGGAAAAAAGAGCGAAAATACCGATTCCGATGCAACAGTGCAGCGGGATGCTTCCGAAACACCGCAGGAAACATTTGAGCGAGTCTATTCCATCATCAATGAGCAGCTGGCAGATGAACTGCTTGCTGCTATTATGGATCAAACGCCAACATTCTTTGAAGCTCTTGTTGTGGATTTAATGAAAGCTATGGGATATGGCGACGGATTTGTTACAAAAACAAGTGGTGACGGCGGGATTGACGGCATTATTCACGAAGATAAGCTTGGGTTTAACTTGATTTATATTCAGGCAAAACGCTGGGCCACGGACACGACCATCGGAAAGCCGGAAATTCAGAAATTTGCCGGTGCGATGATGAGACCGCCAAAAGTGGATAAAGGGCTTTTTATTACGACTGCCAAGTTTTCTCAAGGTGCAAGAGATTTTGCGAACGCGCAACATATCATTCTTGTTGATGGTGAAAAGTTGACCGAACTCATGATTGAATATAATTTGGGCGTATCCGCGCAAAAAACATATCAAATCAAACGCATTGACAGCGATTATTTTCTGGACACTTAATAGATGCAAGAAAACAGCATTTTTTGCAAAAAGTCTCTTGCAATGCACCAGATGTTGTGATATAGTAACTCCGTTATATTAGATGATTTTCCCTACCATGAAAGGATGAATACCATGACTACTTTGGAACTGATTCTGACGATTATCCAGCTGATTTCCGGTCTCGCCGTGACCGTGATCGTGCTGATGCAGTCCGGCAAGAGCGCCGGCCTGTCCGGCGTCATTGCTGGCGGCGCGGAAACGTTCCTTTCCAAGGGCAAGGCCAAGACGCTCGATGCCAAGCTCGCCAAGGCGACGAAGTGGTTCGGCCTCGTCTTTGTTGTCCTGACGCTGGTGCTGACCGTCCTGATGCACAAGGGCGCGTAATTTCCGGCACACAGCTGCAGAAAAGCGCATTCCCCGGCATTGCTGGGGGATGCGCTTTTTCACTTTTTGGTTGGATTGCCCGGTATCAGTCCGGGTACTCTGCGCGGCTGCCGCCGATGAGCTTCGGCCGCGTGCGGGCGGCATTGACCGGCGCTTCTCCGATCGTCTTGACCGACAGGCGCAGCGGCACGGCCACGTGCTTGAGGTGCATGCCGATCATGGTATTGCCGATATCGAGGCCGGCATCGGCCTTCACAAATTCGACCGCGACGGGATCGTCCATCGCCTCATAGACCGCCGTTGCGAACGAGCCGCCGGCTTTTGGCCGCGGGCGGACGCAGACGATCTCGTATCCGAACCGCTCCGCGTCGGCGCGCTCCATGATCAGGGCGCGGTTGAGGTGCTCGCAGCACTGCGCCTCCAGGCAGAGGCCGCGCGCTTTCAGGATCGGCAGGATCTCATCGACCACGGCTTTTGCCGCCTCGGGCGTCGAACCCTTGCCGATCTTCTGCCCCATGATCTCGCTCGAGGAGCAGCCGATCACGACCTGCTGGCCGGGCGTGAGCGCGGCAACGTCCAGCAGTTCAAGCAGCGCTGCGCGGGCGGATTTGCGGATCTCTTCATACATGAATGGTCATCTCCAGACAGTTATTAAAAATTCTTATTTCCATTGTAGCACGGTGCGGGGCATTTGACAATCCTCTGCAAGGCGTGTATCATGAATGTTGACCAAATTATTGTAACAGGAGGGAATTGCGTTTTGAAACGTTTCAATCGCATTTTTGCTTGTCTTCTCGCCGTGGCGCTGCTCGCCTGTGCCTGCTCCGGCTGCGGTAAAAAATCCGAGGAGCCGTCCGTCAACGGTGCCGACGCGAAAAACGAGCACTACTATGCCCCGCTGACCGGTGAACCGCTGAGCAGCAAACCCGCAAACACCCGGCCGTTTGCCGTCATGATCAACAACATCGTCTTCGCGCAGCCGCAGGTCGGCATCAGCAACGCAGACATGATCTACGAGATCCCGGCCGAGGGCGGCATCACGCGCATGATGGCCATTTTCAGCCACCTGTACGATGTGGAGTCCGTCGGCAGCATCCGCAGCCTGCGCCCGTATTATCTGAGCGTCGCCCTGTCGTATGACGCCATTGTCATCCACGCCGGCGGCAGCGAGCAGGCCTACAGCGACGTCAAGACCTATAACGCCGACCATCTGGACGGCGTGCGCGACGGCAACACCAGCTCCATGTTCTACCGCGACGCCAGCCGCGGCCAGCACGGCTCGGAGCACACGCTGTTCTTCCACGGCGCGAACGTGGAAGCGCTCGTGGATCGGTACAAGTTCCGCACCGAGCATGAGAGCAGCTACAAGACCGGCCTGAACTTTGCCGACAATGCTGTCGACCAGTGCACCGGCGGCGCGGCCGAGAACGTGCAGGTGACGTTTAACACGTCCAAGAGCACGTCCTTCACCTACCACGCTGACAGCGGCAAGTACACGGCCGTGCAGTACAAGGCCGACTATAAGGACGGCGCGACCGGCGAAGCGGTCCCGTTTACCAATCTGCTCATCCTCTCGGCCGATATGAAAACGGTGGACAGCTACGGCCGTCTAGCCGTTGACCTCATCGGCAGCGGCACCGGCTACTTTGTGACCGGCGGCAAGTATGTGCCGATCAAGTGGGCCCGCAGCGATATCAACAGCTGCTTTACTTACACGCTCGAGGACGGCACGGCGCTGAACCTCTCGCGCGGCACGACCTATGTCGGCGTGATCCCGACCAACGGCGGCAGCGCCAACTTCAGCTGAGAGCAAAATCAAACCATTTTGCAGCACTATGTGCGTGGGAAATCGCGCACATAGTGCTTTTTTCTTCCGCAGCATGGTTGCCTGTTTTCTCAAATCTCTGCTATAATGGCTGCGCAGCCGGATGCAGCTGCAAGTGCACAGAAAGGAAGATCGCTATGACCTACAATTTTGATGAGATCATTGACCGCCGCCACACCAACGCGCTCAACACGGATGGCTTCCGCGGCTATATTTTTCACGCCGGTCCGGAAAAGGTATTTGCCTTCAAGGATGAAGAATTTGTCCGCATGTGGGTCGCTGACATGGAATTTGCCGTTGCGCCGGAGATCCTAGATGCGCTGCGCGCGCGGATCGACCGCCGCATCTTCGGCTATACCGGCCTGTATGACGACGAATATTACCGCACGTTCTCCAAGTGGTGCCGCGATCACTATGACTGGAGCTTTCCCAAGGAGCAGCTGTGCGTCTCGCCGGGCATCATCCCGGCGCTCTACCAGCTGACGGAAACGCTTTGCGGCCCGGACGAAAAGGTGCTGCTCAACACGCCGGCCTACGGTTATTTCCTCCACGCGGCGGAGTACGCCGGCGTGGATGTACTGACTTCCCCGCTGCACAAGAAGGCTGACGGCACATTCGAGGTGGATTATGAGGACTTCGAGCGCAAGTGCGCCGATCCCGCGTGCAAGCTGGTGTTCTGGTGCAATCCGCACAATCCCACCGGCCGTATGTGGACAGAGGAAGAACTGCACAGGGTCGCCGCGATCATCGAAAAGTATAACCTCTGGGTGGTGTCCGACGAGATCCACTGTGACCTGATCCGCTGCGGCCGCCGCCACATCCCGATGGCAAAGGTCATGGATCGCTATCCCAAGCTCATCACCTGCATGGCGCCTACCAAGACCTTTAACATGGCGGGGCTTGCGTTTTCCAATATCATCATCCGCGATCCGGCGCTGCGCGCCCGTTTTCAGGAGCGCGACAAGCTGTTCGGCATGGTCAACCCCATGTCGCTGACGGCGGCGCAGGCGGCCTATTCGCGCGGTGGAGCGTGGCATGAAGCACTAAAGCAGTATTTGGACGAAAACTTCGCATTCGTCAAGGCGTTTCTGTCCCAGGAGCTGCCGGAGGCGGTCATGTACATTCCGGAGGCGACGTATCTGGCGTGGGTCGATCTGTCGCGCTGCCTGCCGGACGTGGCGGACCTGCCGGACTTCTTCGCCAACAAGGCGGGCGTTCTGCTCGAGGGCGGGGATTCTCTCTTCGTCGGCAACGCAAAAGGCTATGTGCGCCTGAATCTTGCGATGCCGCGCGCGATCATTCAGACCGGTCTGGAGCGGATGCGCGATGCGATCCGCGAAGAGCAGGCAAAGCATTAAAAACAAAGCAAAAAGCCCGATATGGCCAGCGCCATATCGGGCTTTTTCCCGTTTTTATTCCCACGTCTTCCACACATCCGGGCAATAGCCGACGGTGGCCTGCCGGCCGTTGCGGACGATGGGCGTCTGCAGCAGGGACGGATCTTCGAGCAGCCGCTCGATCTTGTCCTGCTCATAGGCCAGGTGCTGCACAAGCGCGTAGTCCGCCGCCTTGGGATTGAGCATGGTATCCAGCCCAACAGCATTTTTCACGCTCGTCAGTTCGCCGCGGCTCATCCCGTAGCGCAGCAGGTCAATGGCCTGGTACGGGATGCGGCGCTCCTTAAAATAGCGCTCGGCCTTTTTCGTGTCAAAGCATTTGGATTTGCCCCAGATCTGGATCTTCATGGCGCACTCCCCTGCTCAGACTTCAATGATCACGGGCAGCACCATGGGGCTGCGGCGGGTGGTCTTATACAGATAGCCGCTGATGTTCGACTTCACGCGGCCCTTGATGGTCGCCCAGTCGTGCTGTTTCTGCCGCTCGCAGCTGGCAAGGCTTTCATTCACAACACGCTTGAGCTCGCCCATGAGTGCCTCCGCCTCTTTGACATACACAAAGCCGCGGGTGATGATCTCAGGATCAGCGACCGGCCTGCCGTTTTCGGACGAGAGCGTGATGATGGCCATCACGATGCCGTCCTCGGCCAGATGACGGCGGTCGCGCAGCACGGCGCTGCCGACGTCGCCGATGCCGGTGCCGTCGATATACACATCGCCCGCTGGGACATTGCTCGTCGCGCGCATACTGCGCTTGGTGATCTCGATCACTTCGCCGTTTTTAGCCACGAGCACATTCTTCGGCTCCACGCCCATGAGCTTGCCGATCTCGGCATGCTTGCACAGCATCCGATACTCGCCGTGCACGGGGATAAAGTAACGCGGCTTCGTCAGCGCGAGCATCATCTTCAGCTCCTCCTGGCAGGCATGACCGGAGACGTGCAGCGGCGTGTTGCGGTCATAGATAACCTCCGCGCCCTTCTGAAACAGCTCGTCAATGACGCGGCTGATCGTGATCTCGTTGCCCGGAATGGCCGAGGCAGAGATGATGATGCGGTCGCCGGCGTCGATCGTGACCTGTTTGTGCTCGGAAAACGCCATACGGTGCAGCGCAGACATCGGCTCACCCTGGCTGCCGGTGCAGACGATAACGGTCTTGCTGCGCGGCAGGCTGCCGATCTGCGACATGTCCATCATGACGCCGTCCGGAATGTCCACATAGCCGAGCTCCGTCGCAACGCGCATGATGTTTTCCATGCTGCGGCCGGTGATGCCGACCTTGCGCTTATACTTTGCCGCCACGTTAATGATCTGCTGCAGGCGATGGACATTGGACGCAAACGTCGTGACGATGATGCGCTTGTTACAGTCCTTAAAGAGCTCATCAAAGCAGTCGATCACGCGCGCTTCCGAGGCACAGTAGCCGGGACGCTCCACGTTCGTGGAGTCCGACAGCAGCGCGAGCACGCCCTCGTTGCCGAGCTGGCCGAGACGCGGCAGGTCGATCATGCCGCCCTGAATGGGCGTAAGGTCGATCTTGAAGTCACCCGTGTGGATGACGGTGCCGATCGGCGTTTTGATCGCCAGCGCAACGGAATCGGCAATGCTGTGGTTCGTATGGATGAACTCCACCTCGAAGCAGCCGAGCTTAAACTTATCGCCCGGCTTTTTCGTGAAGATCTGCGTATGGTAAAGCAGGTCATGCTCTTCGAGCTTGAGCTCAATGATCGCCGCCGTCAGAGGCGTTGCATAGATCGGCATGTCAAGCTGCTTGAGCACATACGGGATCGCGCCAATGTGGTCCTCGTGTCCGTGCGTGATGACCATGCCGCGGATGCGGTTTTTGTTGGCCTTCAGGTAGCTGATGTCCGGGATGACCATGTCAACGCCGTAGAGGTCCTGATCTGGAAAGCCCATGCCGCAGTCGACAAGGAACATATCCTTGCCATACTCGTAAACGGTGAGGTTCTTGCCGATCTCACCGAGCCCGCCGAGCGGGATGATTTTCAATTTAGATGCCATTCGTATCTCCTTTACGTTCGCTTTCAGGCAGACTGCTCCCCCGGAAGCTGGTTGATTTTTCGAAAAATATGTATGAAATGCGTTGCCCGCGGCGGCGGATAACCAGAGTATTCCCAGAAATCCGAGCCGTCAAACCTGTTACATTTCCATTCGGCCGGCCAGCGCCCGTAGGAGCGTGGCATCGTCCGCATATTCCAGATTGGAGCCGACCGGAATGCCGTAAGCCAGACGTGTGATCTTCACGTCAAACGGCTTGAGCAGGCGCGCGATGTACATCGCAGTCGCCTCACCTTCCGTGTCGGGGTTGGTGGCCATGATGACCTCCGTGATCCCGCCGGCAGCCACACGCTTGACCAGCTCCTGGATCCGGATATCGTCCGGGCCAATGTGATTCATCGGCGACAGCACGCCGTGCAGGACGTGATAGACACCGTTATACTCGCGGCTGCGCTCAAACGAGAGCACATCGCGCGGCTGCGCCACGACGCAGATAGTGCTCTGGTCGCGCTTCGGAGAGGCGCAGATGGTGCACGTCTCCTGATCGGTGAGATTCTGGCAGATGCTGCAGCAGTGGATGTTTTTCTTGGCGTCCACAATGGCCGCGGCAAACTTCAGCGCCTCCTCTTCCGGGAGGGACAGAACATGAAATGCCAGCCGCTGCGCGCTCTTGCGCCCGACACCGGGCAGCGCGGCAAACTGGTCGATGAGGTTTTCAAGTGCATTCGGAAAAAATGACATGGGAATACCGTCCTGAATCAAGCATTGCGGATGGCGGCGATGGCGGCCGCACGGTCACTCTGGCGGAACACGGCGCTGCCGGCGACAAGCACGTTTGCGCCCGCCTGTTTTACAAGCGGGGATGTCTCCGGGTCGATCCCGCCATCAACCTCCAGCTCGCACGCGGGGTTGACCTGCGCGATCCGCTCATGCAGCTGCGCGATCTTCGGCAGCTGATCGGCCATGAAGCGCTGGCCGCCGAAACCTGGCTCCACCGTCATGACCAGCGTCAGATCCAGCAGCGGCAGATACGGAATGAGCACGCTCTCCGGCGTTTTCGGCTTGATGGCAAGCCCGACCTTCCTGCCGTGCGCCTTCACGTCCTCGATCGCGGCAAAAATGTCCTGCGGCTCGTCCGCCTCGACATGGAACACGACGAGATCCGCGCCGGCATCGCAAAATTCGCCGACGTAGCGGTGCGGCCGGTCGATCATCAGATGCACATCCAGAAACATCTGCGTATGCTTGCGCACGGACTTCACGACCGGAATGCCGATCGAGATATTCGGCACAAAAATGCCGTCCATCACGTCAATGTGGACATAGTCCGCACCGCCGGCCTCAATCTGGCGAATGTCCTCGCCGAGCGTGCAGAAGTCCGCCGAGAGAATGGAAGGTGCAAGTTTTGTCATGGATGCCACTCCGATCTATGGATATCCGGCAAGCCGGACACGATCCGCATTTCTATAACTAAATTATTATACACCTGTTACGGTTATCCTGCAAGTACCGTCGGCAAAAAATCGCGGCTTGACGAACGCCGCCGCCTGCGCTATCATGTGCTTCAGATACTTCAAAGAATAGGAGCGAAGCAAATGTCTATCGAAGCAGGAAGAGCGTATTTCCGGCAGTTTGGTATGGAGGACCGTGTGCAGGAGTTCACGGTCTCGAGCGCGACCGTTGATCTGGCGGCAAAGGCTCTTGGTGTTGAGGGTGCGCGGATCGCAAAAACGCTGTCGTTCAAAACGGCGGACGGCTGCATGTTGATCCTCGCCGCCGGCGATGCGCGCATTGATAACCATAAATTCAAGGAAAAATTCCACATGAAGGCCAAGATGCTGTCGGCCGACGAGGTGCTGGAGCTGGTAGGCCATCCGGTCGGCGGCGTGTGCCCGTTCGGCTGCAAGGAAGGCATCCCGGTGTATCTGGACGTGTCGCTGCAGCGGTTTGAGACGGTGTTCCCCGCCGTCGGCAGCCCGTCGAGCGCGATCGAGCTGAATCTGGACGAGCTCTACAAATATTCCAACGCCCTTGAGTGGATCGACGTCTGCAAGCTCCCGGCCCCGGCCGAGGCGTGAGCCAGGCGCAAAAAAGCCTGACGAACCATCGTTCGCCAGGCTTTTTTATTTGCGATTCGCAAAAGATCACGCCAACAGCTTGGTCATGCTCTTGAGGCTGATGACCAGTGTGGAGGCGTTGTGCAGCAGCGCAGAGGTCGCAGGCGGCAGAACACCGGCCACACCCAGGCAGATCAGCAGGAAGTTGAAGCTGATGATCTTGCGGTAGTTGCTGTGAATGCGCTCCATGAGTGCGTCACTCAGGCGCTTGAGCGTCAGCAGGGCGTACAGATCATCGGCGCCGACTGTAATATCGGCCACTTCGCGCGCGATTGCTGCGCCGTCGCTGATGGCGACGCCGGCATCGGCCTCGGAGAGCGCCGGGGAATCGTTCACCCCGTCGCCAAGCATAATGACCTTGCGTCCGGCCGCGTGCTCTGCCTGAATAAAGGCGGCCTTGTCCTCGGGAAGGACTTCGGCGAAATAGGCATCCACACCGACCGCTTCCGCGACCGCGCGGGCGGTCTTTTCATTGTCGCCGGTCATCATGACCAGCTTGGTCACGCCGAGCTCCCGCAGACCACGGATGACATCGGCCGCTTCCGGCCGCAGCGGGTCTTCGATGCAGATAACCGCTGCCAGCACACCGGAAACAGCAAGATACAGGTGCGAATACGTATCCGGCAGAGCATCGAATTTGGCCTGCTCCCCTGCCGGGATGACGCAGTGCTCATCCTCAAAGACAAAGTGGTGGCTGCCGATGACGACCTTCTGTCCGTCGACGCTGCTGGAAATGCCGTGCGCGACCAGATACTCCACGCGCGAATGGCGCTCCTCGTGGCCCAGACCGCGGCGCGCCGCCTCCGCGACGACCGCTTTGGCCATGGAGTGCGGATAATGCTCCTCCAGGCAGGCAGCCAGACGCAGCATATCCGCCTCATCATTGCCATCGAAGGTCACGATCTGTGCAACTTTCGGCTCGGCGCGCGTGAGCGTGCCGGTCTTATCGAAGACGATCGTGCTCGCCTCGGACACGGCCTCAAGGAACCGCCCGCCCTTGACGGACAGGTGATAGTCACTGGCCTCCTTCATGGCAGAGAGCACCGCGATCGGCATCGAGAGCTTGAGCGCGCAGGAGAAATCGACCATCAGCACGGCCAGCGCCTTGGTCATGCTCCCGGTCAGGAGCATGACCAGCGCCGTTGCACCCAGACTGTACGGAACGAGCTGATCGGCAAGGTGCGATGCGTGATCCTCCGTTGCGGACTTGAGCTTTTCCGACTCCTCGATCATGCGGATGATACGGTCGTAGCGGCCGCTGCCGGCGCTCTTTTCCACGCAGATGGTGCAGTCGCCCTCTTCGACGACGGTACCGGCGTAGACATAGCCGCCCTCCGCTTTGCGGACGGCCAGCGGCTCGCCCGTGATGGAAGCTTGATTGACCATCGCCTCGCCGGAGACGACCTTGCCGTCAAGCGGGATCACGTTGCCGGTATGGATCACGATCCGGTCGCCGACCTGAACGTCTGCCACCGGCACAAGTACGGAGCCGTCGTCCGTCTCTTTCCAGACCTTGTCCACATTCAGGGACATGGTCTGTGCGAGATCGGCAACGGACTTCTTGTGCGTCCACTCGTCGAGAATGTCGCCAATGCCCAGCAGGAACATGATCGAGCTCGCCGTCTTGAAGTCCTTGCGCAGCATCGAAACGGTGATCGCCGTTGCGTCCAGCACCGGCACCTGGATCTTCCTGTGCATCAGGCACGTCAGACCGGCCTTGATATACGGCACGGAACGCGCGACCGTGATCAGCGTGCGCACCGAGCTCGGAACGAACAGCTGCTTGATGCCGCGCCAGCACAGCGATGCGACCAGCTTGTCCTCAAAATCACGATTCAGGGCGCGGCTGCTGTGCTCCGGCGCGAGCGCCTGCTCCTTGGCATAGGCAAAGGACGAGAGCGCCTTCGTAACCGTTTCCCGCGGCCCGTCGTAGCAGATCACGGCGTCGCCGGTGCGGTCATAGACTGTCGCTTTTGTGACGCCGGAGACCCGATTCAGGTATGCCTCCAGAATGTCCGCCTGCTGCAGCGACATGGCACCCTGCATTGTATGCACGCGCATACGGCCTCGGGTTTCATGCAGGATTGTGCATTTCATGCTTACTCAGCCTTCTCCGCCGTATCCTCAATGACCTCGGCCTGCTCGGCCGCGCGCTTTTCATTGAACGCCTTTGCACCGGCCAGAACGTCACCCGCAAGCTCCTTGACGTTCGTTACAACCGCCATGACATCATCCTTTTCGCGCAGGGCCGCTGCCGTCGTATAAACGTATACCTTCTGGGCATCTTTACTTGCGAGAATCTTTGCACCGACTGTTGCAAACAGCGCGCCACCAACAAATGCTCCCAATTTTTCCATGCTCATAACGATTTACCTCCATGTTATTTGATCCGCAGAATTGCGGTCTGGTTAGCTTGCTCGAATTTCTGTTAGATGCAGCTAACTTTCAATTTCAAGTTATACCACTCTAACCGGCTTTTTTCAAGTGTTCGGATAAAAATTTACACATTTCGGCAACGTTAACAAAAGTGCCCCGCCAGAAACGGCGGGGCACGATCAATCTGTCGGATATTTGGTTACTTCAGCAGCATCTTACGGAAATTCTTCTTGCCGCGTTTGAGCACAACGCCGTCCCTCAGCTCTGCCTCGGTAAAGGTCTTGGCAATATCGGTGACCTTGCTGTCGTTAGCAGTCACGCCGCCCTGCTGCACATTGCGGCGCGCATCGGACTTAGATGCACACAGGCCGCTCTTGACGAGCAGGCTGAGGATGTCATTGCCGTCTTCTTTCGTGATCTCCACCGTCGGCACGCCCTCGCCGGAGCCGCCGAACACTGCCTTGGCAGCTGCCTGCGCCTGATCGGCCTCCGCCTCGCCGTGTACCATCTTCGTGAGCTCGTAGGCAAGGATCTCCTTGGCTTTGTTGAGCTGCTCACCCTGCCAGCTGTCCATCTTGTCGATCTCCTCGAGCGGCAGGAATGTCAGCATACGGATGCACTTGAGCACATCGGCATCGTCAACGTTGCGCCAGTACTGGTAAAACTCAAAGGGTGTGGTCTTATTCGGGTCGAGCCAGACGGCGCCCTTGGCGGTCTTGCCCATCTTTTTGCCCTCGGAATTGAGCAGGAGCGTAATCGTCATAGCGTGTGCATCTTTGCCGAGCTTACGGCGGATGAGCTCCGTGCCGCCGAGCATGTTCGACCACTGGTCGTTGCCGCCGAACTGCATGTTGCAGCCGTAGTGCTGGAACATATAGTAGAAGTCGTAGCTCTGCATGATCATGTAGTTGAACTCCAGGAAGCTCAGGCCCTTTTCCATGCGCTGCTTGTAGCACTCAGCACGCAGCATGTTGTTCACGGAGAAGCACGCGCCAACCTCGCGCAGGAGCTCAATGTAGTTGAGCGGCTTGAGCCACTCGGAATTGTAGAGCATGAGCGCCTTGCCGTCCGAGAAGTCAATGAAGCGCTCCATCTGACGCTTGAAGCACTCGGCATTGTGTTTGATGGTCTCCTCAGTAAGCATCTGGCGCATATCGGTGCGGCCGGAGGGGTCGCCGATGAGCGTCGTACCGTCGCCGATGAGGGCGATGGGCTTATTCCCGGCCATCTGCAGACGCTTCATCAGGCACAGCGCCATGAAGTGACCGACATGCAGCGAGTCCGCCGTGCAGTCAAAGCCAATGTAGAACGTGGCTTTGCCGTTGTTGATCATGTTTTTAATCTCTTCCTCGTTGGTCACCTGCGCGATCAGGCCGCGGGCGATCAGTTCATCATACAGTGTCATCGTTTTCTCTCCTTGCGCGTTATTCTTTCACTTTGTTCTCTGCGAGGATCTCCTCGGCGCGCTGTGCGCCCCAAGCGATCATATGGGCGCAGTGGCCCTTGCCGCCGTTTTTCGCCACGAGCTCCTGGCAGCGCAGGCAGCCAAACTCGGCGCGGAAGCTCTGCGTCATCTGCTTCGTCATGGCCGTGGCAGTTACCTGATCGGCGGCGAGTCCGAACGCCATCACGGCGCCGGTGATACTGCCGCAGATCTCACCGCAGCGCACGCCGCCGCCGAAGCCGGCCGCGACACGCTTTGCCGTGCTTTCGTCCAGGCCGGTCTCTTCCTGCAGCGCTGCGAGCACGCTCTGCGCGCAGTTAAAGCCGTTGTCGTGATAAGCAATGGCGGATTCCTGAATACTCATGGTTCTCTCTCACCTTTCTTAAGCGATTGTTTATAGGCATCGGCGGAAGCGAGCTGCTCTGCCGCGCTGGCCAGTGTCAGCGGTGTGATGTGATCGCCGCCGTACAGCCGCGCGATCTCGCGCTGGCGGCCGTCACTGTCGAGCAGCTGCACCGTCGTGCGGGTACGTCCGTCCTGCTCGCGTTTTTCGATCAGGTAATGCTGATCGGCCATAGCCGCGATCTGCGGCAGATGCGTGATGCAGATGACCTGCTTGACCATAGAGAGCTTACCGAGCTTTTCACCGACACGCTGAGCGGCCACGCCGGAAACACCGGCATCCACCTCGTCAAAGACCATGGAGGGCACGTCATCGCGTTCAGCGAACACGTTTTTGAGCGCCAGCATGATGCGCGAGAGCTCACCGCCGGAAGCAATCTTACTGATGCGCCCAAGCGCCTCTCCGGCATTTGCCGAGATCAAAAAACGCACATTGTCCGCGCCTGTACTCTGAAATCCGGGCGTACCGCCGAGCGGTGTGATCTCCACGTGAAAGCGCACGGACGGCATGGACAGCTCGCGCAGCTCGCACTCAACCTGCCGCTCGAGCGCGGCGGCGGCAGTCCGGCGCGCCTGCGTCAGTTCCGCCGCCGCTGCGCGCGTCTGCTCCGCCTGCTTTTGGATCATCGATTCGAGCTTCTGCAGCCGGTCGCCTGCGTATTCGATCTGATCGAGCCGGGTCCGGGCCGCCTCGAGCGTATCGATCAGCCCCGCCTCATCCGTATTGTATTTCCGCTCCAGACGCCGGAGCAGCGACAGGCGCGTTTCAATGCGGTCAAATTCCTCGTCGGAAAAATCCAGCCCGTCGCGGAAGTCACGCAGCGTCTCCGCCGCGTCCTGCAGCGTGAAGACAGCGCCCTTGACGGCCTCCGGCAAAGGCGCGAGCTCGCCCGCGTAGTTGGCGGCCCGCTCGATCTCCGACAGGGCTTCTCCTGCCAGCGCAGTGGCGGAATCGTCCCGGCCGGCCAGCAGGTCATACGCCTGATCGACCGCTTCTGAGAGCTTTTCAAAGTTGCGCAGCAGGTCGCTGCGCTCCGTGAGCTCCGCCTCTTCCCCGGCCTTGAGCTCCGCGCGCTCCAGCTCTTCGATCTGGCGGCGGAGGCTTTCGGTCAGCAGTTCTTTCTCGTTTTCATAGGTCGAGAGCGTGTCGCGCTCCCTGCACAGTGCCTGGTATGCCCGATACTGCTCACGGTAGCGTGTAAGCTCCGGCTCCAGCTGGCCGAATCGATCCAGATCGCGCAGGTGCTCCCGCTCGTCAAGCAGGTGCTGCCCGTCGTTCTGGCCGTGGATATCGAGCAGCAGCGCGCCCAGTGTGCGCAGCTGCGCCGTTGTGACCGGGACGCCGCAGACGCGGCAGGACGTCTTGCCCTCGGCCGTGATCTGGCGGCGGATGATGAGCTCATCGTCGCACTCGATCTCGTTTTCCTCGCACCAGTCCCGGCACGGGTCAGGATCGAACGTCGCGCAGACGACCGCCTTTTCGGCGCCGGTGCGCACGAGCTCGCGCGAGGCGCGCGCGCCGAGGATCGCGTGCATGGCGTCCACAAGGATGGATTTGCCCGCGCCCGTCTCGCCGGTCAGGATGTTCAGGCCGGGACCGAGCTCCAGATCCGCCCGCTCGATGACCGCGACGTTTTCAATATGCAGTTCTCGCAGCAAAGCGCTTCACCTCCTGCGGTGTCCTCAAAGCAGCTTTTCGATCTCGTGGAAAAACTCATCGGCGGACGTATTGTCCTTCATGAGCAGAAATGCCGTGTCGTCGCCCGCAAGCGTGCCGACGAGCGTGTCGATGCGCATACTGTCGAGCGCGGAGCATGCAGCCGAGGCGAGGCCCGGCAGCGTCTTGATGACGATGATGTTCTGCGCCTCGGCATACGACGTCACACATTCCCGGAAAATTTTCTTCAGGCGCTCATCGTAGCCGGGAAATTCGTCCGCCGCCGGTGCGGCGTAACGGTATTTCCCGCTCGGCGCGAGCGTCTTCGTCAGGTGCAGCTCCTTAATGTCGCGCGACAGCGTCGCCTGCGTGCTCGGAACGCCGCGCTGCGCCAGCACATCCATGAGCTGGTTTTGCGTCTCGATCTCCTGCTCTGCAATGATCTGCAAAATGATGTTTTGTCGGGTGGATTTCACGTCGTCCCTCCTCACAGTCTGTCTGTCAGCTTGCCAAAAGCCGTCTCATAAAAGCTGCGGATGCCGGTATCGGCCAGCAGCGTGTAATTGTCCGATCTGCGGATGCGGATCTGATCGCCGCGGATGAGTGCGATGCTGTCGCCGCCGTCCGCCACGAGGATGGCCGGCCGGTCATGAATGCGCTCCGGCACGATCGTGATCTGCCGCCCGGGCGCAAGCACAAAGGACTTTCCGGCCAGACTGTGCGCGCAGATAGGCGTCATGATGATGTTCTCGTTTTCCGGCTCGACGAGCGGGCCGCCGGCCGACATGGAATAGGCCGTGGAACCAGTCGGCGTGGCGACAATGATGCCGTCGCCGTTGAAGCGCGTGATGGGCACGCCGTCGCCATAAGCGGTCACGCCGATGCAGTCCACATGACCGCCGTGGATGACCACGTCGTTGAGCACCGACTGCGTGCAGATGATCCGCTCATTGCGCACGAGCTCCACATCGAGCATCATGCGCCGGCTGACCGTATACTGCCCATCCGCGATCTCGAGCAGCATATCCAGCTCGTCGTCCTCCAGGCCGGCCAGGAATCCCTTGCCGCCGAAATTCACGCCGATGATCGGGATCGGATGGTCACGCAGCGTGACTGCAACATGCAGGATCGTCCCATCACCGCCCATGACGATGATGAGCGCAGCATCGTGCGCGGCGGCCTCCAGCGGCCGCACCGGGACATCACCCGGCAGGTAGGCCTTCGGCGCAAATACCGGTGACATGACCACCCGATGGCCGTGCTCCGTGAGCATACGGTAAACCGTCAGCGCTTTTTGCAGGCCGCTGTCCCGGTATGGATTGGCCGCAATGACGATGTGTTTCATACGCCGCTCTCTTTTCCGTGGGCCAGCGCGCCGTGCGACTGCTCCACAATGGCCGCCGGATCGAGCTCCGGCGCGGGATGTGTTCCCTTGCGCAGGTAGCCAAGGTACTCAATGTTGCCCTCCGGGCCCTTGATGGGCGAATAGTCCAGTCCCATGACGGTAAAGCCCGTGCCGGGCACAAAGTCCAGAAAGCTCTCGAGCACCTCCAGATGCACCTTTGGGTCACGGACGACGCCTTTTTTGCCGACCTCTTCACGCCCGGCTTCAAACTGCGGCTTGATGAGACAGACGACCGCAGCATCGTCCTTCAGCAGCGGACAGACCGCCGGCAGAATGAGCTTCACGGAGATGAATGACAGATCCATGACCGCGAGATCCAGCGGTTCCGGGATCTGCTCGGCTGTGATATAGCGCACGTTCGTGCGCTCCATGGAGATCACGCGCGGATCGTTGCGCAGGCTCCACGCCAGCTGGCCGTAGCCGACATCGACGGCGTAGACCTTTGCCGCGCCGTTTTGCAGCAGCACATCCGTAAATCCGCCGGTCGAGGCACCGCAGTCGATACACGTCAGGCCGGTGGGATCGATCGGAAACACTTTGAGCGCTTTTTCCAATTTAAAACCGCCGCGGCTGACATAGGGCAGCGTGTTGCCGCGCACCTCGATCTTCGCATCGGGCGCGACCTGCGCGCCGGGCTTGTCCGCGCGCTGGCCGTTGACATAGACAACGCCGCTCATAATGATCGCCTTCGCGCGCTCGCGGCTCTCGCTCAGGCCCTGATCAAAGACGAGCTGGTCGAGTCGTACCTTCTTCATACGCCGTTCCCCTCTTCCTCGCCGGAGCGCATCGCCTGCGCGGCGGCAGCGATCGCCCGGGCATCCAGACCGTATGCCGATTTGAGCACATTCGGCGCTCCGTGCGGGATGATGCCATTGCCAAGATTGAGCAGCCGCGCGGCCTTCAGTGCCATACCGGCCTGCCCGGCAGCAGAGAGCACCTGCTCGCCGATACAGTTGGCAGCGCACACATCCTCGACCGCCAGCAGCCGCCCCGTCTTGTGCAGGGACGCAAGCACCGGCACCAACTCCAGCGGCGCGACCTGCGCCAGCTTGACGACTTCTACCGAAATGCCCTGCTGCGCAAGCAGATCCGCCGCCTGCAGCACATCGTTGATGACAATGCCGTAGGTCAGGATCGTCAGATCATTGCCCTCACGCAAAACCGTGACCGGTTCCGGATGGCAGTCCTGATACGCGCCCTCGCCGCCGCGCGGATAGCGCAAGGCGACCGGGCCGCTCAGCTCCAGCACCGCTTTGCGCAGCATCGCGCGCAGCTCGGCGAAGCTTGCCGGGCAGAGGATGCGCATATACGGCACGGAGCTCAGATAACTGATGTCAAAGCAGCCGTTGTGCGTATCGCCGTCATTGCCGACGATGCCGGCACGGTCGACGCCGAGCACCAGATGCAGCCGCTGCAGGGATGTGTCGTGGATGAGCATATCATACGCGCGCTGCAAAAAGCTCGAGTAGATCGCCGCGACGGGCTTGAGCCCCTGCTTGGCCATGCCGCTGGCCATCGTGATCGCGTGCCCTTCCGCGATGCCGACATCGTAGAGGCGATCCGGATGCCGTTCGGCAAAGGTCGTCAGGCCCGTGCCGGTCTGCATGGCCGCCGTGATGGCGACGACCGTCGGATCTTCATCCGCCAGCTGCGAGAGCGTCTCGCCGAACACGTGCGAAAAGTCCGGCTTCGGCACAGGCAGCGCCCCGGTCACAGGATCGAACGAGCTGACGCCGTGGTATTTCTCCGGCGCCTGCTCCGTGTAGGAGATGCCCTTACCCTTTTGCGTCACCACATGCAGCAGCACCGGCTGGCGCAGGTCACGCGCCCAGCGCAGCATCTTTTCCAGCTGCTGCTCATCGTGCCCGTCCACCGGACCGATGTAGTAAAAGCCCATATCGTCGAACATGTTGTTCGGCAGGACAAGATCCTTCACATGTTCCTTCACATGGTGCAGCACCTTATACAGTCCGCGCGCCTTGCCGACGGTATTGCGGTAAAACTGCTTGAAGTGCAGATAGCTCGGCTTCACGCGCTGCTTGGACAGCAGCGTTGCCATGCCGCCGACGTTTTTGTTGATGGACATGCCGTTGTCATTGAGCACGATGACCATCGGCTCGCCGCTCTGCCCGGCATCCGACAGGCCCTCGTATGCCAGGCCGCCGGTCAATGCGCCGTCACCGATGAGGGCGATGACGTCATAGTCCGCCCCCGTGAGTGTACGCGCCCGGGCCATGCCCAGCGCGACGGAGATCGACGTGGAGGCGTGGCCGGCCACAAACGCATCGTGCACGCTCTCATCCGGCTTCGGAAACCCGGCAATGCCGCCGAACTGCCGCAGCGTGGAAAACGCTTCGCGCCGCCCGGTCAGGATCTTGTGCACATAGCTCTGATGACCGACGTCGAACACGAGTCGGTCCTTTTCGGTGCTATATACCCGGTCGATCGCAACCGTGAGCTCCACTGCGCCGAGATTCGACGCCAGATGCCCGCCGGTTTTCGCAAGATTCTCGACCAGAAAAGAACGAAGTTCCGCACACAGTGCCGGAATTTCTTCCGCCGGCAGCGCCTTCAGGTCGGCCGGTGAATGGATTCGCTCTAATATACTCAAAACAGAATACCTCACGTATAATAATACAAAGTATACTATAACAAAAAGTGCCGGACTTTACAAGAGTAAGCCGACACTTTTCACAATTTCACCGGAAGTCCGGTGTTTTTATGGATTCAGTTTTTCCGATCTGCCAGCGAGCGGGCGAGCTGCTGCAAAAATGCGCTGTCCGCAAACACACCGTCCACGGCTGCTGCCGCTTGCTCGGACAGCTCGTGCACATAGACGCCGCAGCGCTCCAGACCATAGAGCGCCATGAAGGTGTTCTTCCCCTCGCGCGCATCCGAGCCGATGGGTTTGCCGAGTTCCGCCTCCGTACTGATGACATCGAGCATGTCATCGCGGATCTGAAACGCCAGACCAAGCGCCTTGGCATACTGCGCCGCGGCCGCGCGCTGCTGCGCGTTTCCGCAGCCGCAGGTCACGCCCATGAGGCATGCGGCGTGGATCATCGCCGACGTTTTGCGGTCGTTGATATCCATCAGTTCCTCTTTTGTGAGGACCTTGCCCTCACCTTCCATATCTAGCTGCTGACCGCCGCAGATGCCGTTTTCACCGGCAGCCTCGGCGAGCAGGCGCGCGCACTCGGCGCGCACATCCGCTGGCAGCTCCGTCGAAAGGATCGTGTGGAATGCCTCCGCCTGCAGGGCGTCGCCCGCCAGCGTCGCCGTGCACTCGCCATAGACCACGTGGTTCGTCGGCTTGCCGCGGCGAAGATCATCGTTATCCATGCACGGCAGATCGTCGTGGATGAGCGAATAAGTATGCACCATCTCGACCGCACACGCAACTGGCAGCGCCGCACGCACATCCCCGCCGCAGGCCGCGCAGAACGCGAGTACCAGCACCGGACGCAGGCGTTTGCCGCCAGCGGTCAGGCTATAGTGCATCGCCTCCAGCAGACGATGATAGGACACGGTCGTATCCGTAAAATAGGTATTGAGCGTCGCATCGGCGAGCGCTTTGTATTCCTGATACTGTGTCTGATAATCCATACGTTATTCCTCAGTTTCAAACGGGAACTCGACAGGCGCGCCGTCGCTCCCTTTTTTGAGCTGCACGACCTTCTGTTCCGCCGTGTCCAGCATTTCATTGCAGGCCGCAAGCAGGTGCGATCCTTCCTCAAACAGCGCCAGCGACGCATCGAGCGGCACATCGCCCTTTTCCAGCTGCTTGACGATCTCATCCAGCCGCTGCATGGACGCTTCAAAGGTCAGTTTCTGTTTTGCCATGGGCATCCTCCCTGTTGTTTACGGTGCAGCGCAATGCACCGTCCAGAAGCTGTACACGAACCGGATCGCCCGGCTGCACCTTTGCCGCCGAGCGGAGCACCGTGCCGTCGGCATCCGTCGCCACGGCGTAGCCGCGGGCAAGCACCTTCAACGGGCTCATCGCGTCCAGCGCCGCCGCATACTGCGCAAAACCATGTCTGCGCGCGGCGAGCCAGCGCTCCCCCGCCGCCGTCAGGCGGCTGCGGGTATAGTCCAGCTCCACGCGCCGGAGATCAAAATAAGCCGCCGGAGACTGCAGCACACGGCGGCCGGCCAGATTATCCAGTGCGGCCCGACGCTGTGCCATCTGCTTGCGCATCGCCTGCGCCATGCGGATGTCATATCCGCGCAGCGTCTCGCGGATGTCCTCCGCGTTCGGCACAGCCAGCTCCGCCGCGTTCGACGGCGTCGCGGCGCGCAGATCGGCCACAAAGTCCGAGATCGTCACATCCGGTTCGTGCCCAACGGCAGATATGACCGGGATGTCCGAATCGTAGATCGCCCGCGCGACACGCTCGTCATTGAACGCCCACAAATCCTCGATCGAACCGCCGCCGCGGCCGGTGATGATGAGGTCGCCGACCCGATAGCGGTTGGCATACCGGATCGCTCCGGCGATCTCCGCCGGTGCCTCCGTCCCCTGCACACGCACGGGCAGCAGCACGACCTCGCTAGCCGGCCAGCGCTTACCGAGCACGCGGATGATATCGCGCACGGCCGCACCCGCCGCCGACGTGATGACAGCGATCCGCTGCGGAAACAGCGGCAGTGGCTTTTTGTGCGCGCGGTCAAACAGGCCCTCCTTCTGCAGCTGCTCCTTGAGCTGCTCGTAGGCGGCATACAAGTCGCCCACACCGCCCGGAATGAGCCGCGTACAGTAGAGCTGATATGCCCCGTCGCGCGGATAAACCGCGATGCGGCCGATGGCCGCAACGCTCATTCCGCTCGCCGGGCGAAAGCGCAGCGACTGCGCGCTGCTGCGAAACATCACGCACCGCAGGCTGCTCTCGGCGTCCTTGAGCGTGAAATAATGGTGCCCGGACGGGTAGACCTTGTAGTTGGACAGTTCCCCCGTCACACAGACATTACCGAGCAGCGCATCCGCATCCAGCAGCTGCTTGATGTGGGCGTTGAGCTCCGTTACGGTAAAGGATGTACGCGCCATGTCAGGCTTCGGCGCCGTTCTCGGGCGTCTGCTCCGGTTCATCGGCCGGCACTTCAGCGGATGCTTCTTCCGCTTCGGCCTCCGGCTCGACCTCGCCGCGCACAAAGCTGCCGAGCACGCCGTTGATAAACGCCACCGTCTCCGGCTCTTCATAGCCCTTGGCCAGTTCCACCGCCTCATTGATCGCGGCGGCATTCGGTACGTCGTCCATATAGAGGATCTCGCACATGGCGCAGCGCATGATCGCCGCGGCAACGCGGGAAATGCGCTCCAGCCGCCAGCCGCGGGCATATTTTTCGATCATGTGGTTGAGCTCGTACATATGGTCATAGACCAAACCGGTCAGCCGGCGGATATAATCGAGCTGCTTCTCGTCCGGATATTCCAGAAACAACGGGTCTTCCTCCGCCAGCGTCGCAAAATACTCGCGGCTGAAGAAAGTATCCGCCGTCTCGCGGGCATCGTCCCCGGCGAGCTGCGCGGCAAAGCTGAGCTGGATCGCGATCTCACGCGCAACCGTTCTTGTCATAGTGATTACTCCTGCTTTTCTTTATTTGTCGAAGGCCACACCGGACACGTGCACGTTCACAATGGGCTTGCCCATGCCGGTCATGGACTCGACCGCGCTCGTGACCGATTCCTGCACGGCCTTTGCGACCGCCACGACACTGCAGCCATAGCGCACCGTAATGATCGTATCGACCGTCATCGTGCCGTCGACGATCTGCACCTTGATGCCCTTGGCGGCAGACTTGATGCCGAGCAGCTCGGCCAGCTCCGTACCGGTAGAGGTCGCAACACCGGCGACGCCGTCCACTTCCGTGATCGCTGCGCGCACCATGGCGGCAACGACGTCCTCAGAGATATTGATGCTGCCCTTTTCATCCTGGCAAGTAATATAATTTTCCGGCATAAAAAAATACCTCCTGATAAAATTGTACAGTATAGTGTACCACGCGCAGCGGCAAAAAGAAAGAAAAATGTTTCCCGTCCGGTAAAAAGATGCACCCCGTGAGATTCACAGGGTGCATCCGCATACTTGGAATTACTTGGTCATCGTCTCATGGAACATCATCAGGATCTTTGCAGCCTCCGCGCGTGTCGCGTTTCTGGCCGGCTGGATGTACAGGCGGCCGTCGACCGGGACGCCGGAGATCGCGTTGATCGCAACGGCGTCCTTCATCGCGTCCAGCGCCCAGAAGCCGACGCTGCCGGCATCCACAAAGCGGCTCAGATCATCCGGCGTCCAGGTCCGATCGACCATGCGCACGTTATTCAGATAGCGCATGAGCATGAGCACGAAATCCTGGCGCGTAATATTTGCATTCGGTGAAAATGTCGTGGCCGTCACACCGTTGACAATGCCGACCGAATGTGCCCAGGTCACTGCTTTCTGATACCATGCGCCCTCCGGCACATCCGTGAACGGCGTGCCGCCGCTCACTTCCGGATTACCGTGCAGGTTGTACAGGATCTGTGCGACCTGCGCGCGCGTCGTATATTCGCCGGGAGCAAAGCTGCCGTTGCCCATGCCGGACATGAGGCCGTAGGACAGGCAGTACTGAACACCCGGATAGAACCACGATGTGTCATTTTTGACATCGTTGTATACCGCAGTGGCAACAAGGCCGCTTGCAGGCAGAATGTCGCGCTTGGTGGCCGGGCAGCGCGTGCAGGTGTAGGTCATGCTGCCCTGCGTCGTTTCCGTTGCTTCCTTCGTCACCTTACCCTCATCCCAAGCGTGGCCGAGGGCGGCGATCGTCTCCATGCCCTCCTTGTAGTCACAGCGGGTGCAGTGCTTACCGGCGGTAGTGCCGTCAGTGGTGCAGGTCGCGGCAACGGCTGCGTCGTCCTTCAGGTCATGGCCGAGGGCAGCGATCGTCTCCATACCCTCCTTGTAGTCGCAGCGAGTGCAGTGCTTACCGGCGGTAGTGCCGGCAGTGGTGCAGGTCGCGGCAACGGCTGCGTCGTCCTTCAGGTCGTGGCCAAGAGGATCCGTATAGGTATCCACATAGCTGTCGCCGCAGGAGCAAGTGTGGGTCGTGTAGCCCTTTTCGGTGCAGGTCGGCGCTGTGACAACATCCTTGTAGCTGTGGGTATGGGAAACATAATTGTAATGGATGTTGGCGGTCAAAAGGTCATCATTTTCAGTGGAAGAAATAGAGATCGCTTTCCATTGCGCCTCGCTCCCGGCATAGTACACATCGGTCAGAGATGTGCAATTATAGAAAGCACTACCGCCAATGCTCGTCACACTGTCCGGGATCGTCACGCTGGTCAGAGATGTGCAATAATAGAAAGCATACCGGCCAATGCTCGTCACGCTGTTTGGGATCGTCACGCTGGTCAGAGATCCGCAGTTTTCGAAAGCAGACTCACCAATGCTCGTCACGCCTTCTGCAATCACAGCTGACTTTACCCGGCTTCTACTGCCATACCACGGCGCATCAGAAGAACCATAGCCATGCATACCACCGCTGCCGCTGATCGTCAGCACGCCCTCGCTGTCCAGCGTCCAGGTCAGGTTGCTGCCGTTGCCCTCCGCACCGCAGGTACCTCTGTCCACGATGTCTGCCGCCAGCGCCGTGGCCGGCAGGAGCGACGCGATCATCAGACCGCGAGCACAAAACTGAATATACGTTTTTTCATCCTCATTTCCTCTCATTTCATGATTGGAGCCGGAAGATATAAGCTTTGAATTCCATAAACTATCTCCGCTTCCTGTTTTAGATTATAACTGTCATGACAGGTGCCGTCAAGCCTCTTTGTGCTCGTTGGCAGTTCTCCATTTAAAATGGCAGCATCCCCGCTCCGGTCGGAGCGGGGATGTGTTTTACAGGATGGTTCACTGCGCGTCCTGCGCGTCGGCCTTGACCTCAATGACCTTGATCTGCGGCGCGGTATAGTCCGTTTCTTTGACGATGGTGTCCGTGATGGTTGCGACCTGTGCCGTGCTCAGCCCATCGGCCGGCGCGGGCACGGCGACCGTGATGCCCTCATCCGTGATATAGACCACACACTCGGAAAAATCCTTGGCCAGCAGGAGATTTTCGATCTGCGTCTCGGTCATGGAGTCGCTCGCCATGGCAGAGATGGCGCTCATGGCGCTGTCGATCGTCGCCTGCGAAGCGCCCTCGGCCGTCGAGGCAGATTTGAGCAGTGACAGCGCCTCGTCGCGCGACTGCTGGCGCGTCAGGCGCGCTTTGGCAAAGTAATCATCGGATGCCGACGCCGACGCTGCGGCCGCTTCCTCCTCCGCCTTGGCCGCCGTGGCGGCGTCCTCGGCGGCGGCCATTTCGGCGTCCGCCTTTCCCCACTGGGTGTTGTACGACCAGTTAAAGTAGATCGCGGCGCAGACAAACAGCAGCACCACAATGATCGCAATGTTTCGTTTGGTTTTTTTCATAGTCGCCCTCCCGTTATTTAGATTGCGGATCCGGCTGCTTTCGGAGCACGGAGATGTGATCCGTGCTCAGGCCGGTAAACTGTGCCACTGCCTGCGTGACGGCGAGCTGCACCTGCGGCGAATCCGCCCCGTCACAGACGACGACTGCGCCGAGATACTGCGGGCTGACCGTCTTGAGCTCCACCGCCTCCTGTGCCCCGCCGCCGGCGGAGATGATGGTCGGCTCACCGCTATCGTCCGTCGCCAACTCCCGCTCGGCCGAGCAGCGGTAGGACAGCAGCACCTGCACTTGTCCCGCGCCGTTGATCTGCTGCAGGAGCGTTGTCAGGCGCTGCTCCTCGGCCTGGATCGTCTGCGGCTGTGTCTGCTCGGAAACGGCTGCCGCCTGCGCCGTCTTGGCCTTTGTCCTGCTGCCGGTCGGCAGCAGGAGCAGGATCAGCCCCGCGAGCAGGATGATGAGAACGTATTTATACTTGGCTGCGAAAGCGCTGAGTTTTCGTGTGTTCATGATGTACTGCTCCATTCCTGCCGCGTGCGCGGGACCCCGAGGTCGGCCTCGATGATCTGCGCCAGGCGGCTGTTTTCTGCTGCCGGCCCGGATGTGACCAGGCGGACGGACTGCGGATACCAGTAGCCGTCGGTGCTCCACTGCAGCGTGACCTGCGCATCGTCGAGCGCAGCGCCGCACTGCGCGGCTTTGTCCAATATATATGTGCGCATTTCCGATTCTATGACCGTGCGCTGCAATCGCTCGCTGCTGTCGGACACCGCGCCGTCCGTCGACACCGAGACGTGATAGTCCTGCAGCGCGGCGGCATAAGCGTCATAATCGAACGTCACCAGCGGCGAGAACAGCAGGCACGTCAGGGCCACGCCGCCGGCCAGCTTCGTGACGCGCCGCAGACTCTCCGACGTCGGAAACAGCGACGCCAGCGCCGTCAGCAGTGCCACGCCCGCCAGACTGAGCAGCCAGGCACGCAGAGATTCCATCATCCCGTCACCGCCTTCATACTCGACACGATCGAGAGGAACAAAATGAGCGACGCCACGCCGACCATCCCCAGCAGGAAACCGTACACGTCCGCAAAGCCGTCGATCAGCCGCCCGACACGCTTGTCCGCGAACGACTCGGCGATACCGGCGGCAAGCTTGTACAGGACATAGTGCACGGCGAACTGCAAATACGGCGTGACGCACACGGCGGCGACGCTGACGACGCCGACGATGCCAATGCCGCTGCGCAGGATCGCGGCGCTGGAAGTGACCGTGGACGCCGCATCGGCCACGATGCTGCCGACGACCGGAAGCGCGGCGGAGACGGCCGTCTTGACTGCCTTGGCTGCGGCTGCGTCCGCCGAGCCGGTGAGGATGCCCGTCAGCGACAGGTAGAGCGTGAACACGCTCGCAAAGCCGATGAGCAGCAGCCGGAACGCCTTGCGCAGCAGACCGCTGAGGGACGCGAGCACGTCGTTTTCGAGCGTTGTGCCGCAGATGACCGTACCTGCGTACAGATACAGCAGCGGCAGGAGCACCGCCGTCTCCGCGGACAGAAGCACATCCAGAAACAGTGAAGTCGCCGCGTATTTTGCGGCCGCCGACGTCGCCGCGCCACTCGCCGCCGCGGCGGCACACATGCTCGGCAGCAGGATCTTGGAAAAATCCCGCAGCGTTGCAAGTGCCTCGCTGCCCGCGGTGATGCACGAGGTCACGTGCGTAACGCTCAGCGCAGCGACCGCCACCGTGCCGGCCATCTGCGTGACCTTTTCGCAGGCGCCGCTCACGGAAAGGGACGCGCACAGCGCCGACAGAAACACGATCGCCAGCAGCAGCGCCGCATTGCGCGCCGCCGACGCGACGGCCCCGCCGCCCTCGTGCAGCACATAGGCCCAGAGCTTTGCGAGCAGGGACTGCGGCTGCGCGGCATCCGCAACGGACAGTTCACCGAAGGCGTCATATGCCTGCTCCGGAAGCGCGGATTCCAGCGACGCCGTGCCGAAATCCGCTGCCTGCTCAGCCGCAGCATCGTAGGCAAACGCCCCAGGCGTGCACGCCGCCAGCACCAGCAGCACAGTCAAAAGCACAAGCAGCCGCTTTTTCATAAGCATTCTCCGATCATGGTCAAAAACGTGCGCATCAGCGGCAGCGCGGCATAGAGCGCGGCCGCCACGCCGACAAGCTGCACCGCGCAGGCGCCGGCAGCCTGTCCGGCGTCTTTGCAGAGGCTCTCCCCGATCATCGTCAGGATGCTGATGGTCATGCACTTGAGCAGCGGCCCGGTGTAGACGCCGGAGAGCTTGCTGACCGCGATCGCATCGCGGAAAAACGCCGCCAGCGGCTCCAGCAGACCGATGCACAAAAACAGCGCCAACAGTGCCGCCGCCATGCTCAGCAGAAGCGACATGCCCGGCACGGTCTTGTAGACCGTGGCGGCGGCAGCGGCGGCAATGACCACGATGATGATCGCCCGAAAGACCGGCTCCATCACAGGGAAAACAGGCTCTTGATTAAATCGAACAGCTCGCTGATCTTCTGGATCACCAGCACCAGCACCACGACCAGACCGGCAATGGTCGTCATGAGCGCCTGCTCGTCGCGCCCGGCGCGCGAGAGCAGGATATTGAGCACGGCGACCAGAATACCGATCGCCGCGATCTTAAAGACAAGGTCAACGTCCATAAGCGCCTCCTGTGTAATCAAAACAGAGCCACGGCGGCGAGCAGACCAAGCGTCGCGCCGAGGCCGCAAAAGAGTTTTCCGCGCTGTGTCGTGTCCGCCTGCATCTGCGCCGCAGCAGCCTGCAGCGTCTCGATGCAGGTGTCCAGCGCGCGGCGCTGGATCTGCGCGTCATACTTGCCAAGCTGTTCGCCCAGCGTCAGCAGCGCTGCGCGCACATCGGGCGTCAGCATGTCCAGCGCCTGAAACGCGGCCGCCCAGCTCTCGGAAAACGGCCGGCCGCCGTCCGTGATACCGTCTGCGAGCGCGGCATATTGCGTACTCAGCGGCTCGGGCGCGCCCGCC
>OHVS01000226.1_pt1 | contig 31004 bp, 20 predicted proteins | sample 1579531 | NCBI WGS metagenome assembly OHVS01 (sample SAMEA3882531, study PRJEB24775) | human gut metagenome | biome: human-associated habitat; feature: intestine environment; material: feces | place: Netherlands | collected 2009/2010
CTGGATGAAACGTTGTACGGATTACGTCTTCATTTCTTGTCACTTCCTTTATTGTGTGGGATTTTCCAGTACCTGGGGCACCATAAAAGATTTGTTGAAGATAAGTCTCCATAATAGGGGAGTCCTCAATACCACATGGAAGATCAATCGAAAAGTAGTTAAAGTAGTCTTCTGCTGACTCTATCGCAATTTTAGGATAAACTTCTGGCATAGAGCAATCTGACAAATGCTGATTTACAGACATTGCATCATCATTAATAATCAAATCCGTAAAATTGTTAAGATAGACTCTAATCTTATCTGTATTGTTCAACTCAATACCAAACATTTGAGTACAAGCTTTAGAATAAGAACTCTCACCTAACTTTACTTCATTTTTCAAAAAAGCATAGATATTGGTTGCTCGATTTCCAGAACCATTAAGACTTGGAGTATAGATGTTTGGAACAAAATACAACTTTGCCCAATTTTCCACATATCGCAATATCTCTGAGCAAGATACTTTTCGTGTAAATCTAGGAATACACATTCCATCCTTCTCTTGATAAAGAGCCAATTGCCTAGCTATTTGAGAATGAGTCTGAGTCCAACCTTTTAGCTTGCTCTCTGTGATTCTATGGAATTCTGCCTTTTTCATAGGCACTAAAGGCATTGCATTGACAAATGACAATACCGTTTCAAAAGTGAGGTTTTTACCTCTACAAATTGGTGAAGCTTCAGCCATAATACAATTGTTACTTTACAGAAAAATCCAAGTAATATATACCTTCTCCTATCAAAGAGATATCAATACTGGTACGACCATATCTTAGCAAATCGCTCTTGGTTATCGTATGATTCAAATCCACGCCTAATCTCTTACGGAGATATTTTCCCAATATTGATTTACTAGGACTCGTACTTAGTTGCTTTGGATAAACCAACCCATTGACTGTTTTAGTTTGCTGTCCTTCCAGTAATCCGATCATCTTCTCTCCATCATCCCAAATCAACTCCACTTCATCATTTTCGCGATTCTTCTTTCCTTTCGACAGTGGATTATCCACACCTACATACTTCTTGGGAGGGAACAAAGATGGAAACAGCTTGATATAGTTGGACGTGATACGTATATAAGCATCACCTTCGGACACATGTCCTTTACTAAGTCCCCAATTAAGGCCAGATTTCTTGCTAACTTGCCCATTTCTATCCAACAAAGTAGCCCTACATACATTCTTTGCCAAAAGAGGTTGCACCAATTTGCTATGACCAGAAGCCTTAAAAACCTTTTTAAATTTAACCTCTACATTATTACAGCTTATCGCTTTTGAAAGAACATAATCACAATATTCTTTCAATATATCATAAGTGTCTAGCTCTACATCAGAAAGGACTTCCTTATAATCATTCATCATCCCACTAATGGAGAAATTAGCAGAACCGACCAAAGCCTTTTCTATCTTGGCGTCGTAATTCCACATATAAATCTTTGAATGAACAGGAATCGTTGAATACAATATAGTAATATTGGAATATTGTCTTTGAACTTCCATGAGTGCCTGATGCAATGGCAGTGAAATACGTTCACTACCATACATTCCATATACCACTGTTATTCGAACATCACAGCATTGCTCACACAACATCTTTATTGTTTGATACCCAACATAGCCAGACACTATTACAATGTTATTTGAAGATGTGGTATTATGCTGCATCTCCAAAACAGTCTTGTCTAAATCTTTATAGTATAACATATCGACAATATTTTTCAATTAACTTATATAATGCCTCAGCCACAATTTGGGCAAACTTAACGGGAACAGCATTACCTATCATTTTATATTGAGCCATGTTTGCTCCAAGAAACTCAAAATCATCAGGAAACGTCTGCAATCTAGCAGCCTCTCTCACAGTAATGCTTCGAGCCTGTTCTGGGTCTGGATGAATATGCCTCATTCCGTCCTTGTAAAGATGAGCTGGTATAGTATTGCTCGGCTCATCATTTCTTAATACATAATATTTATGTATGTTACTTTTCTTACCTGTTACCTTGGTATAGAGTTCTTTTAATTTCTCGATACTCACATACTCTTTTCGACCAGATTGTATATCCTCCTCCAACAACCGAAAAACAGAAATATCCCTAGCACTATGGAAGCGAGGAACATGATTTTTCACCAATTCTGAACTTATTGGAGAGTGCGAATACTTCTTACCGTTTAGTACTATTGGTTTTGGCAACGGATAAATCTTTGGCAAATCTCCTATAGCATCAAATACTGTGCGCTGTTTTTGGCGCAATGAAGGCATTACTACATTATAAAAATCATGAATCATATTGTCAGAAACACATTTGTCTACATCAAAACAATCCATCCTTATGCCAATTATGATGACCCGCTTACGATGTTGAGGTACGCCAAAGTCACAAACCTCAAACAATGTGTCTCTAAAGTTTTCTGCAACTTTATACCCTGCATCCATAAATTCCTTGCGAATCCGGTTCTCTATCGGGTAACCATCTGGAGCAGCACTCAGTAATCCAACAACATTCTCAAAAACGAAAAACTTCGGCTTGAAATACTTAACAATCCGCATATAACTTTCAAATAAGTAATTGCGATAATCTTTTTTCATACCATATTCATCGCGAATACGCCCCGCCAAAGAATAAGCTTGACATGGAGGACCACCTACAATCACATCTACAGTTTGATTGCCTATCAGTTTTGCTAATCCCTCATGTTTGCCATATTCCTCATCATCAAACCCATTAATTAATTCATCAGTCCGTTGAATGTCAAACCTGATGACTTCATTATTAGCATTTGCATGATGCCATTTCTGTTCCAAACGATTAGCCAATGTCAAGCAAGGTGCTTTTTCCCATTCCACGCAAGCGAGTGTATCATAATAACCCTGTTGCAAAAAACCTTCCAACAGACCACCGCAACCAGCAAACAATTCTATGGTATGTAACTTCTTTTTCATTTCAAATACTTCAATATCTGTTTTGCCAAAGCATATGCCAACAATACAGGAACTGCATTCCCAACTTGTCGGTTTTGTTGGGTCTTATTTCCTGTAAATACGAAATCATCAGGAAAAGACTGCAATCTTGCACTTTCTCTTACAGTAGGACAACGATTCCATTTATAATGAAAATTATTTCTATGCCCTGTATCTATTGTACGAGAAGGTTTATTGCTAGCATAACGAGTCCATGCCATATGGAAATTTCTGCTTGTTCCTACTCCTTCTGGCAAATCCTTATAATTTCCACCATCAGGAACCTGCGCGATAACTTGCTTTACGAAGTCCTTATGATTTACAGCTACATGGTTATACAACACATTACAATCACCTCTCATTTGCTTTTGAAAAGCAGTTTGCGGCTCGCTTGAATACGAAGCAACTTCAGTTCCAAGTTCATCTACAAGAGAGGGCAAATCACCTATTGCCTGCTTACAGGTAATGTAATCTTTTTCTTCCAAAATTGGAGTTGGAAATTCATATTTCACAGGTGACTGTTTTAAGCCAACAAACACCAAACGCTTACGGATTTGTGGCACGCCATAATCTGCAGCACAAACGATCTTGCAATTCACATTGTACCCCATCTCGGTAAATCTCTTTATGATTTCATCCTTCACCGCCCCCTTATACAAATTGGCCATTCCGGGTACATTTTCAATAAGGAAAGCCTGTGGTTGATAACGGCGAACTGATTCTATCATTGCCAAATAGAGCTTGTTGCGTTTATCCTCAAAGTTTCTCGGTCCTGTAAGGCTAAATCCTTGGCAAGGAGGTCCACCGATTATTACATCTATATTTCTTCCATTTACAACGTTATCTATTTTATTGAATGAGTCTGATGCAGCCAAATCTAAATTTAACCCCACTGCACATTCATGATTTTTTTCAAAAGTATTAAGCGCAGATTGTTCTATATCAACACCTAACAATGTCCTGTAGCCTGCTTTTTCAAAACCTTTAGACAAGCCACCACAACCACAAAATAAATCTATTATATTATATGTTTTTTTTGTCATTCTTTAGTCGTTCTTTATAGACTGAAAAATTTCTTGTATTCCACTATTCTCAACTGTTTCTAAATCCTGCCATTTTGTTGGTGTCAATAAAATGGTTTTGCCAAGTTTATGCCCAACATGGATATAGGCATTCTGCGAGAACAATGCCTGTATTTTTTTCATTCTGTTTCGTGCTTAAATTCTTCAAACCTTACTAAGTCGGTCAGTTCAACATCTAATATTTTAGCAATCTGCATCAGACTTCCCAAATCTGGCTGACTTGTATTTGTACACCATTTAGAAACGGTAGATGGGGTGACATTCAATTGCTCTGAAAGCCACTTATTTGTCCGTTTCTTTTCAGCCAAGATAACTTTGATTCTATTTAAGTCGTCCATATAATCTAATTTTTTGGTGCAAAAGTAGTGATTTTAATTCACTTAATCGCGTGATGTAGATATTTATTATGTTTGTTTATTACAATTCAGATTTCTAAGACGATTATTTTGAGGCATCCTTTTCTTTCTCCCTTCTTTCCTTAACCTTATCCAATCCCGGCATCTTCTTTGATACCGAAGCCTCACCAGCAGGGAAGTACGATTTAAAAACCTGACATAAGAAACTCACAATGTCGCTGCGCTTCTTGCCCATGTTGGAGAAAGCGGAGTAAACGTAATACATGAGTTCTTGCTGACTGCACATTTCGTTTTGTACTGTGATTGAGGGCGGAAGAATCAAGTCATGTTCTGCAAATGCGTAGGCACTGGCAAGAATCGCCTTTTGCTCCTCTTCACTGAACATCTTGATTTTCCCGGCAAACCATTCAAGTTCGCCTTTTTGGAGTGCCTGTTGCTGCTTGCTTTGACGTTCCATCAGAATGGATACTTTCTCTTTTTCAGTAAGGGCTTCTTCAAGCATGCGGTTCTTACGCTTTAGGACATTGTACTTTTCCATACAAGCGATGGCAATGCAGAGATAACCTACGGTTACGGTAAGCACCAATACTGCATGAAATCGGAACTTGGACGGAAAATCCGGCAAAGCATCAATATAGTCGCAGACGATAAGAGCAACTACGAGCATAAGCGCAGCTCCAACATACATCGTCCGGACTTTGACTTTTGGGCTCGCAGGAGAAACGCCCATAAGCAAGGCTATCGCCAAAGCTGCAACCAATAAGATGGAAACCAAGATAAAGATTGTCATGTGTCACGCCCTCCCTATTATGGTTTTACGATGATACGCCAATAGCCTGCCTTGTCAGAACCTTCATGGACGAGAATGCCTCTCTCACGGAGATTTTTAATCTGTTTCTTAACTCCATCTAATGAAATGCCCAATTCAACGGCCATTTTTTCACGGGTTATCATTGGATTTGATATAACCATGTCTATGATGCGTTGAGCAGTCCTGCCCACTGGTCTATTCAATTCGTTTTTTACAGGGTACTTTTTGAGGGTACTTTCATTATTTACAGGGTACTTTTTCTCCGAACCTCCTCCGTTTACAGGGTACTTTTTGAGGGTACTGTTTACCCTGTCGGCCACCTCTTCTACGGAGATTCTACCATTCTCGCCCCAATTCAGATTATAGAAAGTGGTGAAGAACGAAGAGGCTTCGGTTTTATAGCGAGGTTCCTTGCCGGGTAAGAAGTTGGGCAGTTTCTCGGTCAGCTCACGCATCTTGCGCAGACCGGAACCACGTTTCTCCATGTAATCGAGCTGGGTAAACATATCGGCAATTACCGGATTGCGTCGGATAGACGGTACATTGTAAATGTCGCGGTCTTGAATCTGTGTGCCGTCAAGCATGGCACCGGGCGATACCAACTCTATACGGTCGTCATAGATGTCAATATGCACTTCACCGCCCATCACTGTGTAATCCCGATGGATAAGGTGGTTGACCAATCCTTCAAAGATAGCTCGGTCGGAATAGTCGGGCAGATTGAGGCGGTAGTTGGGCATCTTGACCCAGCCGCTCATCGTGTAGTTCTTGATGAAGTCCATGCCGTACTTTAAAAGTAGGACGAGGTTTGCCCTGTGTTCTACCGAACTGATGGCATCGTCCTTATAGAGTCCTGTCCATCGGGTACAGAATATGCGCGACTGGAATACGGTGCAGTTATCAACGAACAGAAGTCCGGCATTGGTCAGTTTTCCGTCAGAAGTTACCAAGCCAAATGATTCAAGATATTTGTCATTCCACTCCTGGTGGGTTTGCTCGCGGAATGTGTTGGCAAGAATAACAAAGGAATGTTTGTCGGCATCCATTTGTGTAGTGAGCGAATCCCATGTCATGTGTGTACCTTTCAGCACCAACGAAAGGAGTTGTTGTGAATTGCATTCTACGCTTTCATTACCCACTCTTACATAAGCAGTGCGCGTTCCGTCCTGATAGTAATAATAAGGTGTCAGCACTCCGGCCTTGACTTTCACTTCTAGCAGGGTGCGTCCTTCATGTTCAATCGGGATAAGTTGTATTTCCGGTACAGGGTCAAGCCGTGCCTTTATCATTTCGCTGATAAAATCGGCATCTGCCTGCACGTTCTCCAACCCCACAATTTCACCTTCATCGTTTACGCCATAGAACAAGCTGCCGCCCTCCGTATTGGCAAAGGCCGACACGGATTTCAGCCACGACTTCACTTTCTTGCGTTCCAGCATCTCCTTGAAATCGTAAGACGTACATTCTGCTATGAGCCTGTTATCGTGTATCTGCATGATTTTCTCGTTGTTATAAGGGTGTAATACCCCAATATCGTTTACAAACATACGGAAAAAAGTTCGTTTTCCGTTCAATTAGAATGGGAAAAAACGGATTAGGGAGAAGAAATCTTCGTAAAATCCATTCCTAAATGTGATTATATGATAGATTTTCCTAAGATTTTCTATACCTTTGTATTTGTGATAATTAATAACCAAAGGAGTCGTGGCAAAGAATTTTGAAATACGGAACAGTACGGCAGAGTTTCTTACCTTTATTGCCGAGGGTAAGGAGAATGGTGTTCAAGTGTTGTATAAGGATGAAACAATTTGGGCAACACAAAAAGCAATGGCGACATTATTTGATGTAGGTGTTCCGGCCATCAGCAAACATTTGAAAAATATCTTTGAGAGTGGAGAGCTTGATAAGAATACGACTATTTCCAAAATGGAAACAGTCGTGAATAGGGGCTTCCGTGGAGAATCAAAAGAAGAAGTTGAGTTCTACAATCTTGATGCCATTATATCCGTAGGCTATCGTGTCAATTCTGTTCGTGCCACGCAATTCCGCCAATGGTGTACATACGTTCTACGTCAGTTTGCCATCCGTGGATATGTCATAGATAAAAAGCGGATGGAAAACGGTTCATTTATCGGAGAGGATTATTTTGAGCATCTGCTTGCCGAAATTCGTGAGATACGACTGAGTGAACGGCGTTTTTACCAGAAACTTACAGATATATATGCCACGGCCATAGATTATAACAAAAGTGCGCCCACAACACGGCTGTTTTACAAAAAGGTGCAGAACAAAATGCACTATGCGGTACATGGGCATACCGCTGCGGAATTGATAGTTGACCGTGCGGATGCACAGAAAGAGCACATGGGTTTGACCACATGGGAGAAGGCTCCGGACGGAAAAATAGTAAAACCGGATGTAAGTGTTGCCAAGAATTACCTTAAAGAAAATGAACTGGAGGCAATGGGACGTATCGTCAACAGTTTTCTTGATATAGCGGAAGATATGGCGAAACGCCATATTCCGATGACGATGGAGGATTGGGCGAAACGTATTGACAAATTTCTGGATATAACGGACAGACCTATTCTTTCCGATGCAGGAAAGGTCACGGCTGAATACGCCAAAAAGTTTGCTGAAACAGAATTTGAAAGGTATCGTGTCATTCAAGACCGCCTGTTTAAGTCCGACTTTGATAAATTGGATGACAAAGATTTGCCTTCACTTGATTTTACACCAGAAAATTCTTAATCAAAAGCTATGCGATGAAGAGTTTAGAAACTTTTGAAGAAACCTTTAGTGATGCTGTTTTAGGTTGTCATTTAACATTGATATTTTTATCGTTTTTCTTTCGTTATTTTCGGCGGAAAATCGTACTTTTGCGACATAGAGCTGTGGTTGCTTATGGATGCTTATTTTCGGTTTTGCATGATATTTGCAACACGTTCACGCAAATCGCTGATAGATATAACGTATTGATTTTGAGGAAGTCAAATGATTCCGATAAATAAATACATACTAAATCGCAAGCAAAAGCGTGCAGCTCAATGAGTTGCACGCTTTTACGTTAATAGTGGGGATGGACTTCTTGTCGTGTGGAGTTTTTTGTCGTGGTGGCTTACTGAATGGTGACGGGATGATTGCAGCCCACTGACCTTGTGGTAGCGGGCTGCGGTGTCTGTATGATTTACCGGGCACAAATGCTCCCGCCCGGAATGGGAGTTCCTTCTTACTGTTTTTTCTCCAATACGGGCAGACCGTCTGGGCCTGGTACATACAGCCAGCCCGTGTCGGACAGCTTCTCGTTCATGACTTTCATAGCTTCCGTCCAGTTGCCGTCCGTCACCTTCGTGGTTTCGCCGGCGTAGGTCATATCATTGCCAATGCCATTGTCACCGGTCACTGTACCGTTCCAGTAGCAGGCGGTGACGATGCTGGAACCATAGTTGTCCTTATAATTCCGTCCCACCACACCGCCTGTGCTTCCTGAGGCTCCAGTGACATCGCCCTTGGCATGGTAGCAGGCAGTCAGGGTGCCTAAATTGTTGTTTCCCGTTACGCCGCCTACATAGATGATGCCGATTCCGCTACCGGTCACGCTGCCCCAAGCATAGCAGGCAATGACAGTGCTTCTGTTGGTGTTGTCTCCCACCACGCCGCCGGCAAAGCTGCTGCCTGAGTTGATACTTTCAAGGGTCACATCGCCCGTGGCATAGCAGGCGGTCAGGGTGGCACCTCTATCCGTGCTACCTGCCACGCCACCGGCTATATTCCCGGCATTCACTGTGGCCGAGGAGCTGCATCCGGTAAGGAAACCGCCCGATTGGTAGCCTACTACACCGCCAGCAAAGCCGTTCATGCCGCTGCCGCTGACGCTGCCCGACACCGAGCAGTTTTCAATGTTGCCATAGCTATATCCCGCCACGCCGCCGACAGCGCCCACGTTGCGAGTGGTTGTTATCTGCACGCCCTCCAGCGTCACGTCCTTCACCGTGCCGCCGGAGCCGATGCAGCCGAACAGGCCCGCATATTGGTCACTCGTCGTAACGGTCAGCCCCGTGATGGTATGGTCGCCGCCGTCGAAGGTGCCGGTGTATCGGTTATCGTAGTCTCCTATCGGCGTCCACTCTTTGCCAGTAAGGTTGATGTCGTCGGTCAGGGTGCAGTTCAGCGAGAGGTTGCCCTGTACGGCTTTGTTCCATGCCAGCAGACCGTCGGCGTTGTAAACCTCGTAAGTCCTGCCGTCAGCAGACAGGTTATATCCCTTGTCATAATTTAGCGTGATGTTGTAGAACTTGCCCGCCTCGGGTGTGAAGGCTGCAGAGAGGTCGCGTTCCTCGGTGCCGTTTGCCCTCAGTTTCTTGATTTCGTAGCCGGGCACCACGTTCGCCTCCCAGCAGGTGATGGTTGCGCCGTTCTCGGTGTATTCGCACTTCTTCATCTTTATCCAGCCCTCGTCCGTGCCCTGCACGACTTTGCCTTTTTCGTAGGTACACTGTGTATAGGTATAGAGCTGGAGGGAGGTTACCTCGCCGAGTGCATCGTCGGTGGGTGTGATGCGCACCTTCGCCAGAGCGTGGGTGAAGGTCAGCTCGACAGGACTCTCGTAGTCGCCCGTGCCCGTGCCGCTCAGCAGATAGGCAAGACTTTGGCTCTGGTCGCTGAGATTGAGGGGGCCCTCCGTGTCGGGGTACCAGGCGTTGACGGTGTGTTCGTCGGTGTCGCTCCAGTACAGGGGTACCTCGGCTTCGACGGTGTTGTTGTCCCGCACGGTGTAGGTGCCGACCTCTCCCTTGTCGTCTATCTGTACGGCGAACTTGTCGTCCGCGTCAAACTTGCTGCTGTTGCCGTCCTCTTTCTCGCTGACGCGCGTCTGCGGTGCGCCCCACGGCTGCGCTTCGCCTCCCTCTACGCTGAGGGTGACGGCGGCTATCTGCAAGGGGTATTGTCCTTCGGGCAACCGTGCGTCATCCGCCAGTTCGTCCTTCGTACAGGCAGCAAGGAGAAGGAGCAGGGCGACAAAGCCTATATGATATGAATATCTTATACTCATGTATTTCAGGTTTAATGGATAATTCACTTAAAGGTCTGCGCTCACGTTGCCACCGGTTACCGGATTCCAATCGGTAATCTTGGCAGATTCGATGCTCAGGTCCTTGTTGCGGACGGTGACGGTGTAGGTGTAGTTGTTGCCGGCTTTCAGTGCGCCGTCGGGAATGGTGAGCGTGGCGGTGTAGGGCTGGCTGTTGTAGTTCACGCTCAGTTCGATACTTGCCGTTGACTGCGGGAAGAGGATGACCGACGAGGTGAGTACGCCGTCCAGTTCCATTGTAAGGTCGGCTGTCTGTGCGTTCGCATCCGTTTCTGCCGTGCCGGTGGTGGTGTCGAAGCTGCCCTCCAGCACCAGTCCGGAGAGTGTGTAGCCGGTGGGTTTGACGGTATTGAAGTCCACGCCGCTTCCTGCCTCGAAGGTGAGCGTAATCTGGCTCATGCAGTGGTGGAAGGAACAGTCCGTGCCTCCCGCAGCCGTGTTGTCGGTAAAATTCACTTCAGGATTGTGCGTACTGGCAGTGGCACCGGTGGCATAGAGGAAGTCGATGGCGGGCTGGTTCTGCTGCGCCGTGGCATCAGTGGTGGCGGTCAGCGTTCCGCCGTCCGCATCGTAGGGATAGTAGGCGGAGAAGGTGGTCGGGTCATCATCTTGGAAGAAGATAATGGTTCCTGCCGGTGTGAACTTCCCGTTTTCCCACCGGTAGAGCACGTTGGCGTAGCCGAAGCGGCTTTCGGAGATGCCTATCTCGTCACGTTCCGCCCAGGCGGTTCCGCTGGCGCGGGTGGATACGGCATCGGAGATTTCGGCATTAATCACTGCGGCCACGGAGCCATTATTCAGGTTCTCATCATCGTTGGTGCAGGCAGCAAGCGCGAGTGCCAGTGCCGCGAAGGTGAATAATCTTGTCTTCATCGTTTCTGTATTTCTAATGATTCTTTTTACTTTTACATTTCGGCATCCACTCCGCCGCCGTCCACTGTTTCCCAGTCTGTGATTTCACCGGTGAAGCCCGCCTCGCCCGGGGTCTCGGCTATTGTGCCGCCGAGGGTCAAAGGCGCGGTCTTGCCGTCGTTGAAGCCGTCAAGGGCTGTCGTGAGGTCGCTCTCAAGGGCGGTAGGCTGCGGGTTGCCGTCCGTGTAGGTCAACGTGGCGGTGAGCCTTTGGAGGTTGCCCGCGATGCCGAGCAGCCGGACGGTTGCCATCCACTTGCCCACATCGTCGCCCTCAGTTATCTTCGTGAAGTGCAGCTTCACCTCCGAGGGCGTGCCGTGAGTGCCCGTGGCGAAGTCAAGTGTCCCTGCCGCTCCGCTCAGCGTGCCCTCGATGCTCTCGATACGCTCTGCCGCATCGCCCGTCGGCTCGATGACGAGGGTCAGCTCACGCACCTGCTGATGCATGACGGCGGTCAGCGAGTAGTCGGTGTCGGCTTCTATCTCTACCTCCTGCACGGAAGTGAAGAGCCAGCCGGGAGTATTCACGATGCAGCCGCCGTCCGCTGCGGCCACAGCCGCCGTCATGCCGCTTACCGTGATGCCGTCGGCAGGGTTATACACCGCAAGGGTATAACTGCCCGGATTGAAAAGATAGTCCGGCGAGTGGGTCGCACCGGTCTCCGTGCCTGTATAGCCGCCCATCGTCACTGTCCACTCCGCAGGGATGTCCACGCCCTCGCCGCGGTCGCTCCAGTCGGCGGTGACGGTGACCTTCCCTGTGTCGGGATGTGGCGTGTCATGCAGTTCGTCCTTGACGCAGCCGCCCAGCGTGAGCAGCAGCGCAAGGGAAAGAATCGTTGTCGTATATCTTGTTGTTGTCTTCATATTTTCCTCCTTTCGCTAAAACAGCTTCCACACTAAGGTAACACCCGCATTGACCGGTCCCCACCAGTTCTTGGTTTCCGTACCACGGCGGACGCGCACGCCGTCAGTAACCTCATATTTCTCATAATCGGCATGTAGGCAGCCGATAGCCACTGAAAAGTCCAGTGACAGGGCTTTGTTCAGTCGCAGCAGATAACCGCCCGTGATGCCGCCTCCCATCAGGTCGCCCTGCTTGCCGGTTGCGGAAAGCTTGTAGTTGAACTCGCCTGCCTTAAACATCGCGCCCAGATAGCCGCGCTTCTCCTTGCCTATATAGTAACGCACTTCCGGCATCACTTCCCACAGAGCGTACCGCCTGTCCTTGCCGTTCCACGACCATGAAGTCCACGAACCGTTTACGAGGATTCCCCACGAGGGATGGACGCGCCACTCCAAACCCAAGTCGGGGGTGAGTGTAGCCCAACGCAGCAGATTGGCACGCAGGGCAAAATGGTAAGGGGCGGATGATTGGGATTCCAACGGAGTGGCAGTTATCTCTTGGTGCTGTTCAGCTTTCCTTGCCGCCTGTTCTTTGGCAAGTCTGTCCGCTTCCGCTTTTTCGGCAGCACGGCGTGCTTCTTCAGCCTTGCGCCTTTCTTCAGCAGCTTTGCGTTCCTGTTCGGCTCGTTCGGCGGCAAGGCGTTCTTCCTCTGCCTTGCTCTGCCCTTCCGATTCAGTGGCGGATGCTTCCGGTGCAGGTACTGTCAGACGGACGATGACTAAATCACCGTCGGCAGCATGGCTTTTGGCGTGGGGCTTGGTGATGAAACATTCCTCTTTGATTCCGCCGCGCACAATGAGTTCCGATTTCACCCGGTTGGAACGGATGGCGGCCATCCGCAGGTTTTCCTTTTCGCTGTCAAGGGAATTGCAGTAGCCGTCCACATAGAGCGGAAGACTGCCGCCGAGTATGCTGTCCTTGTTCCGGCGCACGCATTCCAGCAGCCGGGCAAGCTCCCGGTCGTTGCCGTCAAGCGGCACATAGAACATATCCTTCTGTGGCACGAAACGGAAGGTGTAGGTGGTGTCCGCTTTCTGCCGCGTCGCAAACGTGGATACAGCAGTAAGCAGCGAGGCAATAATCAGTATTGTCTTGATTTTTATGCTCATATTCGTAACATGTTTATGGTTTAAGGATACAGTGCTACTTTACAAAGTAAGCATAAAAATCCCGTATTTCAAAGTGTAAGTTGTTGAAAAAGAACGGCTTTTGTAGATACAGCAAAAAATTGTCGTTACGGCAATGGTACGTTTTGTTGTTAGAGCAAAAATTGTAGTTAGAGCAAAAATGTACGTGAGTAAAATTAACGTGAGTTCGGTATAAAAATAATACTTCTTTTTGAATAAAGAACTTACATTGTTTTGTAGTTCAAGCGGTCGGTGGGTATCTGTCACATCATTATTATACCGAACTCACGTGTTATTATCAATTGATGTGCCTCATTCTGACGGTAAAAGGCAGTCTTTTGCCTCATGAAAGGCGGCCTTTTAGCTTGTCAAAGAGTATGTATTGGAAAGCAAAAGATGGCCTGTTGCATCTTCATAGTTTTCCCGTTGTTGTTTATCTTCAAAATGTTCTTTCATCTTTCAGCCTTGCTCTTAATAGCCTGGCTGTCAGTTGTTTATGAGCTGACAGATATCTGACGGGCATCTGTCAGCCCTTTCCTGTCAGTTGCCGGCGTAAAAGAAGCTGAAAGATTCACTCTCAATCTTTCATTGTCCAACTTTTTGATAATCAGTGAGTTATCCTCTATGCTGACAGACTGACAGATGTTTAGCGAAAATTATTATTATTTGTTTACTTATAAAACACAGTCTTTAAAGTGAGTACGGTATAAGAATGATACCCACTGACCGCTTGAAGTAGGATTATTATCACATCATCATTATACCGAACTCACGTTTTTTTATAGTACAAAGCCTTACCTGTTGAAGGGCATAATGCTTATATCTGTTTTTTTACTTTCCCCATACACCTAAACTGCCGATGAGCTGTTTTTCCTCCATTTGGAGGGAGAGCAGCCTTCCTTGTCAGTGAAAATCTTGGTGAAATAGCTCAACGAAAGGAATCCCGACGCTTCCGATATTGCCGACACTGTAAGTTCGGGCTGTTGAACCAACATCCGCTTGGCGTATTCAATACGGAGTCCCGCAATCCATTCGCGGAAAGACATGTGGTAAGTTGACTTGATGTAGGCAGCCAGATAAGTGCGGTTAGTGTCGAGCGTGCCGGCCAGTTCCTCAATGTTAAGTCCCGGGCTGGTATATTCCTCCATGCCGACCCATGAGTCAAGTTTCTCTCCAATGCCTGCATAATAAGCCGGCGTTATCTGTGGCGGCTCTTTACGGGTCTGCCGATTTTTACCCCCCCAATGGCCTCCGGCGCCATCTTTTCGAGAATGGTCTCCACCTGTTCGTAAAACAGAAGGTAGTTCATGTAAGACCAGTAGAGGTAGATGTAGAAGGGGATGGACGAAATAATCCACAGGAATACATACCTGTCAGGCAGGAATGTCAACAATCCGCAGCTGATACCGTATATGACCGCCCACCAAGTGAAGACGGACATCCACTGTATGTAGGCGGCGATGTGCTCGGAATGGGTGTCGTCAAACAGTCGTACGGCACGGCGGTAGGTCATGATGAGCCTCCGTGCCAGGTGTATGCCGTAGGCGAGCAGCCACAGGGCCATGGCGAACAGGCCCGCGTATTGCCACGCTCCTTTTGGCATAAGCTCGAGTATAACCGCCGAAAGGGCAGTGAACGCCAGCCAATATATAATATGCCTCATAAAGCGTTGCCTCGTAAGGTACGTTCTGTCGAGCAAGGCTGTAAGTGCCGAACTGAACAGCCAGTAGGACAGGAAATACGTTGATAGGTTCATCAGGATGGCCACTCCCGGGCGGTAGAAGCGCACGCCGAGAAACAAATGAACCGAATAGTTTGCCGAAAGCGCCATCAGCGCCACGCCCATGATACGTCGTGAGCGTAAGTAGTTGGCGAAGATGGGCTTGTCGGGAGTCTTTGCGGCAAGGAAATAGGCGGCAAAGAAGAGCATCAGCACCAGTGCCGTGCCAAGTGAGAATTCATATATCGTATAATCCATCGTTGCTTGTTTTAGTGTGCCGGCCGTTTTCTGGAAAGGCGCTTCCCCGGTGTCTTTTCAGCGGATTGGCGTTGTGCGGACCGAATGTCACGGCGTAGCAGGTACAAAAATACAATGTTTTTACGTCTTTATGAATTTTCATGCCATGTATTTTATGTTAATACGGCATAAAGGCGGAAAACCGGAGTCACGTTAATGCGCTGGCGGGATGGTACGGAATATGTTAATATGCCAAAATGGAGACACTCCCCATTTTGGCATATTCTCTGTAGACAAGACGAAATCTTGAGGTTATTGTGGTTCTGCGGTATGTCCGCTTACGTTGTATGCGTGCATACGGCATGTCCCGTTCACAGTGCTTGCCGTTCGTGTGGCAAGGATGTTATTTGTGTTATTTCACTTCCTCGAGATACAATACCCGGCTGGCGTAATCGTTCAGCTTGTTGTAGTCTACGTCGTGTGTGTATGGAATCTCGAGTCCCGTGTCCATGAGGAACGCGCCGCTGAAGGTCTTTCCCTCGAATTTCAACGGGTTGTTGTCTATTCTGTCAAGCTCGTGTACGCGGTAAGTCTTTGCCCTGTCGAGGCCGGCCATCTTGACGCGTGGCAGGTGTTGGTTGACGAAAGTCTCGGTCTTCCACCAGTAGAACACGGCTTTGTCCTTAGCCTCTGATGTGTACATGAGCGACGCAACGCCCAGTCTGTCGTACGGAGATACGAGCCGGTAGATGTCGCCGAACTGCACGACGGGCCTGATTTGCTTGTACTCGGCAATGGCCTTGCGGCACAGCTCCTTCTCTTCGTCGGTCATGTTCTTTGGCTGTATCTCCATGCCGAGCCGTCCGCTCATGGCCACGTCGATACGGAATTTGATAGGTATGGTGCGGAACGTCTGGTGGTTGGGCTTTGAGCTGATGTGCGACGCCATTGCTATTGCCGGGAAGAAGTATGACGTGCCCCACTGCATGTAAATGCGTTGCAGCGCGTCGGTGTTGTCGCTTACCCAGAACTCGTCGAAGTATGGCAGCACGCCCCAGTTTGCCCTGGCACCTCCACTGGCGCAAGCCTGTATTATGAGGTCGGGATACTTGGCCCTGATACGCTGGCATACCTTCTCGAATCCGCGGTGGTAGTTGATGTACAGATGGCTCTGGTTGTCCTTTGTAAGGTATGTCGAGCCGTGGCTCTGTATGCCCATGTTGGCGTCCCACTTGATATATGCTATCTCGGGATATTTGGTCATGAGGTTGTCAACCACGCCGAACACGAAGTCTTGAACCTCGGGGTTGCCCAGGTCGAGCATTAGCTGTGTGCCCCCTCGGCCTGTCGCCGGCTGTCGGTTGGGCGCGTTTACAATCCACTCAGGGTGCTTCTCGTACAGTTCGCTCTTGGTGTTGGTAGCCTCGGGCTCAATCCAAATACCGAATTTCACGCCGTTTTTCTTTGCGTCGCGCAGCAGTCCCTCAATGCCTTCCGGCAGTTTCCGCTTGTCGACTGTCCAGTCGCCGAGTGCTGCGTTGTCGCTGTTGCGCTGGTATTTCGTGCCGAACCATCCGTCGTCCATGACGAACAGCTCTCCGCCCATCGATGCAATGTCGGCCATCATCTGGTCCATGCCCTCCTGGTTGATGTTGAAGTACACGCCCTCCCAGCTGTTGAGCAGTATCATTCGTTCCCTGTCGCCGTGCATGAGCCGGTATTTGCGTCCCCATCGGTGGAAGTTGCGGCTGGCTCCGCTAAGTCCTTCACGGCTGTATGTCAGGGCGAGTGCAGGAGTGGCGAATGTCTCGCCCCGTTTCAGGTTGTACGTAGAGTTCTCCTCGTTGATACCCGCGAAGAAGTGGTGATACTCGCTTTCGTCGGTGTCAACACGGAGTTTGTAGTTGCCTCCGTAGCACAGCGCCGCGCCGATTGTTGCTCCGGTGTTCTCCTGTGGGCGTCCGTCGAGCGAGAACATAACCTCGGCGTGCGCGGTGTGCGAGTTGCGGATGCCGTCCTTGTTCTTGATGACTTTCATGCCCGGTTCGAGCGGTTCCTGCAATAATCTCCCTTCATTAGCCCATGCACCGTACAGCGACGACAGCCATACCGTGCCCCGGCGTATAGGCAGGTAGCCCGAGGCGAACTGGTTGAGCGCCACCTCTCCTTTCTCGTCATGGCGTATCTCTGTCCACGTCTCGATGATGTCCACGTCGTTGTATGCCCTGTAGCACACGTCGACATAGAACGGATATACCTTGTCTTTCATGCTGACGCGTGTCACGGTGGCGTTGCCATCCGTAGCCGTTGTAACATTCTCAACCGCCATTTGTAACGACATGTTGCCGTCGGCGTGCTTCACCGCCAGCGCGGTCTCGCCCTGGCAGTTCATGCCGTACACGGGATAGGCGGCGTATGTGGCGCCCCCGGCGTTGGAAAGTGCGGCAAGGTCGGCGGCCGACAGCCTGTCGCCATAGTACATTTGCTTAAGTTCGGCGCCCTCGGTGGCGTCGATTACCAATGAGGTATGTGGCGTGGCAACCTCTATTGGGGCCGCCGCCGCGCCGCTTATGAGTGCCAACGCACCCGCAAGCAAACCAAGTCTTTTCATGAAGTCCATTTTTGTTCGTATAGTTTTCAGATTATTTTCCGCTTGCAAAGTTAGTGATTGTAATCCGAAAAGGGCGATATTATTTTGTCAGATATTGGTATAAAATCGCCATGTTCACGATCTTCGGCATTTTATTGTGGCCGAGAGGTGCCGCCGGCGGCCGAGTCCCAATGCAGAAGTCGGCGGCCGCTCCACGACGCCGGCCGTGCCGCTGAGGGGATTATCGTGGTATGTAACGCGCCGTGATGACTTTTGGGACACTATATATGCATATTTGTATCGTTTTTGTCAAAAAAGTATGACAATTCAAAAAAATAGCATTATATTTGCGTATATTTTTTAATTGACCTTAAATACCAACGTATCATGACCAAGAATAATTCCGAGCATTATATTCTCAGGGAAATTACGCCGCTGTCGGAGAAGGACTGTTTCTACATCGTTGACCGTCACAAAAAGGAATTCACTTATCCCATACACTGTCATGATGAGTACGAGCTGAACTTCGTTGAGCACGGCAGGGGGCTTCAGCGCATAGTGGGCGACTCGGTCGAGACCGTTGACGACTATGACCTTGTGCTCATTACCACGCCCGAGCTGGAGCATGTATGGGAGCAGGGCACTTGTGAATCGGAGGACATACGCGAGATAACGATACAGTTCTCGCCGCATTTTTTTGACAGCCTTGCCACTACCAACCAGTTCGACCGCGTCAAGACAATGCTTGACAAGGCACGCAACGGCCTGAGTTTTCCGATGGAAGCCATCATGAAGATATACTTCCTGCTCGACACCCTGCCCGAGACAAAGGGGTTCTATGCCGTAACCCAGTTTCTTACGCTGCTCTACGAGCTGTCGTTCTTTACCGACAAGGCGCACAGCCTGTCGACGTCGTCGTTCGCCAAGGTGAACGTACAGGCCAACAGCCGGCGTGTGCTGAAGATACAGCAGTACATCAGCGACCATTACCAGGACGAGGTGCACCTGTCGAAACTGGCCGACATGGTGGGCATGTCGCCGGCGGCTTTCAGCCGTTTCTTCAAGCAGCGCACTGGCAAGAAGCTGTCTGACTATATCATAGACATACGCCTCGGCCATGCCGCCCGTATGCTGGTGGATACGACAATGTCGGTAGCCGAGATATGTTATGACTGCGGTTTCAATAACCTGTCCAACTTCAACCGTATCTTCAAGCGCAAGAAAAACTGCTCGCCTACGGAGTTCCGCGAGACGTATTTCAAGAAGAAAATCATTATTTAGTTTCTTTACGGCGTGCCTTCAATATGCGAAGGCACGCTTATTTTTATCCCGACGTCAGTTGTAGGGTGTTGCTTTTCATGCCATTTACAGCTTGTTGCGTACTTCTATAGTAGCCAGATTTGCGACCGCCCGGCTACAATGAGGGGATGAGATATAAAGAAAAAGGTTATGATGTCATGATAGTTTGTACCTGTTTATGATGAAAATGCACGATGAATGATGTGTGTCCGTATTATATTTGTTTCCTGTTGGCGAAATGTCAGCCATTCTTTGCTGTACCGCCTGATGTGTAATGTTTATGCGGCATTTGGCTTGCATGTTGATTTACGTTGACGTCTCTATACGGCGATATTCTAAAATAAAATACTGACGGACGTGAATATGGCCTGAAATGTGTGCATAATTAAATACTTGATAACCAGCAGCTTAATTCTTATTTGCGCATGAATGTGCAGTTCTGCGACGCAAAATAGCCCATGAAAAGCCGTGTTTCGGTCTTCAAAAGGCGGCTTTTGGGTGCGGTAAAGACGGTCTTTCAAGTTGTAAAAGGCCGTCTTTTGTGTCATGAAAGACCGTTTTTAGGGTAGCTAAAGGCCGTTTATTGTCATGCTGATGGCCGTATATGGCATTGCCGCCGTTCTATTTCGGCTGTTCAGACGGACATTTTTGTTTTGACATTTTGTTACTTCGGGCACAACGGCAAGAATCAGGTGGTTGTGCCGGTCGAAAAGTAAGAAATTATATGTGCGGGCGAAAAAGTATTATGATGTGGTAAAATTGTATTTGTCAAAGATAATATAAGAATGTAACTTTGCAACCGAAAATATGTTGAAAACTTGACCTTGACAGTCATACCTGGTATAGACATAATCTAAAGCGGCCTGCGGAGAGGTACGCATTTAAGTAGAAAACCAATAATTTAAGCAATTATTATGAACCTTGTATCAGCAATAACTTTAGGGGCATGTATGCTGGTTGCCACTGCATGCCAGGCACAGAAGCAGACGAGAACGCCTGAGGCCGTAGCCATGCTCAAGACTCTTGAGAATATGCCTCGTGACGGTAAGTTCATGTTCGGACACCATGACGACACGATGTACGGCATAGGTTGGGTGGGTGATGAAGGCCGCAGCGACATCAAGAGCGTGTGCGGCGAATATCCCGCCGTGATGTCTTTCGACCTTGGCGACATTGAGCTCGGGCACGACGTCAACCTTGACAGCGTGCCGTTCGACAAAATCAGGCGCGAAGCCGTGGCTCAATACCGTCGCGGCGGCATGGTTACGATGAGCTGGCACGCCAACAACCCACTGACGGGAAAGAACGCGTGGGACGTGTCCGACTCGTCCGTGGTGCGCTCGGTGCTGCCCGGCGGGGCCAATCATGAGAAGTTCTTGGGCTGGCTCGACCGTGTGGCCGACTACCTGAACTCGATAAAGACCGCCGACGGCGTTAAGGTGCCGGTGCTCTTCCGCCCGTGGCACGAGCATACGGGCAGCTGGTTCTGGTGGGGACAGGCGCTCTGTTCTACCGAAGAGTACAAGGCCCTGTGGCAGCTTACGTACGACCGTCTGGCGGCCAAGGGCACCGACCAGTTGCTTTGGGCGTACTCGCCCGGCATAGAGCCGAAGGACACTGCCGAGTATCTTGAGCGTTATCCCGGCGACTCGAAGATAGACCTCATCGGCGCTGATGCTTATCAGTACGGCACGAATGCCGAATATATGGCTACGCTCGACCGCATTCTCGGCATCATGGAGCAGGTAAGCCGTGAGCACGGCAAGGCCATGGCGCTGACCGAGGCGGGCCATGAGTCGATACCCGACAGCACGTGGTGGACGCAGACTTTGCTGCCCGTAATATCTAAATATCCCATAAGCTACGTGCTCGTATGGCGTAATGCGCACAACAAGCCCGGACATTACTTTGCCCCGTATCCCGGCGAACCGTCGGCAAAAGACTTTGTCAAGTTCCATGCCGACAGGCGGACAGTGTTCGTAAAGGCCGGAGGCGAAAAGTAAAAAGGTAAAAAAGTAAGAAGGTAAATATAAAGGTGAGAGATTGAGAAAGAAATAATAACCAAAAATAAAATAAGCAACAATGAGTCTGTTTGATGAAAAAGTGAAAGCCCTGTTCGCAGAACATGAGGCCCTGATTACCCGCAAGAACGAGCCCGTAAGCCAGTCAAACGGTATTTACACAAGATATAAATACCCCATATTGACTGCTGCCCATACGCCGGTGTTCTGGCGTTATGACCTTGACGAGAAATCCAATCCTTACCTGATGGAGCGCATCGGCATGAACGCAACGATGAATTCGGGCGCCATCAAGTGGAACGGTAAGTACGTGCTCGTTGTACGTGTTGAGGGTGCCGACCGCAAGTCGTTCTTCGCCGTGGCCGAGAGTCCCAACGGAGTGGACAACTTCCGCTTCTGGGATTATCCCGTAACAATGCCCGACGACGTGATTCCAGCCACCAATATCTACGACATGCGCATTACCGCACATGAGGACGGATGGATTTACGGAGTGTTCTGCGCCGAGCGTCATGACGACAACGCGCCCGCCGGCGACCTGTCGGCGGCAACGGCAACGGCTGCCATCGCCCGCACGAAAGACCTCAAGACGTGGTACCGACTGCCTGACCTCAAGACAAAAAGCCAGCAGCGCAACGTTGTGCTTCACCCCGAGTTTGTTGACGGGAAGTACGCGTTCTACACCCGCCCGCAGGACGGATTCATCGACACCGGCAGCGGTGGTGGCATCGGTTGGGCGCTCGTTGACGACATAACCCACGCCGAGATAACCGACGAGAAAATCATAGACCTGCGCTATTACCATACCATCAAGGAGGTGAAGAACGGCGAAGGCCCCCATCCTATAAAGACTCCGAAGGGCTGGCTGCACCTTGCCCACGGCGTAAGAGGGTGTGCGGCAGGCTTGCGTTACGTGCTCTACATGTATATGACTGCCCTTGACGACCCGACGAGAGTTATCGCCGCGCCCGGCGGTTACTTCATGGCGCCGGAGGGAGAAGAGCGTATCGGCGACGTGTCGAACGTGCTGTTTGCAAACGGTTGGATAGCCGACGAGGACGGCATGGTGTACATCTATTATGCGTCTTCCGACACCCGCATGCACGTTGCGGTGTCAACAATCGACAAACTCGTCGACTATTGCATGAACACTCCCGAAGACGGACTGACCACAACGGCGTCGGTTGAAACATTGAAGAAGCTGATTGACCATAATATGAAGATAATGAAATAACATGGAATATAGTCTAACTATGGAAAAATGATAAAACTAAGGGAAAAGATAGGTTACGGCTTCGGAGACATGGCGTCGTCCATGTTCTGGAAACTCTTTGGAGCCTACCTCATGATATTTTATACAGACGTGTTCGGTTTGCCTGCCGCCATGGTAGGAACGATGTTCCTCGTAACCCGAATATGGGACTCCGTGTTCGACCCTGTCGTAGGAATCGTTGCGGACCGGACCAACAGCCGCTGGGGTAAGTTCCGTCCTTATATACTATGTCTTGCCGTGCCGTTCGGTATTGTTGGCGCGCTTACGTTCTACACCCCGTCGTTCGGCCTTACCGGAAAGCTGGTTTACGCTTACGCCACTTACTCGATTATGATGATGGTTTATTCAGCCATCAACGTGCCTTACGCGTCATTGCTTGGCGTGATGAGCCCTAATCCGAGCGAACGCAACACGCTGTCTACCTTCCGTATGACGTTTGCCTACATCGGCAGTTTTATCGCGTTGCTGCTCTTTATGCCAATGGCCAACGCCTTCAGCGGGCACAGTAAGGACATAGCTGACCAACAGACGGGATGGTTTATGGCTGCAGCTACCATCGCCGTGCTGTGTGTTATCCTCTTCCTGGGCTGCTTCTCTTGGACAAGGGAGCGTGTAAAGCCCATCAACGAGCAGAAAACGTCACTCAAGACGGACATCAAAGACCTGCTGCATAACCGTCCGTGGTGTATTCTTTTCGTAGCCGGCGTGGCGGCGTTGGTGTTCAACTCTATCCGTGACGGTGCCGCCGTGTACTACTTCAAGTACTATATTGTCGAGGATAATTTCCATACTGTCAATCTGTTTGGCGTCTCGTTCGTGCTCAGCGGACTGTTTCTCGCCGTTGGCCAGGCAGCCAATATCATCGGAGTTGTGCTCGCCGCGCCTGTCAGCAACAAGATAGGAAAGAAGCGTACGTTTGCTCTTGCCATGCTGTTGACCGCCGTTCTAAGCGTGATATTCTTCTGGTTTGACAAGGACGACATTGTTCTTATCTTCGTGTTCCAGTGCCTTATCAGCATGTGTGCCGGCAGTATATTCCCGCTGTTGTGGTCGATGTACGCTGATTGCGCCGATTATTCCGAGCTGAACACTGGCAACCGTGCCACCGGACTGATATTCTCGGCCTCGTCGATGAGCCAGAAATTCGGCTGGGCTATCGGCACCGCGCTCACCGGTTGGCTGCTTTCCTATTTCGGATTCCACGCCAATGCTGCGCAGAGTCCCGAGACAATACACGGCATAAAGCTGTTCCTGAGCTGGCTGCCGGCAGCCGCTTCGGTTGTGTCGGTTGTCTTCATCCTCTGTTATCCGTTAGGAGAACAGCAGGTATCTATAATCATAGATAAGTTAAACATTAAGCGTTCACAATCAAATGAAGGAAAAAATAAATAAGCTTTGCACGGAGGTCAGGGCCGAACTCGAGAACGACATCCTGCCGTTCTGGAGCGGTAAGATGGCCGACAACGTACGTGGAGGATTCTACGGGCGCATTGACGGCAACGACGTTCTCGACCCCGAGGCGCCCAAGGGAGCGATACTTAATGGCCGCATATTATGGACTTTCTCGGCCGCTTACCGCCTGTTGGGCAAGCAGGAGTATCTCGAGACGGCCACGAGGGCCAAGCGTTACCTGATAGACAAGTTCTATGACAAGGATTTCGGAGGAGTGTATTGGTCGTTGAATGCCGACGGCAGTCCGCTCGACACAAAGAAACAGATATATGCTTTGGGCTTCGCGATATACGGATTGAGCGAATATGCCCGTGCCACCGGCGACGATGAATCCCTTGACTATGCCGTGAAACTGTTTGAGACGATAGAGAAATACAGTTTCGACAATGAGAAAAACGGGTATATAGAGGCGTTCATGCGCGACTGGCAGCCCATAGCCGACATGCGCCTTAGCGACAAGGACGAGAACATGAGCAAGACGATGAACACCCACCTGCACATCCTTGAGCCTTACGCCAACCTCTACCGTGTGTGGAAAGACCCGCGTCTGGAGCGGCAGTTGAGAAACCTTATCGAGCTGTTCATCAAGAAAATACTGAACGGGATGACGTATCATCTCGACCTGTTCTTCGACGACGACTGGACGGTTAAGGACGAAATAATATCCTACGGGCATGACATCGAGGCGTCATGGCTCATCCACGAGGCAGCGCTTGTGCTCGGCGACACTAATATCCTAACGGAAGTTGAACATGTAATAAGAAACATCGCCACGGCGGCCGACGAAGGACTGAACCCTGACGGCAGCATGATTTACGAGACTTTTGTAGCCAAGGACAAGACCGACCGTGAACTCCACTGGTGGGTTCAGGCCGAAAACGTAGTAGGTCACTTCAACCTTTACCAGCATTTCGGTGACGTGAATGCTCTTGACACGGCCATTGACTGCTGGCTGTTTATCAAGGACAAGCTCGTTGACCGTGAGCACGGAGAGTGGTATTGGAGCATAATGCCCGACGGAACGGTGAACCGTAAGGACGACAAGGCCGGCTTCTGGAAGTGTCCTTACCACAACGGAAGGATGTGCCTGGAGATAATCGAGAGAACGAGATAATTCATAATTGTATCAAAGTGTATATGAAGAGAACAGTATTGGCAGTCTGTCTGTGCGCCCTGGCACAATCGGTAACGTGGGCAAAGGTCGACTTACCCGATATATTCAGCGACAATATGGTGTTGCAGCAGCAGACCGACGCACGCATTTGGGGCTGGTCCGAGCCTGGCGCAAAGGTTACGGTGGGCACGTCGTGGAGCGGCAATGCCGTGACCGTTGACGCCGACAAGAATGGCAAGTGGACAGCTACGGTAAAGACTCCGGCAGCCTCTTACGCCCCGCAGACGCTGACTATCGCGGATAAGGACGGGCAGGTGAAACTCTCAAACGTGCTCATCGGCGAGGTGTGGTTCTGCTCGGGACAGTCTAATATGGAAATGCCGCTTGCGGGTTTCGACAACTGTCCTATAGCCGGAGCCAACGAAGTGATAGCCACGTCGGCGCAATACAAGGGTATACGCATGGCCACCGTCGAGAAGAACGGCCAGCTTTCGCCCGTAGACCGTTGTCAGGGCAAGTGGAAAGTGTGCAATCCGGAGAACTCGCCGCGCTTCAGCGCCACGGCGTTTTTCTTCGCACGGATGGTCAACAGTGTGCTCGATGTGCCCGTGGGCATTATCAACTGCAGCTGGGGAGGTACGATGGTAGAGGGCTGGTTGCCGCGCGACACCGTGGCAAAGTATCCTGACATCGACCTGAAACGCGACATCCGCAAGGAAGAACCGCACGACTGGTGGCACTACCTAAGCCCCACGCTGATGTATAACGGCATGCTCCGTCCGCTTGAAGGATATACAATCAAGGGCTTCCTGTGGTATCAGGGCGAGTCGAACGTGGGCAAACACAAGACCTACGCCCAGCGTCTTAAGACCATGGTTGACCTCTGGCGCAAGGAGTGGGGACAAGGAGAACTGCCCTTCTATTTCGTCGAGATTGCCCCGTTCGGCAAGTACGAGGGCAGGGCATCGGCCTTCCTGCGTGAGGCGCAGTACAAGGCTCAGTCGATGATTGTCAACAGCGCGATGGTATCTACCAACGACCTTGTAGAGCCTTACGAGGCCGAGAACGTACACCCGAAGGACAAGCGCAGCGTAGGTTCGCGCCTGGCTTACCAGGCGTTGGCCAAGACATATGGCGTAAAAGGTATAGAGGCCGACTGTCCGGCATACCAGTCGATGGAAGTGAAAGGCGACACCGTGGTGCTCAGTTTTGTCCATGCAGACAACGGATTCAACCGCATGAAGGGCATGGAGGGCTTCGAGGTGGCCGGCGCCGACCATGAGTTCTATCCCGCCAAGGCCGAGCTGATGGGCAAGAACCAGATAGTCGTGGTATGCGATAAGGTCAGCAGCCCCGTGTCGGTACGCTACGCGTTCCACGATTATTCGCCCGGCAACGTGGCAAACCTGCGCGGACTGCCCCTCGTGCCGTTCCGTACGGACGACTGGGAGTGGTGATGCTTGTGCCGTTTGCATGCGATGATTTTACACAATAGGTGTTTTTTGATGTTTATATAAGGATTGTTTTTTTGCTTGAGACGGTCTTTCGCCTTGTGAAAGGCCGTCTTTTAGCTTGTAAAAGGCCACCTTTTGGCGTGCAAAATACGGTCTTTTGGGAAACAAAAGGCGGTCTTTTGCTAACACATTGAATATCAGGCGTTTGCAAAACGACAGCCAAACCCTTTCAAGGCCGTGCCAAACGGCCGTTAATCGAGTCATGAAAACATTATAAACCAACAATTATGAATAAAGTAAAACAAATGGCAATGACCACCGTTATGTGTGCCGGGACGATAGCTTCGGCCGTCGGGCAGACTGCGCCGGCTATCCCGTCAGACCCCGTTATAGAAGCCAACATTCAGCAATGGCTCAAGAAAATGACCCTTGAAGAGAAAATAGGGCAGATGTGCGAGATAACCATCGACGTGGTGACCGACTTCGAGAAGAGCCGCGACGGGTTTACCCTTAGCGAGGCAATGCTCGACACTGTAATCGGCAAATACAAGGTAGGCTCGCTCCTGAACGTGCCCCTGAGCGTGGCGCAGAAGAAGGAAGTGTGGGCGAAAGCCATCCGGCAGATACAGGAGAAGTCGATTAAGGAAATCGGAATACCCTGCATTTACGGCGTTGACGAAATCCACGGCACCACATATACGCTTGACGGCACCCTCTTTCCGCAGGGCGTCAACATGGGCGCTACGTTCAACCGGGCTCTCGTAAGGCGAGGAGCCGAGATCTCGGCGTACGAGACCAAGGCCAGCTGCGTGCCCTGGACGTATGCTCCCGTGGTAGACCTCGGGCGCGATCCACGCTGGCCCCGCATGTGGGAAAACTATGGCGAGGACGCTTATCTTAACACCGTAATGGGCGTTGAGGCCGTGCTCGGATTCCAGGGCAGCGACCCCAACCACATCGGCCGGTACAATGTTGCCGCCTGCGTGAAGCACTACATGGGCTACGGAGTGCCCGTATCGGGCAAGGACCGCACGCCGTCGGCCATACCGAGAAGCGAACTTCGCGAGAAGCATTTTGCCCCTTACCTGGCCGCGATACGTGCGGGGGCGTTGAGCGTGATGGTCAATTCGGCAGTGGACAACGGCATGCCGTTCCACGCCAACAAGGAACTGCTGACCGATTGGCTCAAGCGTGACCTCAACTGGGATGGCCTTATCGTGACCGACTGGGCAGACATCAACAACCTCTGCACCCGTGACCACATAGCCGCGACCAAGAAAGAGGCCATCAAGATAGCCATCAACGCCGGCATTGACATGTCGATGGTGCCTTACGAAACGAGCTTCTGCACGTACTTGAAGGAGCTGGTGGAGGAGGGCGAGGTGCCAATGAGCAGGATAGACGACGCCGTAGCCCGTGTGCTTCGCCTGAAATACCGCCTCGGATTGTTCGATAATCCGTATTGGGACATAGCCGAATACGACAAGTTCGGTTCGCCCGAGCATGCCGACGGGGCCCTGTGCGCCGCCGAGGAGAGCGAGGTTCTGCTGAAGAACGACGGCAACCTGCTGCCCTTGAAACAAGGAACCAAGATACTGCTTGCCGGCCCTAACGCCAACTCAATGCGCTGTCTTAACGGCGGATGGTCGTATTCGTGGCAGGGACACTGCGCCGACGAGTTTGCCGGAGCGTACAATACGATATACGAAGCGTTGTGCAACAAATTCGGAAAGGACAACATCACGTACGAGCCGGGCGTTACTTACGCGCCGTATAAGAACGACAACTGGTGGGAGGAGAACCCCGTTGAGATAGAAAAGGCCGTGGCCGCTGCCGCCAACGCCGACGTTATAATAGCCTGCATCGGTGAAAACTCGTATTGCGAGACGCCCGGCAACCTTAACGACCTGACCCTCTCGGCCAACCAGCGCAACCTTGTGAAGGCGCTCGCTGCCACCGGTAAGCCTGTAATCCTTGTTTTGAACGAAGGCCGTCCGCGCATTATCAATGACATAGAACCGCTTGCCAAGGCCGTGGTTCATGTTATGCTGCCCGGCAACTATGGCGGTGACGCACTTGCAAACCTGCTCGCCGGAGACGTTAATTTCAGCGGAAAGCTGCCTTATACGTATCCGAAGTACATCAATTCGCTTGCCACTTACGACTACAAACCTTGTGAAAACGTAGGTCAGATGGCCGGAAACTATAACTATGATGCCGTCATGGACGTGCAATGGCCGTTCGGTTTCGGCCTCAGTTACACGTCGTATGCCTACTCAAACCTCAAGGTCGACAAGTCTTCTTTCGCTCCGGGTGACGTTATAACCGTGTCGGTCGACGTGACAAATACCGGCAGTGTAGAAGGCAAGGAGAGCGTGTTGTTGTATTCGAGCGATCTTGTGGCAAGCTCAACGCCGGACATCAAGCGGCTTCGTGGCTTCGACAAGATAAGCCTTAAACCGGGAGAGACAAAGACGGTGACGCTGAAACTTGCTGCCGACGACCTTGCTTTCGTTGGCTATGACGGCCTTTGGCGCCTGGAAAAGGGCGACTTCGTGCTGGCATGTGGCGGCAAAACCGTTACCGTAACGTGTACTGATACAAAGGTGTGGAATACGCCTAACCGATGAAAAAAAGGTCGTGCAACGGTTGACTGTCCGTTACACGACCTTTTTCTTTTATATTGTTGTGTCTGGTCTTGCTGTCTAAGTATGGCGGCTTAGCGGTTGAAACGTGCGCCATACATTACGTTCGCGCTCCACGCAAAGTTCTTCCTGAAACTGCGGAGCAAGCTTTTTACATTCTTTTTCATAATACCTATTGTTTTTGTTATCCTAAGAAATACTGCCCTTGCGGGCCAATCCTTTTACTTGTTATCCGTTGTTTTCGAGTGCAAAAATACAACCGTTCCGCTAATGTTACGCCATTTTGGCACATGATATTTTTGTTGGAGCCCACTTTTTTGACATGGGTCAAAAGCTGCCGAGTTTCCTGTTAGCCATCCTGATCAGGTTTGTCGTTGTAGTGTCGGTGCTGAACACGGAGTTGAGTCCTTGTGCCTCTTGTGCAGGGTCGCCGGTATAGTCGTCGCCAGGTTGCCAGTAGTCGTGCCCTACGGGAAGGCTGGCCGTGCCGCCCCATCCCCAGAAGTTGCATCCTGCAAGCAGTCCGCCGTTGCGCGCGTTGCCTTCTACGAGGCTGAATATATATTCGTAATAGCTGTCACGCGCCGTCGTTGCGGCGTCTTTGGTGAACCTGAATCCGTCGCGCGGATAGCCGAATTCCTCAAGCACGAGCGGCTTGCCGTATTTGCGGGCTATGTCAAGATGGTTGTCGATATATTCCTTTGTGGCTTCTTTGGCATGCTTGAGATTGTCCGTCAGCTTGTCTTGCGGCGCCCATCCCCAGTTGTACGGCCAGATGTGTATGTTCATGTAGTCGACGTGCGGGCAGGCATGTATGCGCTCGAACAGGGCCATGTCCTCCTCGCAACCGTGTTGTCCCTCGCTGCCTGTCGACACGAGCTGCCGCGGGGCGAGCGAGTCGATTAGCGCCGCGGCCTCTTCCATCCATTCGGCGAAAGCCTCCTTGCCGTCAGTTGAGAATGCCCTTGGCTCATTGCCTATTTGCCATGACATGATGGTCGGGTCGTCGGCATAGCGTATTCCGGTGTACCTGTTCGTGCGTGAGATGATGTCGCGTACGTAGCCGGCAAATAGTTGTTTTGCCTTCGGCGACTTGGGAAACTGGCTTACGAAGTCCATGAAGGCGGGGTAGCCGTCTTTCGCCGGTACGGGAGCTTTGCCGTGGCCGGCCCATTCGAGGTATTGGCCGTAGCCGCCGCTCCATTCCCATGAGTTGTTGAGGTATAGCACGGCTACCATGTCCCTTTTCCTCATTTCCGCCAGCAGGTAGTCGAGACCGGCAAGGATAGTGTCGTTATATTCGCGCGGAGCGGTCTGTAGCGTAGGCTCAACCTTGGTTGGCACGCCGCGCTTGCCGTCAGAGCCTACGAGAATGCGCAGGTTGTCAACTCCGATGGCTTTCAGTGAGTCGAGTTCCTGCTTCAGTCGCCGCCGGTTGCCGCCCGTTCCTTCGGACGCGAGGATGGCTCCGTACCAGAAATTGGCGCCTATGTAATAGTACGGTTTGCCGTTGCGGACAAACTGTCCGCCGCTTACGCTGATGAAATTGTCATTACTTTCCGTGTGGCTTGTTTGCGCATTGCCCTGTGTCGTGCCGAGGGCAAGCGCGATAAGTGCTGATAATAGTTTCTTCATGATTATTGTCTTTCGGTTTTTCCGGTGTGGCAAAGTTACGTTATTAATGTCTTATCATATAGCACAATTTTGCCGGATGCTGGTACTATGTTGACTGTTTGTTGCATGTAGGGCGCCGTGCGTGATTGTGCAACAGATTCGGCTATAATGTAAAAGGCCGTCTTTCGCATTATGAAAGACGGCCTTTCAGGCGTTAATAGGCGGCCTTTTGCATTGCGAAAGACGGCCTTTTGTCTTTTCCTGAAATAGGTTGACAGTTTTTGTTTAAATAAACTACATTATTT
>OHVS01000243.1_pt1 | contig 29423 bp, 22 predicted proteins | sample 1579531 | NCBI WGS metagenome assembly OHVS01 (sample SAMEA3882531, study PRJEB24775) | human gut metagenome | biome: human-associated habitat; feature: intestine environment; material: feces | place: Netherlands | collected 2009/2010
CCAATCAGACCCACGTCCGCAATCAACTTCAGCTCCAAGGTCACCTGCAGATCCTCGCCGGGCATACCGGGCTTTGCAAACTTGGGGATCTGGCGGGTGGGGGTGGCAAAATGTGCGTTGCCGTAGCCGCCGCGGCCGCCCTTAGCAATGGTGACCGGGGTGTGGTCGGACAGGTCGGCGATAACAAGGCCGCTCTCTGCGTCCTTGATCACAGTGCCCAGCGGCACCTTGATGACCAGATTCTCGGCATTTTTGCCGTGGCACAGGCTTGCGCCGCCCTTGCCGCCCTCTGGGGCCACATACTTGCGCTTATAGCGGAAATCCATCAGGGTGGACAGATGGTCGTCCGCCACAAAGATGATGTCGCCGCCCCGGCCGCCGTCGCCGCCGTCCGGGCCGCCCGCGGCCACGAATTTTTCGCGGTGGAAGCTCACCGCACCATCGCCGCCCTTGCCCGCATGGAGCCATATCGTGGCGATGTCGATAAAGTTAGTCTGTGCTGCCATACAGCCCCTCCTTAGCTTTATAGGCCTTTGCGTTTCAGCGCCCTCATCCGGCACTTCGTGCCACCTTCCCCCGACCGGGGGAAGGCTTGCAAACAGCGCTACACGAACGCATAGCCTTATTTCATCAAAAAGAGCCGGGCCACGAGGGTCCGGCTCTACGATTGCAGTTATTCAGAAAGAAGTTACTGCTTAACGCTGCACTTCTTGCCGCTCTTGCCCACGCGCTCGAAACGGACGGTGCCGTCCACCAGAGCAAACAGGGTGTCATCGCTGCCCTTGCCAACGTTCTCACCCGGCATGATGTGGGTGCCACGCTGACGAACCAGGATGTTGCCGGCCAGAACGAACTGACCGTCTGCACGCTTGGTGCCCAGACGCTGTGCTGCGGAATCGCGGCCGTTCTTGGTGCTGCCTACGCCCTTTTTATGTGCCATTGTAATTTACCTCCTTAGCCGTTGATCGCAGTGATCTCAACCTTGGTGTAGGGCTGACGATGGCCCATACGGCGAGCACTGTGCTTCTTTGCGCGATAGGTGATGATGTTCAGCTTCTTGCCCTTGCCATTCTTGATGACCTTGGCAGAGACGGTAGCACCCTCAACAACAGGAGCGCCAACCTTCACAGAACCCTCCTCGCCAATAGCGAGAACCTGATCAAACTTCACTTCGGAGTCGGCCTCAACGTCCAGCTTTTCGATGTAGACGATGTCGCCCTGCTCCACGCGGTACTGCTTACCGCCGGTAACAATGATTGCGTACATTTTGTTCATTCCTTTTCGTTGTACTCGCTGGTCGTAAAGGCAGACCCTTACTGCGGGCCATTTCAGGCGCCCACACCATGCGGCTAGAATATTATAGCAAAAACCAAACCGGATTGCAAGAGGAAATTTCCCTTTTGCGCATATTTTTTACGCTTTTTTCTGTCCAGCCTGTTCTATGGCGGCCTTTACCTGCGCATTATAGGCCTCGGTCTTTTCCAAAAACAGCTTGCGCGGGCTGGAGGCCAGCAGCTGGGTGTCCTTCCCTGCAAAGGAGATGGGACCGTCCAGCTTCTTTTGAGCCGCCTTGTTCTCTGCGTTCAGCGCCAGCGGCACAAGCAAAGGCTTGCCCTTGAACTTGCGGGTAAAATACACCTCTGCCGCAATGCCCGCCACCACGGCGACGCCTGCCACCAGCTGGGATGCCCGCAGCCCGATGGAGGGCACCAGCATCAGGCTGTCAGTGCGCAGACCCTCGATCCAGAAACGGCCTGCGCCGTACCACACCAGATACCGCAGGGTGATATCGCCGTTGAACTTGCGTTTTTTGATGTAGCGGAACAGCAGGAAAAAGCCTACAAAGCACCAGATGCTCTCATACAAAAAAGTGGGGTGCACCGGCAGGTTGGGGTCGATGACCACACCCTTGGGCACCGTGACCGTGCTGCTCATCAGGTAAGCACGGGTAGCCTCGCTGTACATTCCCCACGGCAGGGTGGTGTTGCAGCCAAAGGCCTCCTGATTGAAGAAGTTGCCCCAGCGGCCGATGCACTGCCCGATGAGCAGGCCGGGCGCGCACACGTCCGCCATCGCGCCGAAGGGGATCTTTTTCTTCCGGCACCAGACGATGCCGGTCAGCAGCCCCGCGATCACGCCGCCGTAGATGGCGAGCCCGCCCTCCCAGATCTTGAGCGCGTCGATGGGGTGGTCGCGGTAGTCGCTCCACTGGAAGATGACGTAGTACAGCCGCGCGCCGATGATGGCCAGCGGGATCATCCAGATGAGAAAGTCATAGAGCGTGTCCGGCTCGATGCCGCAGCGACGGCAGTGCCGCGCGCAGTAGAGCATCGCCAGAATGAAGCCCACGGCGATGATCACGCCGTACCAGTAAAACGTGCGGCCGAAGAGCGTGAACGACGCGCTGGGGTCGATGCTCCAGCTGCCGAGCAGGGGAAAGCTAATGACGGCGTCACGCATCATCGTCGGCATCATCCTCGCCTCCTTTCGGGGCAACGACCGAGAGCGCCAGGCGCTCGGGCGCGAGCGTCTCGGTCAGCCACTTGGCGCACTCCGCCGCCGTGATCTCGCCGAGCAGCGGGAAGGCGTCCATGTGCTCGTACCCGCCGAAGAGCCCCTCGGCCATGGCGATGCACACATCGTCGAACCGGTCGAGCCCGCGCAGCCAGCCGCCGTACACGGCGCGGCGCGCCCGCTCGAAGGCCGGGCCGTCAAAGCCGTCACGCGCGATCTGCGCGACGGTCTCGCTCACGCGCGCGCACACGGCGTCGGGGTCTTTGCTCTCGCCGCCGAGCACGGCCATGGCGATCGGGCCGCAGTAGTCCGCGCTGCAGCCGAAGTCGTCGCCGAGCAGCCCCGCGCGGTAAAGATCGTTGTAAAACGCCGTCGCCTCGCCGAAGGCGGCCTGCAGCGCGAGCTCCGCCGTGAGCGTCTGGCGCAGGCGGGCCTCGCCCTTTTCCGCCGGGCGGAACTTTGCGCCCAGCAGCATCTGCGGCGCGGACACCGCGAGCTCCACGCGCATGCGCGCCTGCGCCGGCGTCATGTCCTCCGGCGCGCCGTGGTCGGCGGCCGGGACGGGAGAGAGGTCCGGCGGCAGGATCTCCGCCGCGATGGCGGCCACGCGCTCGGGCGTGTCCTGACACACGGCGCACAGCACCATGTTCGACGGCGCGTAAAACGCGCGGTGGCAGGTATAGAGCGTCTCGGGCGTGATCTGCGCGATGCTCTCGACCGTGCCGGCCACGGCGTCGCGCGCCCCGTCGCGCGCAAGCAGGCAGCGCATGAGGTCGCGCCACACGGCGCGGTCGGGGTCGTCCTCGCCCATGCGGATCTCCTGAGCGATGATGCCCTGCTCCTTGGCCACGCTCGCGTCGGTGAAATACGGCGTCGAGACAAAGCGCAGCAGCGTGCGCAGGTTATCCTCAAACCGGTCCGTGCAGGAAAAATAATAGGCCGTCATGTTCGTAGACGTGAAGGCGTTCGGGTCTGCGCCGTTTTCGCTCAGCGTCAGCAGCGCGTCCGACCCGTCGGGCATGTCAAAGAGCTTGTGCTCGAGATAGTGCGCCACGCCGGCGGGCGTGTCCGTCCACGTGTCATTTACGCGAAAGCGCCGGTCCGCCCCGCCGTAGCAGGTGGCAAACACGGCGTAGCTGCGCTGAAAGTCGGGCTTGCAGAGCACGCGCACGCGCAGGCCGTTCGGCAGCGTCGCCGCCCAGACGTTTTCGGGTCGTTCATTCGTCATCGGCAGTCTCCTCCGTTCCCTTGAGCAGATACACACAGTCGCACACGACGCCGGCGGCGATGTCCGTCACGTCCGTGCGCGTGACCTCTTCCACGAGCGCGGCCATCTCGGCCGGGTCGATGTCCAGCCCCTGCACCGTGCGGTTGAGCCAGTACCACGCCAGCGCGTCGGGCGCGTCGGCCGTGGCGCGCAGGTCGCTGGCCACGCTGCGGATGGCGGAGCGAAGCTCGCCGTCCGTAAAGTCGCCGGTGCGCACGGCGTCGAGCTGCGCCGTGATCTCGGCGAGCGCGCGCTCGTAGTTTTTCACGTCGATGCCGCTCGTCACGGTCAGCAGGCCCTTGTGCGTGCTCAGGCGCGAGCCGACGTAGTAGCACAGGCTGAGCTTCTCGCGCACGTTCAAAAAGAGCTTGGACGTGACGCAGCCGCCGTAGAGGGCGTTAAAGACGAACAGCGCCGGGATGTCCGGCTCGGTCATGCACGCGCCGAGGCGGTAGCCCACGGCGAGCTGCCCCTGCGCGACCGGGAGCGTCTCGGTCACATAGCGCGGCTCGGCTTCGAGCGCGTTCATGCGGATGTCCGTGCCGATGTCCTCGTCGATCTCGCCGCGCGGCATCGTCGAGAGCACGTCCGTGAGGATGCGCGCGACGCGCCCGCCCTCGAGCGAGCCGCAGTAGAAGATCTCCACGGGGCTCGTCGAGAGCACGTCGTGGTAGCGCATCGTGAGCTTGCGGTAGTGGATGCGCTCGGCGTCCGCCTCCTCGCCGAGGCGGGGCACGGCGTAGTCCTCGCAGCAGCACATGTGCGCGTACAGCCGCTCGATGGCGTAGGCGCGCTTGTTGTTCATGCCGGCGCGGATGCGCTCGAGCAGCTTCTCGCGCTCGCTGTCCACGATATCCGGCCGCAGCAGGCCGCCGCGCGTGTTCGGGTGCAGCAGCAGGTCTGCCACGTCGGCCGCGAGCCGGGGGAAGATCTCCTCGCCCACCGCGCCGTCGTCGGCAAACTCGGCCTCGAAGCCCACGGCCTGGATCTCACCGAGCTTGCGCACGCTCGGCGTGATGCTCGCGCCGTAGAGGTTCTCGAGCTCGGCCGCGATCGTCTCCAGATCGGGCAGGCGCGTGCTGCCGCGCCGCAGCACATACGGCAGCACGGCCGTGCACGCCGCCGTTTCTCGCCGCAGCTGCGTCAGCAGGTTCACGCTCAGCCACGCGGTCTTGAACTTGTCCGTGCGCAGGGCGGTCAGCCACACGCCGGGGAGAATTTCCGTGCGGATGCGTTCCATAAGATACGCTCCTTTCGCCTATGGTGTGTCCATATTTTTTGAATACTTTATTATATCACGCCTTACCTATCTTGGGAATAGGGTTTCGGGCGCTTTTTGCCGATGCCGCCGCCGTCGTAGGGCGCATTGTCCACGGTCACGCCGTCGGGCCGCAGGCGGACGGTGTGCAGCAGACCAGCTCCGTCGCGCCAGCGCACGGTACACTCCGGCCAGCCGGCCGGCAGGTGCGGCTCTGGGTAGAGCACGCCGCCGCGCAGGTGCAGCCCCAGCAGATCTTCCGCCGCGATGCGCAGGTACCACCCCGCCGCGCCCGTGTACCACGTCCAGCCGGCGACGCCCGCGTTGTCCCCGCCCGCAATGTCGGCCGCGAGCACGTACGGCTCGCCCTCGTAGCGCGCGGGGTCGTGCGCCGCGGGCAGCACGGCGTGCAATATTTCTGCGCCCTCGGCCGTGCGGCCCGTGCGCAGCAGCGCCATGGCCAGCCACAGCGCGCCGTGGGTGTACTGCCCGCCGTTTTCGCGCAGGCCCGCGCCGTAGCTGCGCACGTAGCCCGTCTCGGGCGTGCGCCGCGTGATGGGCGGGTCGAACAGCCGCACCACGTTGTGCTCCCGGTCGAACAGGTGCTCCACCGCGCTCGTGAGCGCCGTGTGCACGCGGCCGGGGTCGGCGTGCGTGTCGAGGGCGGCAAACGCCTGCGCGATCGCGTCGATGCGGCACTCGCCGCACGCTTCCGAGCCGAGCGGCCGCCCGTCGTCATAGTACCCGCGCCGGTACCACGCGCCGTCCCACGCTCCCTCGGCCGCGCGCGTGCAGTGGTCGGCGGCGAGCGCGAGCTGTTTGGCCGCGTGCCCGCCCACGAGGGCGGCAAATTTCCGCGCCGTGATGGCAAAAAACCACGTCAGCCACGCGCTCTCGCCCCGGCCCTGCGCGCCCACGCGGTCAAAGGCGTCGTTCCAGTCGCCCGTGCCGATCAGCAGCAGCCCGTGCGCGCCCACGCCGCGCGCGAGCACGCGCATCAGCGCCCGGCGGCAGTGCTCGAGCACCGTGCCGGTCTCCGCGCCCGGCTCGAGCGGCTGGTAGCGGTCGTGCTCGTTTTCCTCCAGCTCCTCACCCGCGAGGAAGGGGTACTCGGCGCTCAAGATCTCGGCGTCGCCGGTCTTTTCCACGTACTCGCACACCGCCCACGGCAGCCACAGCAGGTCGTCCGAGATGCGGGTACGCACGCCGTGCTCGGGTCCCGTGCCCGCGTGCCACCAGTGGCACACGTCCCCGGCGGCGAACTGGTGCGCGCACGCGCGGCCGATCTGCTCGCGCGCAGGCGCGCTGTCGAGCAGCAGGAGGTTCACCGCGTCCTGCAGCTGGTCGCGGAAGCCGAACGCGCCGCCGTTCTGGTACAGGCTCGTGCGTGCCAGCAGCCGGCAGCACAGCGTCTGATACGCCGCCCAGCCGCCGAGATAGCGGTTCATGTCCGCGTCCGGCGTCGTCATCCACAGGCGCGACACCGCGCCCAGCCACCGCTCGCGCGTTGCGCGCAGGGCGTGCGCGGCCTCGTCCGGCTGCGTCAGGCGCAGGAGATTCGCGCGCGTGCTGCACCCGCAGACGATCACGCCCTGCCGGTCGATCACGCCCTCGAGCGCGAAGCAGGGGCTCAGCCCCGCGCCGGCGCGCGCGTCCATCTGCCCGCGCAGGAACGAAAACCGGTCGCACGTCCAGCCCGTGAGCGGCATGCCCGCCGCCGCGCAAAAGAGCGTCGGCGCGTCCGCGCGCACGTTTTCTGCCGTGAACAGCCCGTCGGCGTACGCCGTCACGACGGCGGGGGCGTCCGCGTCGCGCCCGGCGCAGACGAGGTCAGTGTGCCACGTGATGCGCGCGCGCCCCGCGCACTCGATGAGCAGCACGCGCGCGTCCGCGTCCTCGGGCACGAACGCCGTCACGCGCACGGACATGCCGTCCACGCTGCGCTCCCACGCCGCCCAGCCGAAGCCGTACTCCACCCGCGCCGCCCCGTCGTCGTCAAAGAGCGACACCGCGCCCGCGCGCGATGCCATGCGCAGCGTCTCCGTGCCGCGCAGCACCCACGGGTCGCACAGCCAGCGGTTGATGCGCCCGGTGTGCGCGTTGCGGTGCCACATGTGGCCCGTGCCCGCGTCCGTGGCGAGAAAGCCGAAGCGCCCGTTTGTCAGCACCTGGCTCCACGCGCGCGGCGGCAGCCCGGTGAAGGACACCGTGCCGTCGTCGTCCCAGCGCACGTCGCTGCCCGTGGGCAGATACCGCCGGTCGCCCGGCGGGGCCAGCAGCGGCAGCGTGCAGCGCGTGCGCGCCATGCCGGGGCGGATGGCCGCGGCCGCCGCCACGGCGGGGAAGACTTCCTCCGGCACGAGGTGCACGCCGCCGGGCGCGCCGAGCGTGTGCGCGAGGTCGAGCGCCGCGAGCCACCCGCGCACCTTTCCGGCCGTCGGCTGCCGGTAGTCCCCGCCGTCGCCGCTGCGCAGCGCAAGGTCGCACGCCACGCCCAGCGCGCGCAGCAGTGCCCACTGCCGCACCACGCCGCGCTCCGCCTGCGCGCACCACACCGGCAGGTCGCCCGGAGCGCCGGGCGCTCGAGCTGCCCGGGCGCTGCGCCCGCCGCCACGGCCGGAAACAGCAGGGGAGAGACCGCCGCCATCGCGCCGTCGAGCTCCGCGCCCGTCATGCCGTACTGCGCGGCGAGCTCCTCCGGCAGCGCCGCCGCCATCGCCGGCGGCAGCACGAGCGCGCGCTGCGCCGCCGTGAACGCATCGTCCTCGCGCGCGCCCACGCCGAGCGCAAAGCGCACGCGCCACGGTGTGTCCGGCGCTGTGTGCACCGGCACGCTCAGCTCCACGCGCCCCGCGCGCAGCCACCCCGGCACCGGCCCTTCGGCCCGCCACGTGCCCGGCCGGTCGCACGCGGCGCACAGCCACGCCTCCGGCTTCTCGCCGCGGCCGATGTGCCGCAGCAGCAGCGCGTCGCGCCGCAGCACGCTCTGAAAGCCCAGCCGCGCGAACGCCGGATGGTTGACATAATCCTCCCACGGTGCGAGCACGGCCTCGAACACGAACCGCACCGTGCCCTCGATCCCACGCGGGGACGAGAGCGTCAACGCGCGCACCTCGCCGTTGGCGCGGCCGGGCACGGTCAGCGTCTGCACGGCGGTCACGTCCCCGTGCCGGGCGGTGAACTGCGCTGCGCGCACCGTAAAGCGCCACTGCGCGCCCGCGGCCGTGCCCGGCAGCAGTGGGCCGGAGAAATCGTCCGTCTCCAGCCGCACGACCGGCCCGGCGGCGGGGTCTGCGCGCGTGCCGCGGCGGCAGACGCTCAGCGCGTGCCAGCGCGCGAAGCTCTGCCCGGCCTCCGATACGGCGAGGCAGTACGTGCCGTTGGAGAGCAGCGCGCAGCGCGGGGCTTCGGCGTCGATGCCCGTGCCCTCGGCCGCATAGTCCGGAAGGGCACGGCGGCGCGCCTTTTCGGCCGGCTGTTCTGCGCGCCGCCGCAGCGCCGGCGCGCCCAGCGGCAGCCGCTCGGACAGCAATGTCGCGTGCGCGCGCATGGCGGGGTCGGCGAAAAACCACCGCCGCACCTGATCTCCACACAGCGCGTTGCACGCCGCCAGCAGGCTCATGCCCTGGTGGTGCGCCATCACGCAGCGCACGATCTGCCCGCCGCCGCCCGTGCGCGCGCGGGTGCAGTCGAGCGCGTCGAAAAATCCGTGCTGCCCCAGCAGCCCGAGCGCCGCGAGTCTGCGCAGGTTGCGCATCGCCGCGCGCGGCTCGACCGCCAGCGCGAGAAAGCTGCTGTACGGCGAGAGCACCAGTTCCCTGTCCATGCCCGGCTGCAGGGCCAGCGCCGCGCAGCCGTGCGCCTTGTAGCGGTAGCTCAGCGCGCTGTCGAGCGCGAAGTACGCGCTCTCCGACACGCCCCACGCCTGCCCCGGATGCACGCGCCGCCGCTGCACGTACAGGCAGAATTTCGCGCTCTCCCACAGCAGCGAGTCGCGCACCGGCGGCAGAAACAGCTCCGGCATCAGGTACTCGAACATCGACCCCGACCACGACACGCAGCCGCGGTAGTGGTCTTTTTGCACCTGCGCGCGCGACAGGGCGCGCCAGTGCTCGCGCGGCACGTCGCCCCGCGCCACGGCGAAGTAAGACGTCAGCCGTGCCTCGCTCGAGAGCAGATCGTAATAGCTCTCCGACCACTTGCCGCTGCCGGTGTCGATGCCGATGTGCATCAGCCGCCGCTGCGGGTCGTAGAGCGGGCCAAAGTCCATGCCGTCGCAGAGCATCTGCGCCCGCGCTGCGAGCTCGTCCCGCCCCCAGCCGCGCAGGGCGTTCGCCGCCGTGAGCAGGGCGGCGGCGCAGTTGCCGCTGTCCACCGTGGACACATACAGCGGCGGCATCGGCCGCAGCGTGCACGTGTGATACCAGTTGTAAAAGTGCCCGTTCCAGCGGGGTAATTGCTCCATGGTCGTGAGCATCCGCTCCGCCAGCGCCAGCCCATGCCCGTCGTCGATGCCCAGCGCGTGTGCGCCGAGGGCGGACACGAGCGCGAGCCCCATGTTCGTCGGCGACGTGCGGTGCGCCGTGCCGGTCGGCGGCTGGGACTGCACGTTGTCCGGCGGCAGGTAGTGATCCTCGGCCGTGCAGAACGTCTCGAAATACTGCCACGTCGCCTTCGCCCAGCCCAGCAGCTCCCGCTGCGCCGCGCGCGATAGCGGCGCTGCCCCGGCCGCGTTCGGCGCGCCGAGCGCTGCCAGTACGAAGGGACTGAGCATCCACACGATGCCGGCGGCCAGCCCCGTCGGGCTCGGCGTCAGGACGGCCGTGAGCAGGCCCAGCGCGCTCGCCGGCCAGAGCGCGCGCCAATATGCGCCCAGCCCGTCGCGCCTGCCCGCGCGCTGCGCCGCCGTCTGCCACTGCAGGAGGTTTCGGTGCGACACGGCCATGCGCCACAGCGCCGTCACGATGGCGGAGGTGTTCAAAATTGCCTCCCACGGCAGCAAAATCAGCCGCAGCACCGTCTGCGCCACGGCGCTGGCCAGCCCGTGCAGCACGTCGCTGTGGTAGCGCACGCGCGTGTCCGCCGGGTGCACGATCGGCTGGCCGAGCGCGCGGATCAGCCCCTGCGCCAGCGCCAGCAGCGCCGCATACGCCGCCAGCCGCAGCCCCGGCCAGCGCAGCACGCAGCCGAGGAAAATGGCCAGCCACGTCGCCGGGGCGACGAGCGACCGCCGCAGGTTGTCCGCCAGCCGGAACCGGTCGATCGGGTGCAGCGCCCGTGCGCGCCGGGAGAAGATCCACGGCGCGTTCTGCCAGTCGCCGCGGATCCACCGGTGCGCCCGCGCGCCCCAGGCCAGCGGGGCGGCGGGGAAGGTGTCCGTCAGCTCCACGTCGCCGAGGAAGCCGCCGTGCAGGTACGCGCCCTCGAGCGCGTCGTGGCTCAGCACGCGCCCTTCGGGGATGACCCCGCCGCCGCAGCAGTCGAGCAGCGCGCGCGCGTCGAGAATGCCCTTGCCCGGGAAGCCGCCGCGGTCAAAGCAGTCCATATACAGCTCCCCGCACGCGCCGCCGTAGGGGTCGGCGCCGCCGGGTCCGGCGAACACGCGCGCCCAGTCCGTGGCGTTCGCGCTCTGCAGCTCGGTGGCCATGCGCGGGTGCAGCAGGCCGTAGCCGCGCGTGACCACGCCGCGCTGCGCATCCACCACGGCGCGGTTGAGCGGGTGGAGCATCGCGCCCACGAGCGCGCGCGCCGCGCCGGGCGTCAGGCGCGTGTCGGCGTCGAGCGTCAGCAGGTATACCGTGCCGCTCAGGCCCGCCGCGTCCCCGGCGGCGCACTGCAGCGTGCCCGGCCGGTCGAGCACCAGCCGCGCCAGCTCCAGTAATGCGCCGCGCTTGCGTTCCCACGCGCTCCATTTCCCGTCGGGGGTCTGTACGCGAGGGCGTGTGAAGAGATAAAACCGGCTGCCCCAGCGCGCGTTGAGCGCGGCGATCTCCGCGCGCGCCGCGCGCAGGATGGCGGGGTCGATGGGCGCGTGCGCCATGTCCGCCTCCGGCAGGTCGGCCAGCAGGCCGAACGTGAGCTGCCCGAGCGCGTCGCGGTTGCAGAGGTAGTATTCCTCCAGCCGCGCACAGAGCGCGTGCGCGTCGTCCGGGGAGGTGAGCAGCGCCGCGATGACGCACAGCGTCCGCCCCTCCGGCGGGATGCCCCGGCGCAGCGCCAGCCGCGGCACGAAGCGCGGCTTCGTCACGCGCAGCAATACCGCATCGAGCAGGCCCTTGACTACCTCCGACACCGGGATCAGCAGCAGCACCGCGCCCGACACGCTTTTCGTGGCAAAGCCCAGCAGCAGCGACAAAAACAGCGTCCCCACCACGACGGCCGCGATGTACCACCCGCCGTCGCGGCGACGTTCCGGCGCGCCGAGCACCTCGCGCAGCAAAAACCAGCCCACGTGCCGCCGCGCGCCCTCGCTGCGCTGCGCGCGCGCGAGCACGTCCTCGGCGATCTCGATCTCCGTCCGGCCCGTCCGCCGCGCCAGCCGCGCCACGGTCTGCCGGTAGTGGGCGCGCGTGGCCGCGTCCATCGCGGGGTAGACGCCCACCGGGTCGCGCGCGAGGATGCGCCCCACGCGGTCGCACCGCTCGGCCAGCATGCCCCACGCCGCCGTGCCGAGCGCGCGCAGCGACGTGAAGAGCGCTGGCGCGGCCGCGCCGTCACCGGTGTAGCTCTCCGCCAGCGCGCACACCACGGCCGCCTGCAGCCCCGGCACGAGCAGGGCAAGCTCCGCCGTCTCGAGCGGCAGCGCGTCCTGAAACCCCTCCAGATACGCCTCCGCCGCCTTGACCGTCAGCGCCCCCCCGCACGCGCGCAGCAGCCCCGCGCAGCATGCGCCCAGCGCGGTCTGCCCGCCGGATGCGCGCACGCGCGCGTGCCGCAGAGCGGCCACGGCATCGCCCGCCGCGGCGCAGGCAAAGCTCCGGTTGTCGTGCAGCCACTGGCCGTTCGGCGTCTCGGGCGTGACGGCGCGCGCCATGCGCGCGAGCGCTTTTCCGGCGCGCCGGATGCGCCCGGTGTCCGCGCGCCGCCGGCCGGTCACGGTCAGGGCGCGGGCGTCGCGCTCGCCCTGTGCGCGCAGGGCGGCAGTGTTGGTTTCGGCCATGAAGATCCCTCCAGAAACGGTTTGCAATACCGGAATTTTTCCCATCCGGCGCGAGAACTATGCGGTGACAAGAAAAAATACTTGACACCCGCGCGGAATGCGCGTATACTACTCGTGCTGTAAAGGAAAAATGGTTTACAGCGAGGAGGGACCCCACCATGCCGGACGAGACCGTGTGGCGCACGATGCTGTTCGATTTTTACGGCGATCTGCTCACGGACAAGCAGCGGGAGTATTACGACCTCCATTATAATCAGGACCTCTCTCTGGCGGAGATCGCCGCCAGCAGCGGCATTTCGCGTCAGGGCGTGTGGGACAACATCCGCCGCGCGGACGCCGCGCTGCGCGATACGGAGGCCCGGCTCGGCCTGGTGCGGCGCTTCGCCGCGCAGCGTGCAGCCGCGGCCGCGCTGGAGGATACGCTCACGAAGCTGCGCGACACCGTCGGCGGCGACGCCCGGCCTCTGGCCGAGCAGGCGCTGCGGCAGCTTCAGGATCTGAAAGGATAGATACCATGGCATTTGAATCTCTGTCGGACAAGCTGACCGAGGCGTTCAAACGCCTGCGCGGCAAGGGCCGGCTCACGGAGGCCGACGTGAAGGAGGCCATGCGTGAGGTCAAGCTCGCGCTGCTCGAGGCGGACGTGAACTTCAAGGTCGTCAAGGACTTTGTGCGCAAAGTGACCGAGCGCGCCACGGGCGCGGATGTGCTCGAGAGCCTCTCGCCCGCGCAGATGGTCATCAAGATCGTCAACGAAGAGCTCACCGCCCTCATGGGCAGCGAGAACCAGAAGCTGAACATCAGCTCCCAGTCGCCGAGCGTCGTCATGCTCGTCGGCCTGCAGGGCGCGGGCAAGACGACCAACGGCGCCAAGCTCGCCGGCCTCATGCGCAAGCAGGGCAAGCGCCCGCTGCTCGTCGCGTGCGACGTGTACCGTCCCGCGGCCATCCAGCAGCTCGAGACCGTCGGCCGCCAGCTCGACATTCCCGTGTTCCAGATGGGGCAGGGCGACCCGGTCGAGATCGCCAAGGCCGGCATCGAGCACGCGAAAAAGCACGGCAACGACCTCGTCTTTCTCGACACGGCCGGCCGCCTGCACATCGACGAGGCGCTCATGACCGAGCTGCAGAACATCAAGGCCGCCGTCAACCCCGCGGAGATTCTGCTCGTCATCGACGCGATGATCGGCCAGGACGCGGTGGCGACCGCGCAGGCCTTTGACGACGCGCTCGATATCACCGGCGTCATGCTCACGAAGCTCGACGGCGACGCCCGCGGCGGCGCCGCGCTGTCGATCAAGGCGCTGACCGGCAAGCCCATCAAGTTTGCCGGCATCGGCGAGAAGCTCGACCAGATCGAGCCCTTCCACCCCGACCGTATGGCCAGCCGCATCCTCGGCATGGGCGATGTGCTCACGCTCATCGAAAAGGCCGAGCAGAATCTCGACCAGAAAAAGGCCGAGGAAATGGCCGAGCGTCTGCGGCAGAACCGCTTCACGCTCACGGATTATTACGACCAGCTCCAGCAGCTCAAGGGCATGGGCTCTCTGCAGGACATCGCCGGCATGATCCCCGGCATGGACGCGAAGGCCCTCTCGGGCGCGAACGTCGACGAGAAGGCCATGGGCCGCATCGAGGCGATCATCCAGTCCATGACCCCCGGCGAGCGCGACAACCCCGCCATCTTAAACTCCAGCCGCAAAAAGCGCATCGCGGCGGGCGCGGGCACGAGCGTGGTCGAGATCAACAAGCTGCTCAAGCAGTTCGAGCTCATGCAGCAGCTCGTGCGCCAGATGTCCGGAAACAGCAAGGCCATGAAGCGTATGAAGCGCGGCGGCCGCGGCGGCTTCGGCGGGCTGGGCAATCTGTTCGGCGGCGGCGGCCGTCCGTACGGATTCTGAAACCGATTCCATGCTCCCACAGGGAGCTGGAGATACAGAGAACTTTGATGGAGGTGAAGATACATGGTCAAGATCAGACTTCGCAGAATGGGCGCCAAGAAGGCCCCCTACTACCGCATCGTGGTGGCGGACTCCCGTTTCGCACGCGACGGCAGATGCATTGAGGAGATCGGCACGTACGATCCGCTGAGCACGGATAAGAAGATCGTCGTCGACGCCGAGCGCGCCAACTACTGGCTCGCCAACGGTGCACAGCCGACGGATACCGTTCGTGTGCTGCTCAAGAAAGCCCTCGCAGCGGAATAAGGAGAGACCCCAAAGATGAAAGAGCTTCTGACCTATATTGTGCAGAACCTCGTGGAAAAACCGGACGAGGTCTCTGTGACCGAGCGCGAGGCCAACGGCGAGACCGTGTTTGAAGTGCGCGTCGCCGACGGCGATATGGGCAAGGTCATCGGCCGTCAGGGCCGGATCGTCAAAGAGATCCGCATCCTGATGAAGGCCGTCGCCCAGAGAAAGGGCAAGAAAGTCTCCGTGGAGATCATGGATTGACGCAGGAAACGCGCTGCACCCGTGCAGTGCGTTTTTTGCACCTACACCCAAAAAGGGGGACAACCAACGATGCAAAAACCGTATCTGGAGGCAGGAAAGATCGTCAACACGCACGGCGTGCGCGGCGAGGTGCGCATCCAGCCGTGGGCGGATGACGCGGCGTTCCTGCTCGGCTTCCGGACGTTTTATATCGACGGCGCGCCCGTGCACGTCGCGCACAGCCGCGTGCACAAGGGCATGCTCGTCGTGAAGTTTCAGGGCGTGGACGATGTCAACGCCGCCATGACGATGAAAAACCGCGTCGTGTCCATCGCGCGCGCGGACGTCACGCTGCCCGACGGGCAGTATTTCCAGCAGGATCTGCTCGGCATCGCCGTCGAGACCGACACGGGCGAGACCCTCGGCACGCTGCGCGAGATCCTCGACCTGCCGCGCGGCAGCGTCTACGTCGTGCAGGGCGACCGCGAGGTGCTCATCCCCGACCGGCCGGAGTTCGTGCGCAGCATCGACCCCGCCGCCGGGCGCATGGTCGTGCACCTGATCGAAGGGATGTGAGCGCGTGCGCATCGACATTCTCACCCTCTTTCCCGACACGATGCGCGCCATGCTCGGCGAGAGCATCCTCGGCCGGGCGCAGGCGCGCGGCCTGCTCGATATTCGCTGCCACCAGATCCGCGACTATACCGAAAACCGGCAAAAGCAGGTCGACGACTATCCCTACGGCGGCGGCTGGGGGCAGGTCATGATGGCGCAGCCGCTCAAAAGCTGCCTCGACGCCGCGCTCGCGGACAGCACCGTGCCCAAAGCGCGCCGCCGCGTCATTTACCTCTCCCCGCAGGGGGCGACGTTCACGCAGGCGAAGGCCCGCCAGCTCAAGGCCGACTATGACCAGCTTGTGCTCGTCTGCGGCCACTATGAGGGCGTGGATGAGCGCTTCATCGAGGCGTGCGTGGACGAGGAGCTGTCCATCGGCGACTTTGTGCTCACGGGCGGCGAGCTCGGCGCCATGGTCGTCACGGACTGCGTCTGCCGCATGGTGCCGGGCGTCCTGTCGGACACCGAGTGCTACACCGGCGAGAGCCATTGGGCCGGCCGGCTCGAGTACCCGCAGTACACCCGCCCCGAGACGTGGGAGGGCCGCACCGTGCCGGAGGTGCTGCGCGGCGGCAACCACGCGGAAATTGAAGCCTGGCGCACGCGCCAGAGTCTGGAGCGCACGCTCACAAAGCGGCCCGATCTCTTTCAGCAGACGCCCCCGACGCCGGACGAGCAGCGCCTGCTCGATAAGATCCGGCGCGACCGCAGCCGCCCGCAGCTTGTAGAGCCGCCCGTCTGCCGCCCGGCGGCGGAGGACGACCTCCCGGCCATCCTCGCCATCGTGCAGCAGGCGCGCAATTACCTGCGCCGCCACCGCGTCGACCAGTGGCAGGGCGCGTACCCGAACGAGGACACCTTCCGCGCTGACATCGCGGCCGGCACGTGCCATGTGCTCACGTATCAGGGTGCGGTCGCCGCCGTGTTCACGCTCACCTTCGCGCCCGAGCCTGCTTATGACGCGCTCACGGACGGGCGCTGGCGCTCGGATCGGGAGCACGCCGCCGTGTTGCACCGCAACGCCGTCAGCGCCGATTGGCGCGGTACAGGCCTGTCCGACCTGCTTATGCAGGAGGTCGAGCGGCTCGCGCGTGAAAGCGGCGCGCACGCCGTGCGCGTCGATACGCACCGGCACAACGGCGCGCAGAAAAAGCTCCTCGAGCGCCACGGCTACCGCTTCTGCGGCAACATCCTCTGCGATGAGCCGGGGCACGACCCGCGCCGTCAGGCGTTTGAAAAGCTGCTGAAGTGAGGGCCTGCGTATGAATCTGACAAATCTCGCGGACATCCGCGCGCTGCTCGCGCGGCACGATTTCCGCTTTTCCAAGTCCCTGGGGCAGAACTTTCTCACCGCCGCGTGGGTGCCGGCCGACATTGCCGACGCCTCCGGCGCGGACGCGCGCACCGGCGTGCTCGAGGTCGGCCCGGGTATCGGCTGCCTGACCGAGCAGCTCGCGCAGCGCGCCGGGAAGGTCGTCTCCGTCGAGCTCGACGAGCGCCTGCGCCCCGTGCTGGCCGAGACGCTCGCGGGGTATGAAAACGTGGAGCTCGTCTTTGGCGACGTGCTCGCGCTCGACCTGCCGCAGCTGGTGGCCGAGCGCTTCGCCGGCCTGCGCCCCGTCGTGTGCGCGAACCTGCCGTATAACGTCACGTCGCCGCTGCTCACGGCGTTTCTCACCGCCGGCTGCTTCGACACCGTCACCGTCATGATCCAGCGCGAGGTCGCGCGCCGCCTGTGCGCCCGGCCCGGCACGGCGGATTACGGCGCGCTGACCGTGTTCGTGCAGTGGCACGCCGAGCCGGAGCTGCTCTTCGACGTGCCGCCGCACTGCTTTGTCCCCGCGCCGAAGGTCACGAGCACCGTCGTGCGCCTGCGCGTGCGCAAGTTCCCGCCCGTCGCCGTACAGGATGAAAAGCTGCTGTTCACCGTCGTGCGCGCGGCGTTCAATCAGCGCCGCAAGACGCTCGTCAACGCGCTCTCGGCCGGCGTGCCCGGCTGTGACAAGGCGCGCGCCGCCGCGGCCGTCGCCGCCTGCGGGCTCGATGCGCGCGTGCGCGGCGAGACGCTCAGCCTCGCTCAGTTTGCCGCTTTGAGCGACGCGCTCGGCAGCGAGCTCGGCAATGACGCTGGTTGACATAACGAAATGAAACAGGCCGTTCCATATCCGGAACGGCCTGTTTTCTATGCGTTTATGTTGATTTATAGTTTACATAATGCAGCGCATCGAACGCACAGCACACAACCGGCAGCGATGTTGGAAAGCGGGGGAGCCCGAGGGGGCAACGCCCGCCTCGGGTGAGATCGTGCATCGCCTTTGGCGCTGCCTTCTCCTTGCCGAGAGGGTGCTGAGCGCAGCGAAGCGGATGCCGTGGAAAGGTTCTTTCACTGCCGGTGCCGCCGGTGTTGCCCATCCATCCCCGCATACCGCCCGCCATCCCAGCATACGCTGGTAGCAAACCAGAACCGGGAGGGGAGCCTATGCCATACGAGGACAAGAAGGCCGCGCCGCAGCGCCGGCCGCACGCGGTCACGCTCGACGAGCGCAGCCATCTGACCGTCACGGGCGTCGACGAGGTCGTGCGCTTCGACGACACGGAGGTCTCCATGCGCACGTCGCGCGGGATGCTCACCGTGCACGGGGAGGGGCTGCGCGTCGGCCGCCTTGCGATCGACACGGGGGAGCTGGCCATCGACGGCGCGTTTGACGCGCTCGACTACACGGAGGAGACGGCGTCCGGCGGCGGCTTCTGGTCGCGCCTGTTCGGCGGATGAGCCTGCACCCGCTCGCCCAGCTTGGGCAGGTGGCGCTGGCGCTGGGGCTCGGCGCGGCGCTCGGGCTGCTGTTCGATGTGCTGCGCGTGCCGCGCCGCCATGCGCGCCGGGCCTTTCTCCGCGCGGTGCTCGACGCCGTGTTCTGCCTGACGCTGGGGCTGACGGTGTTCGCCTTCGGCATGGCGGCTGGCTCGGGGCAGGTGCGCCTGTTCATGTTTCTCGCCATCGCGGCCGGCTGGACGGGCTACTTTGCCTGGGTCAGCGGACAGGTTTTGCCGCCGCTGGAGCAATTTTCCCGCCGCTGCGCGCAAAAAACGCGCCAATTTGCCGCCCCCGGACAGAAATTTGCAAAAAAAGTTTGGATTTTTGCAAAAAAACGCTTCCAAAATCGCCGCAGATGTTTTAGAATAGACTGTATTACTGGAAGCAGATACGATCCGGGGGGAGGTTCTGCAGACTGTGAAATTCAAAAAGGCAAGCATCTTTACAACGCTGGTCATCGCGGTGCTGATGGTGTACGCGCTCATCAGCCTGTTTGTGGTGCACCGGCAGACCCGGCAGCTTCAGGATCGCGCGGCGACGCTGCAGCAGCAGGTGTCCGAAATGACCCAGGCCAACGCCGAGCTGCAATATCAGATCGACCACAGCGAGGACGACGACATGATCGAGTCGGTCGCGCGCGAAAAGCTCGGTCTGGTCAAGCCCGGTGAAAAGATTTTTTACGACACGAGTGATTGAGCAAGGAGAAACGAACCGTATGCAGGTGGAAGTCGGAGCAGTTGTGGAGGGTACCGTCACCGGTATCACGAAGTTTGGCGCGTTTGTGAGCCTGCCGGACGGCAGGAGCGGTCTGGTGCACATATCCGAGATCGCCAACACCTACGTCAACGACGTCAACGAGTTTTTGAAGCTGGGTGATAAGGTGAAGGTGCGCGTGCTGGCCGTGACGCCGGATGGGAAGATCAATCTGTCCATCAAGAAGGCAGAGCCCGCGCCCGAGCGTCCGAACAACCGCCCGATGCACGGCGGCCGTCCGGGCGGCAACCGCCCGAATAATAACGGCGGCGCACCGCGCGCCGCGCGCCCGAACAACCGTTCGGCCCAGCCGACGGGACAGGTCAGCGGCCCGAGCGGGGACGCTGCGTTTGAAGACCGGCTCAAGCAGTTCATGCAGGAGTCGGACAGCCGCATGGCCGGCAACCGCCTCTACAGCGACCGCACGCGCGGCCGCCGCCGCGGCAGCGGCCGCGGATAAAACCAAAGACGGCATCAGGCCCCACTGCGTTTGCAGTGGGGCCTTTTTCCGGAGAAAGGAGCCCATCATGCAGGTCTACTTGAGTGAACACATCGCGCCGTCGGCCTATGCCCGGCTCGCGCGCCATTTTGAGATCGTGGACAATTTCGACCACCCCGAGCAGCTCGCCGCCATGATCATCCGCCGCGCGGTCGTGCCGCGCGCGGTCATCGCGCACGCGCCGAACCTGAAGGTCATCGCCATGCACGGCGTCAGCCGCGACACGATCGACACCGCTGCCGCCGCCGAGTACGGCGTGCCCGTGCCGAATGTGCCGGGCCTCGGCGCGCCGGCCGTCGCGGAGCTGGCCGTGGCAGATCTGCTGGCGCTCAACCGGCAGCTGAAATTTGTCAACAACGGCCTGTGCGCCGGGCGCTTCGACCACTTTGGCGCGGAGGAGTTTGTGTGCCACGAGATGACCGGCCGCACGCTCGGCCTCGTCGGCACGGGCAACATCGCCCACCGCGTGGCGGACATCCTGCGCGCGGCGTTCGACGTGCGCGTCCTGTGCTGGAATCCGCGGCGCACGGCCGCCGAGTGCGCCGCCTGGGGCTATGAGCAGGTGGCGACGCTGCCGGAGCTCTTCCGCCGTTCGGACTTCGTGAACGTGAGCATCACGCTCTGCGATGCCACGCGCGATCTCATCAACGCGCCGGTGTTTGCCGCCGCGAATCCGGACCTGCTGCTCGTCAATACTTCGCGCGGCGGCATCGTCAACGAGCACGATCTCTATATCGCCCTCACCACGGGGCAGATCCGCGCCGCGGCGAGCGACGTGTTCGTGCACGAGCCCCCGGCGTGTGATGACCCGCTCATCCACCTGGATAATTTCATTGCCACGTTCCACATCGGCGGCAGCACGTATGAGTCGCTCGAGCGCGTGAGCAACCGCGCCGTGGACTACGTGTTCGAATATACCGGCGTGCCCGAGCAGGCGTGAGCCGCGGCGCGCGTGATGTCAGGCCGCCGCGCGCAAAGTCACTGAGCAGCGGGGGCGCTCGAGGGGGGGCAAGGCCCGCCTCGAATGGAATCTGGTATCGGGTTCTGCAGACGCCTCCCCTGTGTAAGGGGAGGTGGCACGGCGCTTTGCGCCGTGCCGGAGGGGTTGCAGATACCGGCTTTGGTGCGAGATTTTGCGTGTCAATCCCTCAGTCAGCCCGCCGGCTGCCAGCACCCTTTCCACAAGGGAGCCAATGGGGTGCGTGACGGACACGCGGTGCATCGCCAATACCGCTGGAGGAAACCGCAGTCTTTCCACCTCATTCGCTTCGCTGCGCTCAGCACCTTCTCGGCAAGGAGAAGGCTTACGTGCGGCGCGGAAACAGCCCCACAACAGAAAAACCCCGGAGCCGAAGCTCCGGGGTTTTCATATGTTCGCAAATTACATGGCGAGCCAGTTCGGCAGCGCATCGGAGATCGCATCAACGATCGCCTTCGCCTTGTCCTCACCGCACTTGCCGAGGATATCGGAAGCGATGCCAAGACCAGTCTGAATAAGACCCATGTTACTTTACCCCTTTCGTAAGATTTCCAACGCCGTCCCACACAATAGACGACATCGGATGGTTGGTATTGCCGGTTACAAGTGCATTATATGCAAGAAACGGCCAAAACTCAATGGACACATACCCGCGATGTGTAACAAATTGATTGAATTTGTCATGAACTTTGATGTCAAATTGTTGTCAAATGCAATTGCCGTTCTGCTGCTCGCTTTTTCGACTCCGATATGGATACCTGTGCGCCGGTTGCCGGGTTTCGCGGCCAAAAACGGCGTTATGGAAACCATTTTTCCACATTGCCAACAGACTTTTCAACATAAATGCGGTGCAATTAACGATGTTATGTAAACAAGCCGCCGTTTCCCATGGCCTTCCCCGGCCCTCCGCGGCGGATCTGCCGGCCGGGCACACCTGTCCGCCGCAGCCGCACATTTTTGCCTGTCCGCGCCGTCCCGCACCGCGCGCTCCGCCCGCGCCGTCTGCCCGCGCTGCCCGCATCGCACCATCCTGCACCGTCCCGTCCCGCACCGTGCGCTCCGCCCGCGCCGCCGTCCCGCACCATCCCGCGCCGCGCGCAAAAGCCCCGGGAGCGTTCGCTCCCGGGGCGGGGTGCTATGGGGCGGCAGTGCCGGCTCACGCGCCGATGAGCTGGCAGTAGCGCATGATGATGGTGGCCGTCTGCGCGCGCGTGGCGCTGCCATTCGGGTCGAGGTAGTCCGGGCCGTTGTCGTGCGCATTGCCCAGGATGAGGCCGTTGCCGACGGCCCAGGACATCGCGGCGTAGGCCCAGTTGGCCACACTGCCGGCATCGGGGAAGGCGCTGATCGGCGCGGCGTTCCCGGTGAATTCCGGCGCGTACTTGACCGTGTACCGGTACAGGAACGTGACCAGCTGCTGGCGCGTGATGGCGGCGTTGGGCGTGAACATAGTCGCGCTCGTGCCGGAAGTGACGTCGTTGTAGTACGCCCAGGCGACGGCGTTGTAGTACCACGCGCCCGTGGCGGGGATGGCCTCCGTCCGGGTCTGGCCGCAGACGGTGCAGGTGAAGGTACGCACGCCGGGCGTGGTCTCGGTCGGGGCGGTGGTCACGGTGCCGTCGTCCCAGGTGTGCTCGCCGGTGGCGGGGATCTCTTTTGTCGCGGTCACTTCGCCGCAGTTGTCACAGATGGTGTCGACGCGGCCGGCCTCGTCGCAGGTGGCGGGCACGGTGCGCTCCGTCGTGCCGTAGTCGGTGTGCAGGCACGCGCCCTTGTCGCTGACGGTGTAGCCCTGCCACTTGCCGTCCGCGTCGAGCGTCCAGTTCATGGCGGGGTTGTAGTGGATGGTGACGGTGGCGGGCTCAAAGCTGTGCGCTTCCGAGTTGCCCGGCTCGACCGCCGGGGCCGCGCCGTAGCAGCGCACGTCCTTAAGCGCGGTGCAGCCGGTGAAGGCGTTGTGGCCGACGCTCGTCACCGTGCCGGGCAGGTCGATGTCCGTCAGCGCGGTGCAGCCGCGGAAGCAGTCCTCGGGGATGGTGCTCACGCCCGCGGGAATGGTCACGTCCGTCAGCGCGGTGCAGCCGGTGAAGGCGGCCTTGTCAATGGTGGTCACGGTCTCGGGGATGGGCGCTGTGGTGAGCGCCTTGCAGCTTTTAAACGCGAGATCGCCGATGGCGGTCACCGTGCCGGCGTATTTGACGTTCAGCAGCTTCGTGCAGTCGGCAAAGCACTTGCCGGGCACGGCCGTGATGGCGGCGGGCAGAGTGGTGTTCGTGAGGCTGGCGCAGGAGTCGAACGCGCCGCGGCCGAGGCTCTGCAGCCCGTCGGGCAGCGTGACGGCGGTCAGGCCGTTGCCCGCGAGACCGAAGTCGCCGATCCCGGTCACGCCCTTGGGGATGGACATGCCCGTGAGCTTGGAGCACATGGCGATGCCGTAGCGGCCGATGCTCGTCACGCTGTCCGGCAGCGTGACCTGCGTGGCGGCTGGCAGGCAGAACAGCGCATAGTTGCTCACGTTCGTGACGCCGTCCTTGATGACGACCTTCTTCAGCTCGCCCTCCAGCTTGAAGTTGCCGAAGCTCGTGAGCATACCCAGCGCCTCATAGTTCCACCACGGGGCGAGGTTGCCGTTGGGAAAATCAAAGTCGGGCATGGCGCCGGTGCCGGAGATGGTCAGCGTCTTGCCGCTGAGCACGCCCGTGGAGACTTCCCAGTGCAGGCAGTTGTTCTCACCGAAGTCGCCCTCTGTGGCTGCGGTCGTAAAGCTGCTGATGATGGCCTCCGTGTCGAGATCCGGGATCTCAAACTCCTCCTTGAGCTGCTCGATCTTCTCCTTGATGAGCTTCTCGGCAATCTCCTTTTTCAGATCGTCGAGTCTGCTTGCCGATGCGTTCACGGTCAGGCCGGAGAACAGCCCCACGACCAGAACGAGACACAGCGCCAGCGAGAGCACGCGCTTTTTCATCCTTTGTCCTCCTTTGTTGTGATGCATGTGTACAACCGTAATACCTATCTGTCGAAAATATACCATATGCCTGGGAAAGTGTGCAATGGGGATCGCCGAAAAAACGTTTTGAGTGTTACATTTTGTTGCATTTGTGTAAACAAAATGTGCATTTTTTCGCGCCCATGCGCGCACGACCCGTTGCAAAAGCGGGGCGCGTCCTGTATACTGACCGTGTAGACATTGTTACCGGAATGTCCATTTCGGAGGGAGGAACCATATGAAAAAACGAGTGTTGTCGCTGCTGCTGTGCTTTGTGCTCGCGGCCGGATTGCTGAGCGTGTGCGCCCCGCCGGCGCAGGCGGGCACGATCGCGGGCGTGGTTGAGCAGTTTCTCAACCAGCCGGATCAGATCAAAAAGCTCTTCGGCAAAGAAGTCGCACATGGCGACTGCGGCCCCGCCGGGAACGAGGCCAGCGTACATTATAAAATCTACGAGGTCACGAACCCCACCGTCGTGCAGGACAACCCCGTCCTGCAGCAGATCTGGCGGGAGCACGACTACCGCGAGGACGCGCAGTATTACGGCGTGTACATCTTCGGCAACGGCCCGATGGCGGACTACGGGGTCACGGGTCAGAAAGCTCCCTGGTTGCGTGATGTCGAGGGCGTAGATTTAGATGCCGGGGAAACCATCGGCGAGGACTATCTCGTCCTGGCCTACATCGCCGGTGCGACGGATGAGGAGTGGGACGGCCGCACGGAGCACTACACCGGTGTGCCGAACGTCGGCGACCGCGCCTTCAAGGACTGCAACTATCTCACCTGCGTCTACCTGAACGACGACATCACCACCATCGGCGACCATGCGTTTTATAAGGATGAGTACCTCTCGGCCATCAACATGCCGCGCAAGCTCGAGCTCATCGACAAGTACGCCTTCTACGGCTGCGACACGCTCACCTTCGTGCGCGCGCGCGCCTGCAGCCGCCTCAAGCGCATCGAGGATCATGCGTTTTACAGCTGCACCATGCTCGCCGAGCTGCGCCTGCCGGACTGCCTGACGTATATCGGCCCGTGGGCCTTCGCGTGGGACCGCATCCTTGGCCAGGAGGACACGACGCTCGGCCTGCCGTCGAACCTGCAGACGATCGGCAAGGGCGCGTTCGCGTTCGTCAACCACCACAAGAAGCTCAACATCCCCTCGCAGGTCACGAGCATCGGCGACTACGCCTTCCTGTGCGATTATTATATGGAGGAGCTTACCTTCAGTCCCGGAGACAAGAAGCTCACCATCGGTGTGGCCGCGTTTGCCGGCGATAACCACATGAAGTCCGTCGACCTCTCCAACCGCGTCGCGCAGATCGACCGCTGCGCCTTTGCCGGCTGCGAGCTGCTCGAGGAGGCTTACTTCGGCGACAAGATCGACACGATTCAGGCCCGCGCCTTCACCAGTGTGGACGCCGCGCTGCAGCTCGCCATCAAGGCTGTCCTCAACGGGATTCTCGCCCCGGACGATCCGGATGGGAACGAAGAGCACGCGGATGATATTGCTGCGGGCCTGACCCAGATCGCAAAGATCACGCAGCTCAAGCGCGCCATCTTTAAAAATGCCCCCGCCAAGAGCATCTACGGCGCGGCGGACACCAACAGCTCCTTCCCGCGCGACTGCGTGGTCTATTACCCGCAGGGCAGCTACACCTGGGCCGCCGAGCTCAAGGACGACGGCACGTGGCAGGGCTACAAGACCGGTCTCTGGCACGGCGATCACATCGCCCAGTTCGCCGACACGGTCGTCGACCCCACCTGCACCAAGCAGGGCTACACGCACCACGCCTGCACGGTGAAGGGCTGCACCTATGCCCCTGTGGACGACACCTATGTCGCTGCCACCGACCACACCTGGGTGACGCAGACCTACCCGGCCTCCTGCACCGAGCAGGGTACGGTGTTTTACAAGTGCTCGGCCTGCGGCGCGACCCGCACCGAGAAGATCGCCGCGCTCGGCCATGACCTGAGCCGCTGCGACCTGTTCCCGGCCACCTGCACGAAGTCCGGCCGCGTCGTCGGCACGTGCGCGCGCTGCGGCGTGAAGATCGACGAGGTCATCCCCGCCAAGGGCCATGACTACAGCTATGCCGACGTGCGTACCGACCCGACCTGCACCGAGTCCGGCCACTACAAGGGCACGTGCCCGCGCTGCGGCAAGGACTATGACGATACCATCCCCGCCCTCGGCCACGACTGGGGCGAGTGGGTCGTCACGCAGGAGCCGACGTACACGACCACCGGCTACCGCTATCACATCTGCGCGCGCTGCAACACGCGCGTGGGCGAGGACATCCCGAAGCTGCGGGACCATACCTGGGATTCCGGCATCGTGACCACGAAACCGGACTGCATTCATGCTGGTGTCCGCACCTATACTTGCACGGACTGCGGCGCGACGAAGACGGAGACAATCCCTGCAACGGGTGAGCATACGTTTGTTGCCAAGGAGATTCCGGCCACTTGCACGACGGGCGGTTATATCCTGTGCACATGTAGTGCCTGCGGCACGACACAGCGATATGACGCTTCAGAACCGCTGGGACACAAATGGAACAGCGGGCAAGTGACAACGAAGCCGACAGAAGATATGGCAGGTGTCCGCACCTATACCTGTACTGTGTGCGGGGATACCAAAACGGAGACGATTCCGGCGACCGGTGTACATGTGCATACTTGGCAGCTGACAAAGCGTGCTCCTGCAACTTGCACGGAAGATGGTTATGACCTGTATACATGTGCAAAATGCGGAGCTGTAGAACACCGCAATGAAGTGGCGGCGTTTGGCCATAAGATGAATGCAGGAGAGGTCGTTATTAAGCCGACTGCAACAACATCCGGGGTTCGAGTTTATACTTGTTCCGTCTGTGGAGAGACAAAGGCAGAAACCATTCCTGCTACCGGTTTGCCGTCTGTCTGCCCCGGCGGGCCGACCTGCCCGGGCTACGCCTTCCGCGATATGCCCGCGCCGGGCACCTGGGCGCACGCGGGGCTGGATTACTGCATCTACAGCGGCTATATCAACGGCCTTTCGGCCACGACTGTCGACCCGAGCGGCACGTGCACGCGCGCACAGCTCGTGTGCATCCTCTACCGCATCCAGGGCGAGCCGAAGGTCGTCGAGGGCTATGAGCTGGCCAAGCTCCGCGCCCCGTTTGACGATGTGCCGCGCGGCCAGTGGTATACCAACGCCATCTTGTGGGCGAAGCTCACGGGCATCGTCAACGGCACGAGCGCCACGACGTTTGACCCCAGCGGCCAGATCACGCGCGAGCAGCTCGCCGCCATCCTGTACCGGTACACGGCCAAGTACGCGCCGGACGCCACCGGCAACGCCGCCTCGCTCGCTGCCTACCCCGACGCCGGCAGCGTGTCGGCCTATGCCCGCGACGCGATGGCCTGGGCCGTCGGCAACGGCCTTATCAAGGGCCTTCCGCACGACAAGACGGACTATCTCGAACCCGGCGGCAGCACCACGCGCGCGCAGGTCGCAACCATCCTCATGCGCTATAAGCAGGCCACGGCCTGAGCGCAGACACAGCACGCAAAAGTCCCGGAAGCGTTTTCGCTTCCGGGACTTCTTTCCTTCACACGGTTTACATAACTATTTTTCGGCGAAAGGCACGACAGCGACTGATTGCAGCGAAACCGGCGCTAAGTTTACATAACGCTTAACCCTTCCGACCGCGCAGCATGGCCGCGATCGTCACGGCGCTGTAGCCGCTCTGCTCCCAGAGGTCGTTGGGCACGGTGCCGCCGTTGCGCAGGATGAGCGTGATCTGCCGCCGCGCCTCACTGCGCGCGGCCTTGTCCGCCGCTTCCTGCGCGGCCTTTTCCTCCTTGGCCTTCTTGTCGGCAGCGGCCTTGCGGTCGGCCGCGTCTTTGGCCTGCTGCTGCAGCTTGCTGTCCGCGCGGTCGTAGTCCGCGTCGTCCATGTCGAGCAGCGCGGCAATCTGCGCCTTCGTCACGCCATCGCGGCTGTCGGCCGCGTCGAGCATCGCGTCGATCGCGCTCAGGCGCGTCTTGCGCTCGCCGTTGTAGCGCTCGTAGGCGAGCTGCGCCAGCTCCGGCAGCTTGCCCGCGAGCATCGCGCGGTAGTATCCGCCCGCCTGCTGCGCCGCCGCCACGGCCGCCGTCGAGGCCCGTCCGCCCGTCAGCGCGGCCGCCGCGCCGAGGGCGTTGGCCGATGCGAGATCCGCCTGCCGCTCATACTGCTGCCGGTAGGTGGCGTAGAGCTTGTCCGATGCCGGGTCGTAGTCGAATTCCTCGCCGAGCAGCGCGTCGAGCATCTGGTCGATGCGCGCGCGCTGCCCGGTCGTGTCGCGCTCGGTCAGCAGGGACTCTGCCTGGCGGCGGTGCGTGTCGTCGTAGTCCGGCACGTCCTCAAGCGGCAGATACTGCGCGTAGTCGTTCGACTGCGTCACATCGGTCATGCCCTCGCCGCGGATCTTCGCGTTGCGCTGCTGCTCATAGATCGCGGCGGCCGCGTTGTCGCCGCGCTGCGCCGCCCGCTCCATGAGCGCGGCGTAGTCGGTGTCCTTGTCGTATTTGTATTTTGTGGCCATAAGGTCTCCTTTCTTCAGTGCTGCGGTCCGGCGGCGGTCTCCGTGCGCGCGAGCGACAGCAGCCGCCACGCCCCCGTGCCCGTCAGCCGCAGGCGAAAGTGGTCGCACCGGCGCGGCAGCACCGGCAGCGTGACGGAGCGCTTCGCGCCTGCCGCCACGGTCGCCAGCGTGTGCCACACGCCGTCGGAGTCATACTGCACCGCCGCCGTGACACTTGCGCCCGCGTCCGCCTCCAGCCGCAGCTGCACGCGCAGCAGGCGCTTGCAGTCCGGGCTGCCGCTGACGAAATCGCCCGTCTCCAGCATGCTCTCCAGCTGCGCCGTGCTGCCCGTGCCGAAGCGCCAGACGCCGCTCGGATCCTGGGCGTAGAGCGCGCCGTCGTGCCGGGCGAATCCGGATGCGTGAAATGCGTCCTCGCGGCTCCACAGGCCGCTGCGCGTGTCGTATACGAACAGGTGCCAGGCGTTTTGCGGATCGTGCGCCGAGAGATACCAGCGCGTGCCGTCCGTGCCCGCCGCGCCGGCCGTGAGCGTGCGCCCGAGCGCGTCGCCGATGCGCACCGGCCGTCCGCCGGAGGTGCGCGCAAGCCCGGCGGGGGAGAGGTAGTAGAGCGTCTCCGCCGCCGTCACGAGCGAGCGGCCGGAGTTTTTCTCCGTGCCGAGCGCCGCCGAGGCGATGAGCTGGAAGTTGTCCGGCTTCGTGCCGTAGAGCCGCCAGAGCCCGTCCGGCTTGAGAAACACCACGCCGCTGCCCGTCGCCGCACAGCCGGAAAAGTTGCCCGGCGTGCCGACGTCCACGCTCCATGCCGCCGTGGCGACCGTGCCGTTTTCGTCCGCCTCGTACCAGTACCAGCTCAGCGGGTCGCCGAGCTTTGTGCACCAGACGGTGTCCTGCGCGCAGGCCCAGATGCGGTTGGCGTATGTGCATGCGTGCAGCGCCAGGGGCATACGCCGCGTGACCGTGATGTGCTCGACCGCTCCGACGGCAGAGAACGTGTCGGGGTCGAACACGAGCACCGCGCCCGCGATGGCGCGGATGATGTAGGTGCCGTTGTCCTCCGGCGTGGAAAAGCCGCTGAACGTCACGGCGTCGCCCACGCGAAAGGGCGTGTCGATGCCGCTCGCGGCGACGGAATCGGCGCGCGCGCCGCTGCTGTCGTCCGAGCGCTGGAGCGCCACCGTGCCGCTCCAGCTCGGCTCGGCGCTGCCGAACGTGCCCATATCCGGCCGGTACCAGACCTTGTCCGGCCAGATGAGCACCGTGCCGCCGAGCATAAACGGAGGCCCGTTGAAGGCGTACAGGAACGAAATGCCGAGCACCGAGCCTGGGATGATGTACGGGAACATGGTGAGCACATCGAGCACCGAGGTGAGCGGATTGCGCTTGCGGACGCTGAGATACGAGATCAGTATGCCGCATACAACTACGATCACGATGGCGATCAGGCCGAAGAGGTAGCTGTTGGTAATGGCGCTGGTGTTGCTCTTGGCAAAGATGTTGCGGTAGTTATCGAGCGTAAACTCGCCGGTGAAGAGCGAGCCGTTGATCGTGCCGATGAAGGACGTGACGAGCACCG
>OHVS01000252.1_pt1 | contig 28399 bp, 32 predicted proteins | sample 1579531 | NCBI WGS metagenome assembly OHVS01 (sample SAMEA3882531, study PRJEB24775) | human gut metagenome | biome: human-associated habitat; feature: intestine environment; material: feces | place: Netherlands | collected 2009/2010
TTGTATTCGGTTTGCCAGATATAGAGATTCCAGTGTTGTTAATAGCCTCAATCTTTAATATGACATCGCGTAATTCCCACAAAAATTCCATAAATGGGCCAAGTGGACATACAAAAGCGTGTTCAGCTTGGCTTGCGTCTACATCAACAAAAGGAAGTCCGTATTTCTCCAGCCATTTCAATATTTTCTTTTCACGCTTGCTATAATCTACGATATCCGAGGAAAGGGCAATCAGGCTATCAAGCAATTCACGATTGTCAAAAACCGCTGTTTCGGTTGGAACGATTGCCACACGATCAGTATCAATACCTTTTATGTATGAACCATCAATGTGCCATGCCATGCTATTTGAGGCATCCATTACAAGCGTATATTTTTGGTACTTCCAAATATCAGTTTCTACCCTATCCGATCTAACTGCTAATTTCCCGGAAGCAGAAGAAACGATCATATTCATGCCATCACCTCTCAAAAGTTTATGAATAAAGTTATGTTTTTCAGAATTAAATATAAACTTCTTCCATTTATAATACATGCAAGGGCGAAGAAAGTCAACGATTTTCTTCAAATTTTGAAAGGAGATTTGACATGCCAGAGTTCAAGACAATTCGGCAAACCGCCGCCACCGGCATCCTGCCCGAACACAGGCTGCGGATTATGGTGGCGCAGGGGGTATGTCCCGGCATCCAGACTGGGAACCGCTTTCTTGTCAACGTCAGCGCACTGGCGGAAATGCTGGAGAGCATGAGCCGCAAACAGAGAGGCGGTGACGCGGTATGAGCGAAAAAGAAAATGCCCGATCCACGGCGGCAACCGTGAAACGGGCGGAAGCAGCGGTTTTTAGCGGGGCAGCAGCTTCTCGCTTGCATTCTACCACACCGGCAAGTGTGTGTCAAGTTGCGGCGCACCTACCAGTCGGCGCATCCAACGCCATCAGCGGCAAGGAGCTGGCGGCAATGTTGGGCTACAAATCCCTTCGGCTGCTGTCGCGGCAAATCCAGCGAGAACGCCTTGCTGGTGCGCCGATTTGCGCCGCCGTCAGCGGAGATAGCCGGGGGTACTATTTGACTGACGAACCCACCGAACTGCGGCGGTATATCAGCGCGTTAGATCGCCGCCTCTGTGAGGTGCGCCGCACTCGCGATGCCTGCGGGGACACGCTGCGGCGCATGACCGGGCAAGAAGTTCTAAAAGGGTGGTGAGCAGGTGGCAGAGATTAAAGAGAAACATCCATCGTGGTTCAAATTGAAAATTGAACGGCGGCAGCTTATAAAGCAGCTCCCGCCAGAAACTGCGGTCAATGTCCTTCTTGCTTGTTGGGAGTATCTGGAAACCTGTGAAATCCCCGACACGTTGCAGCCGTTGGAGAAAATCGCCTTTTCTGCGTTCTTCCCGGATATGGAGGAAGCATGGCAGCGATATGAACAGCGCGTAAACGCCAAGAGAAACAAATCGGTCGATATCGACCGATAACGCTCGACACAGAAGAAGAAACAGAAGAAGAAACAGAAGAAGAAACAGAATTGTAAAAGGGTATAAGGGCGTCGCGCTTCGCACGCCACACCCCTCCCCCGCGAAAGGAGTTGTCATGCTTTTTGATTTCGAAAAGTTTTCCGACATTACTGCCAGTGTGTACCCTGGTGGGGCGTACAGCCTGGAGGACGCTCTAAGCGTCTTTCGGTACTACTTCAAGAAATACGAAGAACATACCGGCAAGGCACACTTGCCGATCAGAGCAAACCAGATCGTGCGTATCTGTCAGGATATGCCGTACATCAGCCGAGAGTGCAGCGGAGGCCGGTACGCGGACATAGAGCCGGAAGATTACCCAGTTTTGATCGACAAATACTTTGCCACCAAGTACCGAAACTGTGACCGCAACATCAACCATTTTTTCAGCGGCAGGATACGCGAACTAAAATTCTATGAGGGGTTGTATTGATGAATTACTGGGAGACCGAAACACCTGTAAAGGCAGCCACCAAGAGAAATGAGATCGAGTACTACAAGGCGGCAGGTAAGCTGGCGATTTCTCGCCCTGCGTGGACAGATGACAGCGGGAATACCCGGCGCGGGAAAACCGTTACACTTGACCTTGCAGCACTCCGGGAAGCGCCGGAGGCGATTGCCGTCTTTGAGGAGATCACAGCCGCCCTCTGTGACCGCCAGAAAGCCGCAGGAAGCGCCGAAGGGCAGGAGGCGGTAAACGACGCCGCAGAATAATAAAAGCTCACAGGTAGGGCTTGCAAGCCGCGCAAAAGGCGGGAAGCGGTCACAGCGCAAAGGCGCGGACGGGGAAAGGGAGCTTGCCGCTATTCTCCGCGAATATGGGTATCCCATAAAGCGCGGCGGCTCTATGTCCTTTGGCGATGTTCCCGATCTTGTGGGATTGCCGGGAATACATATCGAGGTCAAAAGAACCGAGCAAGTCAGGCTTTCGGAGTGGATGGCGCAGGCAACACGAGATAGCAAGCGTTTCCGTGATGGTCTACCCACCGTATTCCACCGCCGGAGCCGTGAACCGTGGCATGTAACAATGAGCCTTTCGGACTTTATGACGCTTTATTCCGCAAAAATCCATAATTTTCCGAGAAAGGAGGTTTCCACCAATGGCATTGACGCAAAACCAGCAGAAGGCAATAGCAGCGCTGCTGTCCAGTCCATCCCGTGAAGATGCTGCCCGGAAATGCGGCCTCACATCGCGGACGCTGCGCGTCTACTTCCAAAACGATGAATTTTGTGACGCGTACCGCGCCGCTTTCCAAGAATTGACAGAAAATGCAACGCGCAAGGCACAGCAGCTCTTGTGTCCGGCGCTTGAAACATTGGAGGAGGTCATGCAGGATGCGGATGCACCTCCGGCGGCAAAGACAAACGCTGCGCGGATCGTCATCGAAAGCACCCTAAAACTGACAGAGGTCAACGACATTCTGACGCGCATTGAAAATCTCGAACGTGCAAGAGGTGATGGCTAAATGAGCATTAGGACTATTCGTGATCGGCTGGAGAAGCTGGAGGAGCTGACCTTACAGCGCCCCGGTGTGGCCGTTATCCTACCCACAGAAGATGGATTTATAGCATCCCTCGGCGATGGCAAAGCGGCGCGGCTCTGTAACACGCTGGGCGAGGCGCAACAATTCTGCGCCGCCTGCGAAACAACAATAATCATTGACGTTTGAAAGGAGAAACTATGAATTTCGGAAAATCTGTACGCGAAAGCGTTGAACTGTGCGTAAAAACTCTTGAAGAAATCTCGACAGCAGAAAAGGAGCTGGCCGCAGCGAGAAAGGCCGGAAAGATTGCACCGGCAGACGCAGAAGCGAGAGCGTCCGAACTGGCGCACGCCCGCGCTGATGCACTCGGAACGGTCAACGCACGAATTGAGCATGACCGCCTTGCCCATCATGCAGCCGTTGACGAATGGAACTGTGCAGACGGCGGCAAGCTTGATGAGGGTGATTTGAAGCTGCTGCAAGCCGACTTTCATTTCACACCGACGCAGTTCCAACAGATTGTCAGCAAGCACCGCAGCAATGCGACCATGATGCAGTTGCTCACGGAATACTCTGAGCGGCATCGCGATTGGAATCTGACGGCAGATCGCCCCATTGGTGCCGAAGCCCGCAAAACTGCGTTTGATACTTTTTGCCGGAACGCGAGCAACGCTGCCCGTGATCCCAATACACTAAACGCCGCGCTTTGGTTATCCGGCAGCGGAACAAATGAGAGCGTTTATATCGACTACTAACTTTCAAAATAGCCGGGACTGCACGGAATTGTGCCGTCCCGGTTTCTTTGCGATGAAACGCACTTGATTTCTGCCGGTTTCCGTGTTATTCTGTCGATAGCCCTTTTATGGGCTGGGCGCTGCACGAACGGCAGGCGGTTAGCTACACCACCCGAAAGGGGGTGCTGCTCATGCGTATCACATTACATATCGGACGGTTTACCGTGACGATCATTGTGAAAAGCAGAAACCGCCACTCGGCAAAGTGACGGTTTCAAGGCTTCGCTTTGAAATTCTGACTAATCCGGGCTAACCGCTTGTCGCAGCGCCCTTTTTCTATACCCATTATAGGCGGCTTTTCCGGCCTTGTCAAGTCTCGGATATATCCGGGGCTTTTTCTTTTGGCCGCATGGCCAACGTGAGCTTGTCGCGCTGCGCCTGCGTCTCTACTGCACGACCAACAAATGCGGAAACCGTTTCTCCGGCGTTCTGCGCGGCCTCCTGCGCCATTTTAAGCGTTCCGGGTGTAAGGATAACCTCTGAGCCTTGCGTCGCTCCTGCGGGTTCCTGTGGGATTTCTCCCATAGCTTCACCAATGGCGCGATTGATAAACCCGTTCACGCTTTCACCGGTCTGTGCTGCAAATGTTTGGATTTCACCTTTCCGGCCCTTGGGCATCCGCACAAGAACTTTGTCGTAAGCCTTGTCCTCATATCGCTTGATACTTTCATAGCTATTTTTCCCACCCAATGCCTTCACCTCCGTGCATCAGATTATATATTAAAATGCATTAGATATCTATATGCAAAATCGCCAAATAACCATAGATATCTTTATGCATTTTACCACCTTGCATATAGATATCTGCATGCTATAATAAGACCATAGCAAGGGGCACGGAGCCCCCGCCAACCACCACAGGGAGGCCGGTACGGTCATTGTGCCGCCTCCCACACAGAAACGCAAGGAGGAAAAGAAAAATGAAAAGCGAGGAGGGTTTAAGCAATGGCTGAAAAGAGTTTGATCGAACTGCTCTCCGATATGGAAGAGATCCAATTCCTGATGCACTGCGCCATTGAATCCGTGCGGCAAAGCTGGGTAGCATTGACGCAAGGCGTGGATATGCCTACCGAGGCAGATTATGATGCGCTGTGGGGCACTTATCACCGCCTGTCGCAGTTAGACGCGGCATTCCTTCAAAACAAGGAAGACCTTTGGAAATCGCTCGGACAGCTCTCTAAGGACGCTGAAAGTGAGGCGTCCGCATGAAGCCCCTATACTGCGCCTGCTGCGATACGCCGCTGATGAGCGCGGCCACAGCGTTCGTCTGCCCGACCTGCGGGGCTGTGTACCGTCAGCATGGGACACGCTTCGCCTTTGCCGCCGAGCGCGAATGTAAGATCCTCTATTAAGATGGCGCAAGCGAATGAGCGCAAAGAGCAACGCCGGGAGGATTCCCGGCGTTCTTTTTATGCCCCGTTGCGGTTTTTGAGTTCAACAATAATTCAACTTCATTACAAAAAGTTCAACTATTTTACTTGACGATATAAAACGCTGGAATCAAAAAACATAGTAATATCAATACTTTGCGCGACATTGCCTCACGATAGCAAACGCCTTGTTTGTAACTACGGACCAGAAGGCCGGGGGTTCGAATCCCTCACGGCGTGCCAAAAAGACCCGAAACCGTAAGGCTTCGGGTCTTTTTGTTTGCATAAGTTGTTGTTTTCTCCCGCTGCTTTTTTCTGACCCAAACGCTGACCCCAACGGGAGCGGATAGCGGAAAGGTCTATACCGCATGGGAGAGGATGCTCCCCATCGTTTGCGCCGCCTTGAGCTGCGCGTCGGTGGTGACGTGGGCATAGGTGTCCAGCGTGAAGCCCGCGGAGTAATGACCGAGCATCGAGGACACGGTTTTTACATCCACGCCGTTTTGCAGCGCCATCGTTGCGAAGGTGTGGCGCAGGTCATGAAAGCGTATCCGTGGCAGTCCTGCTCGCTTTAGAACGCGGTGCAGCATATGCAACACGCTGTCCGGGGACATGGGGCCTCCGGTGGGCGATGGAAATACCCATTCGCTGCTTCCCACCTTGTTTTTCTGTGCCTTTAGAACGTCTATCGCGTCTGCCGACAACGGCAGTGTGCGGTAGGCGTTTTTCGTTTTCAGCGGGGCTTCCACTACCTTGCCGTTCTGCCGCGAGATGGCCCGTTGGATTTTCAGTACACCACGGTCGAGGTCGACGTCCGTCCATTTCAGCCCCAGCAGTTCGCCCCGCCGCAGTCCGGTGGCGAGGTCGAGGTAGTAGAGCTCGTACACGCCGCTGTCCTTGGCCTCTTGGAAGAATGCGCTGAGTTGGTCGGCGGTCAGGGTCTTCATCTCCTTGTGCTCCACCTTCGGCAAGGCGCAGCCCTGCGTCGGGTTGCGGGTTACCAACTTCTGCTCCATGGCGAGATTGTATGCCGAGCAGATCATCTGGTGGATGTTGCGTACCGTTTTGGGAGCCAGACCTTTCGGCTTTTTCTTGGCCTCAATGCGGTCTACCCGGCCACCGTCCAGCAGGTGCTTGTAGAACCGCTGTAAGTCCAGAGAAGTGAGATCTGCCAGCGGGATGGTGCCGATCTGTGGCTTGATGTGGTTTTTTAGAAAGCCTTGCGAGGTTTTGAACGTGGACGGACGGAGCTTGATTCTGGCGTAATTCTCCATCCAGACCTCCAGCCAGCTCCCCACCGTGTAGGTCTTGGCCCGTCCGTAGTCGATACCGACGTTTTCCTCGATGGCTTTTTTCAGTTTTTCTTTTACTTCCGCTTGCGTCTTGCCGAGGACGTTTTTGATGATGGCTTTTCCGGTTTCCGAATCGTGACCGACTGTGTAGCGGCCCTCCCATCGTCCATCCTTTCGTTTTCGGATATTGCCTTCTCCGTTTGCTCGTCGTTTTGGCATAAAATCGACCTCCTTTGTAACGGTACACAATACCGTAAAAGGCAGAGAAAAGCTATGGGGAAGCCACACTATTATCAGAAAGTTATCAATTCTCAACCGCCGCTTATCTTTGTTTATGGCGTAGCAAGATTTGAGCTGCTACGGAGACTTCCGCCGACTACAACGGTATAAAGCGTACCGATTTTCTATCAAAGCGCCGCCACAAACCGTTGTGACACGGGGCTTTGCGGCGACTTTTCTCAAATTTAGCGTCAAACCGTTCTGGGAACCTCGAAAAAAGCGTCAATTTCCAAAACCCGCAAACCCTTGCGGCAGCTCGCACTGTGGGCTGCTGTGAATAGGCATTGGCGCGAAAAGCGCCAATGCCTTTCTCCTGCCCCGATTTCGGTGCATCGAAAATCGGCCAAAAGCTGTTCAAAATCCCCGGGGGCACTATCATTATCTGTTTTCGCTCCTGCGAGGGCACACAAGGGCTCACACGCCGAAACACGGGGCGTTTTGGGTGGGGGTGGTATCACTACCCCCGGCGTGCTTTGCGTGCTGCCGAAACGCCGGACGGCCGCTTGTCAAAGCGGCTCATTTGCCGCTTTCTGAGGTTGCCGAGCAGCACTCCCTGCGCGGTCACTTTTTCTGCTAATATGCAGATATCCCTGTCGGTAATTTCAGTAGCAAACGCTTTTGCGTTATGGTATGATAAGTCCCACAAATCCGGACTTTTCGGAGATGAGGGTGAGCCAGAATGACAGAAAAGGAAAAAATGCTGAAGCAAATGCTTCATGACGCGAATGACGCTAAAGAGCTATCAGATGATCTGGCTCGGACAAATGATCTTTGTTATGACTACAGCCAGCTTCGCCCATCTAATGAAGAAGGAAAGCAAAAACTGATGAAAAAGTTGCTGGTCGAAGTCAAAGGAGCATTGTGATGAGATTTGTCAAGGGTAAATTACACCAGTAATTTTTTGAAATCATTTGTTTTAGAAATTCAAGGGATATATTTTATTCCCCACTGCATAATGGCATAAAATACCGGCAGCAAATCTTGCCCTTTCAGTGTTAGGGAGTATTCTACTCGCAACGGCATCTCATTGTACTGGATTCGTTGTATCAAATCATCGGCTTCCAACTCTTTGAGGGCATTTGTCAGCGCCGTATTTGTAATTGGCTTTAGCATCTTTTTCAGTTCCCCAAACCGCATGGGACACTTGATGCATAGTTCATAGAGAATTTGGAGTTTCCATTTTCCCTGCAGCATTTGAACCACCGGCGTGACCGGGCAGTTTCCCTCGCCGGTTAGAATGACACTGCCAACCTTTTCTTTGAATTCTTCATAAGTCATAATTGGATCGTTCCTCGTCTTTTGCAGTATATTTTTTGATACCAGGTATAAATAATTTGCGTACTTGAACAAAAATTACTATCAGATATAATAAATATATCACTGGTTGGCCATGCAGTCAACGACTGAAATTTCTTGGAAAGGTCTGAATTTTATGAAAGAACTGAACATTATGGAGGCTACTGTTCTGACCTCCCCCAATCCGCTGACACTGATCTGCTCTAAAAAGGAGGACGGTTCTACGAACCTGGCTCCCATTTGCTTTGTGTCTTACCTCTCCTTCAATCCGCCTATGGTGGGCTTCGCCACTGGCAAACAGTCCCACACCGGCAAGCGTGTGCGTGAGACCGGCAAAGTCATTGTCACTGTTCCCTGTGAGAGTCTGGCAGGCGCAGTAATGGCCTGCGGTGCATCTACCGGTGCCGAGACCGACAAGGTGGCCGCCAACAACATCGAGATGATGGCTGTGGAGGGCAGCGACATCCAGATTCCGGCGGACACCCGGCTGGCGATGGTGGCTACCTTGCAGCAGTCGGTGGAGGTGGGCGACCATATCCTGCACATCTGTCAGGTGGACAAGTTCCTGGGCGATGAGGACAAGAAGGGCCTGTATGCCTGGAACGGCTTCGGGAAAGTTGCGCCTGCGGTAGAAGGCTAAATCTTAAAACGGTAAGGAGGCGTCAGCGGTGGCTGTTTGTATTAAAGACTGTATTCAGAACATGAATCTGGTGATCGGCTGTATGATCGGCTGCAGCTACTGCTACGCCAGAAACAATGTCCACCGGTTCCACATGATCGACGACTTTGAAAAGCCGGAGTTTTTTCCAAATAAACTGCGGCTGATGGAGAAAAAGCGCCCACAGAATTTTCTGCTCACCGGCATGAGTGATTTTGCCCACTGGAATCCGGAATGGCGGAATCAGATATTTTCTAAAATGTCTGAAAACCCACAGCATCAGTATCTGTTCTTGACGAAGAGGCCGGAGGACATCGTCTTTTCCACCCCATTAGACAACGCTTGGTTCGGCGTGACTGTGACCTCCAGCAAGGAAAAGGACCGCATCCAGACTTTACGGGAGCATATCCATGGCGGACACTATCATGTGACCTTTGAACCTATGTTTGATGAGGTTGGCATGGTAGACCTTACCGGAATTGAGTGGATCGTCATTGGGACTGAGACCGGACATAGGAAGGGCAAAGCCGTATCGAAACCGGAATGGGTGTGGAACCTGACACATCAGGCTCACGCACTGGGCATCCCGGTGTTCATGAAGGAAGATCTGCTTTCCGTCATCGGCGAGGAAAGCATGGTACAAGAGCTGCCCCCGGCTTTCTGCCGGGTATTGGAGGTGCAAAAAACATGGCGGAAGTGAACAACAACGGCATCCTGATCCGGGATGTGGAGACAAAAAATATCATGACAAAATCCACCCTGCCGGTGGGCGGCTATTCGGTCAATCCTTATGTGGGCTGTACCCATGGCTGCAAGTATTGCTACGCTTCGTTCATGAAGCGGTTCACCGGCCATACTGAGCCTTGGGGTACATTCCTGGATGTGAAACATTGGCCGGCAATCAAAAATCCGCAAAAGTACAAAGGGCAGCGCGTAGTCATCGGTTCAGTGACCGATGGCTATCTGCCCCAGGAGGCTCAGTTTCAGAACACCCGAAAACTTCTTGAGCAGCTCCGGGGCAGCGAGGCAGAAATTCTCATCTGTACCAAGTCAGACTTGGTAATCCGTGACATCGACCTCCTGAAAGAACTGGGAAAGGTCACGGTTTCCTGGTCGATCAATACGCTGGACGAGGATTTCAAAAACGATATGGACAATGCCGTCAGCATTAAGCGACGGCTGGATGCCATGAAACAGGTTTATGACGCAGGTATCCGCACCGTGTGCTTTATCGCTCCGGTTTTTCCCGGTATCACGGATTTCGAGGCCATCTTCCACCGGGTGAAGGACCAGTGCGACCTGGTGTGGCTGGAAAATTTGAATCTGCGGGGCGGTTTCAAAAAAGACATCTTAGACTATATCCAGGAGAAATATCCCCACCTGCTCCCCCTGTACGACACCATCTACAACAAGGGAGACAGAAGCTACTTCCGTGGTCTGGAAGAACAGGCGGAGCACCTTGCAAGAGAATGCGGTTGTCCCTTTGTGGACAACGAACTCCCCTACGGCCGGGCAGAGCCGGGACATCCGGTCATTGTGGATTATTTTTACCACGAGGAAGTACGCGGCTCTGAGAACACCGGGAAGCGAACTCAAAAAGTATGATCTTAGGGTGCTCTGAAACGTAGTATGGACAATCGACACCCACACTCTAAGTTACGTATGTCAACGTGATAAAAGTTATATTGGACAAACGCTTGACAACTTTTGTTTTGTAATTTCAAATTTTTCTCTGACCCATTTTTGACCCAGAATAGAATTGGAGCGGGCAGGGCTGGACGGAAACAATGGAAGATCCGCCGAGTGAACGGCGGCAAATAGCACAAATCGGAGCCGAAACGGCTCCGTTTTGCCCTTGAGACAACCTACGGACCAGAAGGCCGGGGGTTCGAATCCCTCACGGCGTGCCAAAACCGGGAAACTGCAATGGTTTCCCGGTTTTGTTTTCATCATTTTAAGAGAGAACGGCACAGCCAACGCTGTGCCGTTCTCTCTTATCCTGCAATACTCTCTTGTTGACAGATATCTCAGATGAGTACCGCCCGGTGGAACACCTTTTTCCCCTTGCGGATGATCAGGCCGTCGCCGGTAAATTCCTGGCAGCCGAAGGATGCGTCGATGGAATCCACCTTCTTGTCCCCCACGGTGATGCCGCCCTGCTGCACCAGCCGACGGGCCTCGCCCTTGCTGGCGCACAGACCGCACCGGACCAGCAGATTCAGCACATTGATCTCACCGCTGCCCAGGTCGTCGCCGGTGAGCTCGGTGGTGGGCATATCCTGAGCGTTAGCGCCGCCGCCAAACAGTGCCCGGGCAGCCTGACGGGCCTTTTCGGCCTCCTCCTCGCCGTGAACCAGCTTCGTCAGCTCATAGGCCAGGATATCCTTGGCCTCGTTGAGCTTTGCGCCCTCCCACTCGGCCATCTGGTCGATCTGCTCCAGGGGCAGGAACGTCAGCATCCGGATGCACTTGAGCACGTCGGCATCGCCCACATTGCGCCAGTACTGATAGAATTCGAAGGGGCTGGTCTTGTTGGGATCCAGCCACACGGCGTTGCCGGCGGTCTTGCCCATCTTGTTGCCCTGAGAATCCGTCAGCAGGGTGATGGTCATGGCGTGGGCGTCCTTGCCCAGCTTCCGGCGAATCAGCTCCGTGCCGCCCAGCATATTGCTCCACTGGTCGTTGCCGCCGAACTGCATATTGCAGCCGTTGTGCTGGAACATATAGTAGAAGTCGTAGCTCTGCATGATCATATAGTTGAATTCCAGGAAGCTCAGGCCCTTCTCCATGCGCTGCTTATAGCACTCGGCCCGCAGCATATTGTTGACGGAGAAGCAGGCGCCCACCTCCCGCAGCAGGTCCACGTAGTTCAGCTTCAGCAGCCAGTCGGCGTTGTTGAGCATGATGGCCTTGCCCTCGCCGAAGTCGATGAACCGCTCCATCTGCCGCTTGAAGCAGGCGGCGTTGTGGTCGATGTCCTCCTTGGTGAGCATCTTGCGCATGTCCGTGCGGCCGGAGGGGTCGCCGATCATGGTGGTGCCGCCGCCGATGAGGGCGATGGGCTTGTTGCCCGCCATTTGCAGGCGCTTCATCAGGGTCAGGGCCATGAAATGTCCAGCCGTCAGGGAGTCCGCCGTGCAGTCAAAACCAATGTAGAACGTGGCCTTGCCGTTGTTGATCATCTCGCGGATCTCATCCTCGTTGGTGACCTGAGCGATCAGGCCGCGGGCCACCAGTTCTTCATAAATTCCCATGTTTTCTGATTCCTTTCCGATATTTTTGGCTTCCAGGGGGCAAGAAAAACGCCCCCTGTCGTGTTGACAGAGGGCGACGTAAATCGCGGTACCACCTCAGCTTCGCCGCCGCCTCACGGCATGCGGCCTCATCGGGTGCAGCAACACCCTATCGCTGTAACGGGCGAACCCGACACATTCCTAATAGGAGAGACCGTTCAGAAGGCTGCTCCGGGATGTATTCTCCTGCCGCCGCCTCTCCCCTTCTCACCGTCCAGGGGTTCTCTTTGCAGGCGTCATCGGCCGGATACTTCTTCCCTTCATCGCTGTTGCATATGAAGTTGCTTTGTATTATACCGTTCCTTCTCCCCGTTGTCAACGGGTCAGGCCAAGGTTTTTTTGAATTTGTCCGCCTGGTCCAGCAGCTCCCCGGCGCTCTCCAGCATGGTGGCGGATATGGACGCTCCGCCGGTAAGGCGGGCCAGCTCCTGCTGCCGCTGTGCTCTGTCCAGCTGCACCACCCGGGTAAAGGTGCGTCCGTCCTGCTCCCCCTTCTCCACAGAAAAGTGCGTATCCGCCATAGCGGCCAGCTGGGGCAGATGCGTCACGCACAGCACCTGCTTGGTGCGGCTGATACGGGCCATTTTCTCCGCCACCTTCTGGGCAGCTCGTCCGGACACACCGGTATCCACCTCATCAAATACCATGGTGCCCACCTGATCCTGCTCCGACAGCACGTTTTTCATGGCCAGCATGATCCGGGCCAGCTCACCGCCGGAGGCGATCTTGTGGATAGGCCGCAGCTCCTCGCCCACGTTGGCGGACATCAGGAAGCGCACCTGATCGGCGCCGTTTTCCGCCAGGGCCTGCTCCGTAAAGCAGATGGCAAAGCGAATTTTGCCCATATCCAGCTGCCGCAGCTCCGTGAGAATCTGCTCCTCCAGCCGTCCGGCAGCCTCGTGCCGGGCCTGGGACAGGGCCTCCGCCGCCTGACGGGCGGCCTTTTCTGCCTTCTTCAGCTGCTTTTCCAGATGCAGCAGGGTGTCCCCCGCGTCCTGTATGTCGTCCAGCTCCCGGCGGCAGCGGGTCTGATACTCCAGCATCTCCTCCACCGTGGGGCCGTACTTCTTTTTCAGGCGGTACAGCTGATCCAGCCGTCCCTCCACCCGGTCCAGTTCCTGGGGCGAAAAGTCGAAATCCTCCCGCTTGTCCCGGATGGTATCCGCCAGGTCGTATATTTCACTGTACGCAGCCTCCAGCCGGTCGTACAGCTCTCCCAGCTCGGGGTCCAGCCCCCGTACCGATGCCAGGGATTCCTGGGCCTGACGCACCAGATTGGCCGCGCCATCACTGCCGTCGTCGCCGTTGAGGCAGAAATCCGCCCCGGATACAGCGGAAATGAATTTTTCCGCATTGTGCAGCAGTGTCCGGCGGCTTTGCAGCTCCTGCTCCTCGCCGGGACGCAGCTTGGCCCGCTCCAGCTCCTGGAGCTGATAGGTCAGGGTGTCCACCCGGCGGGCCTTCTCCGCCTCGTCCATTTCCAGAGCCTGCATCTGGCGGCGCAAGACGGCCATGGCCTGGTATTTTTCGCGGTATTCCGTCAGCAGGCCCTCCGTCCGGCCGAAGCTGTCCAGATACAGCAGGTGCTGCTCCTCATCCAGCAGCTGCTGTCCGTCGTGCTGGCCGTGGATGTTCAGCAGGCGGCTGCCCAGGGTACGGAGTTGGGTCACCGTGACAGGGCGGCCGTTGACCCGGCAGACGTTTTTGCCGTCGCCGTGAATCTCCCGCTGCAGCAGCAGCTCCCCCTCCCAGGAAATGCCCAGGTCCTCCCCCAGCCGGGGCGGAACATCCGCGAAGCACGCGCCGACAAAGGCCATATCCGCCCCGGTACGGATCAGGTCCCGGGACGTCCGCTGGCCCAGCACGGCGCTGATGGAGTCGATGACAATGGACTTACCGGCGCCGGTCTCGCCCGTCAGGGCGTTGAAGCCGGGCCGGAACGCAATGTCCGCGCACTCGATGATGGCGATATTCTCAATGTGGAGCAATTGCAGCATCTGCGTATCCCTCCGCTGTCCTGCGCGATTTTCTGGCTGTCAGCGCAGCATTTCCTTGATTTCTTCCGTAAAATCCACGGCGCTTTCCGTGTCCCGCATGATCAGCAGAGCCGTGTCGTCGCCGGCCAGGGACCCCACCAGATACGGCACGTCCATACCGTCCACGGCAGATCCCGCGGCATTGGCCAGACCCGGCAGAGTCTTGATGACCACGATATTCTGGGCGTTGTCCACCGTCAGGACGCTCTCCCGGAAAATGGTGCGCAGCTTGTCGGCAAAATTCAGCTTGGTGCGGTGGGCGGAAACGGCATAGTGGTATTTTCCCTGCCCGGCTGGCTCCTTGATCAGGTGCAGCTCCTTGATGTCCCGGGAAATCGTGGCCTGGGTACTCTTGATCCCCTTGGCCTGGAGCCGCTCCAGCAGCTGCTCCTGGGTTTCGATAATCTCCTCGCTGATGATCTGGAGGAGTTGGTTCTGGCGGTCGTTTTTCATTTTTTAGAAGCCTCCGTTCCCATTTTTTTGTCCAGTATTTCGCAAAAGCTTTTTTTGGAGAGACGAACCAGCTTTGTGGTGTATTTTGAGGTGCTCACCCGCACCTGGTCTCCGTTTTTCAAAGAAAACGCTTTGCCGCCGTCTACGGAAAGATAGACGAATTTCCGGTTGGCATCCGCAGCTTCCACGGTGATCACATGGTCCGGTGACAGCACGTAGGAGGACGATCGGGTGGAATGGGGACATATCGGGGTCAGCAGCAGATTTTTGGCGGTGGGCTCCACAATGGGGCCTCCGGCGGCCATAGAATATCCGGTGGAGCCGGTAGGGGTGGACACGATGATGCCGTCGCCGCCTACCCGGGTCAGGCGTCCCTCCTCCGTGAAGATATCCAGCCGCACCACCCGGGCGATGGACCCCTTTGAGATCACCGCATCATTCAGGGCGATGTTGCTGTACACCTGCCGTCCTTCCCGCAGCACCGACGCATCCAGCATCATCCGGGATTCTACGGTAAACCGGCCCTCGGCCAGATCCCGCAGCCGGTCCAGCTCGTTGACCTCCAGCTCCGACATAAAGCCCAGACTTCCCAGGTTCACCCCCAGCACCGGCACGCTGTGCAGCGCCACGGTCCGGGCCAGATGCAGAATGGTACCGTCGCCGCCGAAGGCGATCAGCAGGTCAGCCGACCGGATCTCCTGCTGCAAGAGCCGCATGGGGATCCCCAGCTCCTCGCCATACCCCTCCCGCTGGAAGGGCAGGCACACAGAGGTCTGCATCCCCAGACTCTCCAGCATATCCCGGGACTGCTTGCAGACCTTCAGTTCACTGTCCCGGTACGGATTGGGACAAAGTATCACGCGTTTTGGTTTCATGCCGCTCACCTCAGTCCTTCAATTGGCTGTGAGACGCCTCCACGATCTCCGGCAGGGAAAAGACGCCGGGTGTCCCCTGTCCGTGGCGCAGATAGCCCAGATATTCGATGTTTCCCTCGGGTCCCCGTATGGGCGAATATGTAATTCCAAGCACTGTAAAGTTACTTTCCTTTGCATGCTCCAGAAAGGCCTCCAGCACCTCCAGGTGCACCGCCGGGTCCCGGACCACGCCTTTTTTTCCGACCTTTTCCCGGCCCGCCTCGAACTGGGGCTTCACCAGGCACACGGCCTCTCCCTCCGGGGACAGCAGTCCGTCCAGCGCCGGCAGGATCAGCCGCAGGGAGATAAACGAAACGTCCACCGACGCAAAGTCCAGTTCCTCTGGGATCTGCTCATGGGTAAGATAGCGGGCGTTGGTGCGTTCCATGCACACCACCCGCGGGTCTCCCCGGAGCTTCCAGTCCAGTTGGCCGTAGCCCACATCCACAGCGTAGACCTTTGTGGCCCCGTTTTGCAGCATGCAGTCCGTGAAGCCGCCGGTGGATGCGCCGACATCGGCGCAGACCTTGCCGTCCAGGGTCAGGGGAAACGTCTGCATGGCCTTCTCCAGCTTCAAACCGCCCCGGCTGACATAGGGCAAAGCATGGCCCCGCACCTGGATGGCGGCGGTATTGGGCACCGCCGTGCCGGGCTTGTCCACCCGCTGACCGTCAACAAACACACTGCCGGCCATGATAACGGCCTGGGCCTTCTGGCGGCTTTCCAGCAAGCCCTGCTCCACCAGCAGCACATCCAATCTCGTCTTATTGCTCATGCAGCATCTCCTCCACGCTGTGGGCTACGCTCCGGGCGTCCAGACCGAAGGCTTTATATAACTGGTCCACCGTACCCTGGGGGGCAAACCGGCCGCCCAGATTTTTCAGCGTCAGACAGCGGGGCTCCATCCGCTCCTGGGCCAGGATAGCGGCTATGCGCTGACCCACGCAGCCTGTGGCCATGCAGTCCTCCAGCACCAGCAGCCGCTCCGTACCGGAGAGAGCGTCCTTTACCTGCTTACTGTCCAGCGGGCAAATCTGATTCAGCTTCACCACCCGGACACGGATTCCCTTCTGCGCCAGAAGCTCCGCCGCATCCAGAGCCTGGTTCACCAGAATGCCATAGGTCAGGATGGCGGCATCATCGCCCTCACGCAGACACACAAACGTTCCGTCGCCGCCGTCATCCTGATAGCGGCCCTGGCCGCCCCGGGGATACCGCACCGCCACGGGGCCGTCCAATTCCTCCACTGCACGCCGCAGCATCCGCCGCAGCTCCGCAAAGCTGGCAGGACACAGCACCGTCATCCCCGGCACCTGGGACAGGTACATGGGGTCAAAGCAGCCATGGTGGGTCTCGCCGTCGGCGCCCACCAGCCCCGCCCGGTCCACGCCCAGCACCACATGGAGATGATTCAGCGCCACATCGTGCAGCAGCATATCATATCCCCGCTGCAAAAAGCTGGAATACACCGCAAACACCGGCACCATGCCCTGCTGGGCCATACCGGCGCACATGGCCACCGCATGGCCCTCGGCGATCCCCACGTCGAAAAAGCGCCGGGGCAGCGTTCTGGAAAAATCCGTCAAGCCTGTGCCCTCTACCATGGCGGCAGTGACGGCACAGATCCGTTCATCCTCCCGGGCCAGGGACAGAAGCTCCTGTCCGAATACATGAGAAAAGTTCTCCCCTGACGGTTTCAGGGCTCTTCCGGTTTTTACGTCAAAGGGAGCCACGCCATGGAACTGCCCGGGCTCCTTCTGGGCAAAGGGATAGCCCTTTCCCTTGACGGTATGCACATGCAGCAGCACCGGCCGGCGCATATCCCGGGCCAGCACCAGCATTTGGGTCAGCGTCTCCACGTCGTGGCCGTCCACCGGCCCCATATAGGTAAAGCCCATGTTCTCAAATACCGTGCTGCCGGGCAGCAGGGAATTTTTCAGAGCCGTTTTTACCTCGTGACTCATGGCATAGACCCGCTTACCGGTCTGACTGCCGGTAAGCATCTGGCGATAGCGGCGCTTGAACTCGTAGTATCCCGGCGTACTGCGCAGCCGGGACAAATGCCGGGACAGCCCCCCCACATTGGGTGCAATGGACATGCCATTGTCGTTGAGGATCACGATCAGCGGCTCGCCGCTGGCTCCGGCGTCGTTGAGTCCCTCAAAGCTCAGTCCGCCGCCCATGGCGCCGTCGCCGATCAGGGCCAGGACGCTGTAATCCTTTCCCTGGAGCGTGCGGGCCCGGGCCATACCCAGAGCCACCGACACCGAGTTGGAGGCGTGTCCGGCAATGAACGCATCGTGAACGCTCTCCCATGGCTTGGGGAAGCCGGACAGGCCGCCGAACTGCCGCAGGGTATCAAACAGCTCCCGCCGTCCGGTCAGCGCCTTGTGCACATAGCACTGGTGCCCCACGTCGAACACCAGCCGGTCAACGGCGGTGTCAAACACCCGGTGAATGGCTACCGTCAGCTCCACCACCCCCAGGTTGGAGGCCAGGTGTCCGCCGGTTTTGGATACCTCATCCAGGAGAAAACCCCGCAGCTCACTGCAAAGCTGGCGGGCCTGATTCTCGTTGAGCCCCTTCACATCGGCGGGGCTGTCTATGCGGTCTAAAATCAAGTATATCGCTCCATTTCAGCGTGAGAGATGCAGGGCGTGCATGATGCGGGCCACCCGGTACACCACGCTGGTGCACTGGTTGATGGCCACGGTCTTTCCCAAGGCCTTGCCGCCGATGGTAATGCCGGAAATCAGCGCTGTGGCTCCGATGGAGATCAGCACCGACGAGGTGCTGAAGTCCCGCTGCAGATGCGTGACGATCACCGCCGCCGTGGAACCGCTGACGATGCCGCATATATCGCCCACCACGTCGTTGCACACGGACGACACCTGGTTGGCATTTTGCAGCAGACGGATGGCTTCCCGCGCGCCCTTTTCCTTGTGGGCAGCCATGGAGTGGAAGGGCTTGGGGTCTGCCGCCGTAACGGCCACGCCGATCATGTCGAACACGATGCCCAGGCCGATGAACACGGCCAGCACCAACGCCGCCACGATATAGCCGGTCCCCTCCAAAGCGGTGGAGGAGAAAAAGCTCAGCAGGGCCGACAGCACCACAGCCAGCAGAAACACCTGCAGAGCCCAGCCCCGGCCGCTTTTCTTTTTCCCGCCGTTTTTGTCCTTGCTCCTGTCGCGTTCGCTCAAGAGTAGATCCCTCGCTTTGTTGTTATAGTACACTGAACAGGGCAACGCCGAAGGTTAATCTTACGGCTTAGGTACGGGTTGGATTTCCCCGCAGCGCGCCTTCCGTCGCCGGTCAGGCGGTTTCCCGTTAGGCGCTGCGCCATGGTGTTGCCGGCCATGGGACCCGATTGCCACTTAGTCCGCACTGCAATCCCTCCGATGTCCCGTGAGGACAGCCTAGGTGATTTCCACAGCGGTCAGACCGTCTCTTAGCCTCTTTTGCAGCCAGGGTTTCAAGGGAATCAACACAGCCTCCCTGGCCGGGGAGACCGGTGCTTCCACTTCCCTATCCACCGTGCCCACGCAAGGCAGGCTACTCTGCACACAGCGTTACGGCAGTGAAGCCGGGTAGCACCGCATTGCAGGTTCATCATCTGCCTCGTACACAGGTCGCTTGACCACAGAGGGAGTACGCCTGTGCACAACAGCAGGTCTCCACGGTAGCAGGGTCGGGTCCTCCATGCCATTGGAGGGCGCCCTACCACCGCAGACGCGGGGGCTCCCACGTCTCCCCCCAGCACCCACCCCAAACTGGGCGTAAGCAGCAGGCACCAGGGACTTCACAGTTGTGCCCTTTAAAGGATTTTTAGGCCCTTCTTACAAGACGGCAGATCCGACTAGGATACTGCGCCGCTGTTCAGTAATTAAGTATTTTAGCACACTTTTTCCAAATATTCAAGCATTTTATGCAATATATTCCGTATAAAATGCGGCAGGGACCGCCGCAAAACGGTCCCTGCCGGGAAAAATCACAGAATGATGCAGATCAGACCTCCGCTTCCCTCGTTGATGATGCGCTCCAGCGCCTCCCGCATTTTTTTCTGGGAATCCGTGGGCATCCGGCGCAGCTTTGCCTGCAGGTCGTCGCCCACGATCTCATTGAAGCTGCGGCCGAAAATGTTGGACTGCCAGAGCTTGCTGGTGTCTCCCTCAAACTCCTGGAGCAGGTAATTCACCATGTCCTCGGACTGCTTTTCATTGCCTACGATCGGCGATACCGTGGTGGCAATATCGGCGCGTATCATGTGAACAGAGGGCGCGCTGGCCTTCATGCGGACGCTGTATCGTCCACCCTGGCGGACGATCTCCGGGTCCTCCAGGTTCAGGTCCTCCACGCTGGGCATTACGATGCCATAGCCGGTGTCCAGCGCCGCCTGCATGGCCGGGGCCATCCGGTCATACTCCTTCCGGACAGCGGCCAGGCTGGTCAGCAGCTGCATCAGGTCGCCGTCATCGGTGACGGTGAGGCCGGATTGCCTGCTGAGCGTCTCATAAAACAGCTCCCGCGGCAGGTCCAGGTCTGCCGCGGCGATGCCCACGCCCAAATTCAGGCTGCGGACAGATGAGGCGGAAATGTCCCCCTCCCCCTGGAGAGCAGACAGGCAATCCCGCAGCTGGCGCACATGGGCCAGGTCTGCCGTCTCCCGGCGCACCGCCTGATAAATGCCGGTTTTGATGGGATGGTCCGGCGGCAGGGCCTCCACCCAGGTGGGCAGGAACAGATCCAGCTCCCGCAGTGGAAACTCATACAGCAGCCCCCGCAGCAGCTCGGTGATCTCCGGCTCCCCCAGCTCCAGACAGTTCACCGGCAGACACCGGACGTCGTACTGGCGCTGGATATCAGCGGCGATAGACTGAGCCCGGGGACTCTGGGGCTGGGCGGAATTCAGCAGCACCACAAAGGGTTTTCCCAGCTCCTGCAGCTCCCGAATCACCCGCTCCTCGGCCTCCAGATAATCCTCCCGTGGGATCTCCGTGACGCTGCCGTCGGTTGTGACCACAATGCCCACGGTGGAGTGGTCGCAGATGACCTTCCTGGTGCCAAGCTCCGCCGCCTCAGTCATGGGGATCTCGTGGTCAAACCAGGGGGTCATGACCATCCGGGGCGACAGATCCTCATACTGTCCCACAGCGCCGGGCACCATGTAGCCTACGCAGTCAATAAGCCGCACGGAGAACGTGACCCCCTCCTCCATGCAGACCTCCACCGCCTCCTCCGGAACAAATTTGGGTTCCGCCGTCATGATGGTGCGGCCGGAGCCGCTTTGCGGCAGTTCATCCCGCGCCCGGTCCCGGCGGTAGCTATCGTCGATATTGGGCAGCACCTGGGTCTCCATAAACCGTTTGATAAAGGTGGATTTTCCGGTGCGTACCGGACCCACCACGCCGATATAGATACTGCTGCCGGTGCGGGTCGCCATATCCTGATAAATGGATGCGGACTGATTCATGGTCCATTCCTCCTGCTCCATAACATCTTGTCTGGTGTACTACTGTATGCACAGATGGCGTTGGATAGACGGGAATATTTTGTCAAAAAGCTCAACAAACTGTTGATTATCAGTCAGCGTCTATGTTAGAATACAGGTCAGATAGATCGTTAAAAAGCCAACAAAGGGGAATGTGGATATGGAACAGTCCGGTACGGACCGCCGGGTGCGAAAAACGAAAAGTCAGCTGCGTCTGGCGCTGATGGAGCTGCTGGTGGAAAAAAGCGCAAAGAACATCTCTGTGCGGGAGCTGGCGGAGCGGGCGGATATCAACCGCGGCACCTTTTACATCCACTATCGGGACGTTGGCGACCTTTTGCAGCGCCTGGAGGATGAAATGGCCGACCGGCTGGCGGACCTGTGCAGGAGCCACAGGCCCGAGGACTCCGCACCGGGTCAGTTTCCCTTTCTGCGGGATCTGTACCGGTTCATCCGGGACAATGCAGATCTGTGCCGGGTGCTGTTGGGTCCCAACGGGGACATTGCCTATACCGACCGCATCTGCCGCATTCTGCGGGACAACTTTCTTTTTGATTTCCTGTCTCTGTTCTATCCGGGAGACCGGCAGCGGCTCAACAGCTTCTGTTCGTTTATCGTGTCAGGCAACCTGAACCTGGCGCTGGCCTGGCTGCGGGAAGGCGGGCAGGAATCACCGGATGAGATGGCCCAACTGGCAGGCGGCATCATCATGGGCGGCGTCAGCGCCCTGAAGCCCTGAAAGCAGCGCGTCCTCCGGCTATAAGCCGGAGGACATTTTTTTCGCGCAGGATCAGTGCTTTTTCACCTTAGCCAGCCGGAAGCCGAAGAAAATGCCGCACACACCGCCCACAATGTGGGTCAGATGGGACACGTTGTCCGTCCTGGTAAGGCCGTCGGCGATCTCGCTGCCTAAGTAAAGGGCCACCACCAGCAGCATGGTCAGAGGAATGCCGCCCTTCTTCATCTCCGTAAAGGACGAGAGAACGATCATCATAAACACCACGCCGCTGGCGCCAAGCAGAGCGGAGTGGGGAAACAGCAGGAACTGCACCAGCCCCGTGGCAAAGGCGGTGACCGCGATCGTTGCCAGCAGATTCCGGCTGCCGTATTTTTCCTCCAGCCCCGGCCCTACCAGCAGCAGAAGCAGCATGTTGCTCATATAGTGGCTATAGCCCGAGTGGCCCAGAACGTGGGTAAAAAACCGCACATACGTCAGTGGGTCCGTCAGGGGCGCCCGGTAGACGCAGAACAGCCGGGCCGTGGAGGCTCCGCCGGTGGCGGAGTCCAGCACCAGCACCAGCAGGCTGAGGATGGCAAAGCTCAGCACCACCGGTGCGTTGAATCGGATGGCAAATCGTTTCACGAAAAAACCTCTTTCCAAATGTTCTGACTTCGATTATAATGGATGCATGGACTTTTGTAAACAAGGAGGCGCGTTTCGTGAAAAAACCGCTGAAGATCGTGCTGCTGGTGCTGGCGGCTGTGCTGCTGGTGGTCATCAGCTATCTGGCGTATGTGCTCATTGACTATCATCGGCTGGGGGATATGGACCTGGAGGTAGACCGTCAGGTGTCCCAGCCTGCTCAGACCGGATGTGAATACCATCTGCTGTCCTACAACATTGGCTTCGGCGCGTATGAGCCGGACTACGGCTTTTTCATGGACGGCGGAACGGAATCCTGGGCCTGGTCCCAGGAGCGCCTGACGGCCAACGTAGGGAACATCGGAGCCTTCCTGGCCCAGCAGCACGCAGACTTCTATCTCATCCAGGAGGTGGACCGGAACTCCACCCGCAGCTACCATGTGGACGAGGCCGCCATGCTGCGGTCCGTGCTGCCGGAGTATGACGAGACCTGGGCCCAGAACTATGATTCCCCCTTCCTGATGTACCCCCTGCGCCACCCCCACGGGGCATCGGTGTCGGGGCTGATGACCCTGTCCTCTCTGACGGTGGACAGCGCCCGGCGGGTGGAGCTGCCCATCGAAAACAGCCTCATGAAGCTGGTGGACCTGGACCGGTGCTACAGCGTACACCGCATCCCGGTGGCAGACGGCGGCGAGCTGGTGCTGTATAACCTGCACCTGTCGGCCTACACCTCCGACGGCACCATTGCCATGGAGCAGCTGAAGCTGCTGCTGGACGACATGCAGCGGGAGTATGCCGCAGGCAACTGGTGCGTGGCCGGCGGTGACTTCAACAAGGACCTGCTGGGCGACTCCGCCGCCTACTTCGGCGAGGCGGACCAGGAATACACCTGGGCCCAGCCCATTCCGGAGGACACCTTCAACGGGTACAATATCTCCCTGGTGGCCCCTCTGGACCCGCAGAATCCTGTGCCCAGCTGCCGCAATGCCGACGGTCCCTATCACCAGGGACAATATGTGCTGACGGTGGACGGCTTCCTGGTGTCCGACAACGTGACGGTAACGGACAGCGGCGTTGTGAACCTGGCCTTTGCCTACTCCGACCACAACCCCGTGGAAATGCGCTTCGTGCTGGAGAAATGAGCCGTGTGAATATGAAGAAAAGCAGTGCCGCGGCACTGCTTTTCTTCATATTCACGCCTTTCGGCCCCAGCGGGCCATATAGCGGAACGCGGCAGGCCAGAGTGCACCGGCAAACAGCACCATAATGCCATAGCGCACGGCCCCGGCCACACCGGGACTGTGCAGCAGCGCCAGCAAGGGTGCCTTCAGCCCTGCCCGGATGCCCATCAGCAGCGCAAGGCCCAGCACCACCTTCAGAAGCTGCACCCACCACACGGCCCGGGTGTCGAAGTGGATATACCGCCGGTCCAGCCACCAGGAAATGCCGAAGCCCACCGTGGCCCCCAGCAGCTTCCAGCCGTTTTCCTGCCCGTGGGCCAGGTTGGCCGCGTCCACGTCCGCCGGGAAGGGATAGACATACGCAAACACCAGATACGCAATGCCCACCAGCAGCATCCCGGCAATCAGTCCCGCCATCAGGCGGGGCCTGCGGCTTGCCTGACGGACCAGGGGATACAGCGCCAGCACCATCACCCCGGCCACGGCGAAGGACACCCCCACATCCAAGGGCGTATGCACCCCCAGATAGAGACGGGAAAACGACACCGCCAGCAGCACTGCCACGCAGGCCCACCGGACCCAGGGCCGCCGGGTGGACCGGGCGATGCCGCCGAAGGTGGCCACGGCGTTCTGGGTGTGGCCGCTGGGGAAGGAGTAGCCCGTGGCCTGGGCCCGGGCGCTTTCCACAATGGTGAAGTCGGGGTCCCGGACCCAGGGCCGGGGAATCCGGAACAGCAGCTTCAGAAACTGGTTCACCACCGTGCCGAAAAAGCCCATCAGCAGCAGGTAATACCCCTCCTCCTTGCTGACGCACCAAAAGATCAGGATCGCCGCCACCATGAACACGGTCTCCTCACCCAGATGGGTGACTGCTGAGAACACGGCGTCCCAGAACGGGGTCCGCAGGCGCTCCAGCGCATATAGCAAATTCATTGCCGTCCCTCCTTTTGGCGTTATTGTACCGTATTTTCCGTCCCGGCGCAAGAGGGAGCCGCGCCGCATATACTGTGGCAGAGGAGGGAGATACATGAGACGGGGAAATTGCGGCGCGGTCATCGGCGTGTGCGCACTGGGCCTGGGGCTGGGGATCCTGATCGCCGCCATCTTCCCGGTTGGTGCGCTGATGTTCCTGGTGGCGTTTCTGCTGATCGCCTGCGGGATCGTATGCTTAAAGGACGGGAGGTAACAACCATGAAGATCGTGATCTGGAAAGCGCCCCGGTGTCTGCGGGGCCTGCTGCGGCGGATGTTCGGCATCCGGAAATAACCCGGCGTTCTCCCGCATAGCCTTGGGACAGTGAAAACAAGGAGAGGACGGGAAACGCATGGAATTGGAGCTGAAATTTACGGAAGTCACCGGCTGTGAGCCGGTAGGCGACCTGGTGACTACCCAGGAGGAGTCCATGGAGACCGCTATCCCGGAATACTGCCCGGATATGGCCCGGATCGTGGACACGGTGGGTCAGCTGCGGCTGCGGGAAAAGCACCTGACCGGTCAGCAGCTCACCGTAAGCGGCAGCGTGGTGCTGACGGTGCTGTACACCTCGGAGGAGAGCACGGGCCTGCGGAGCCTGTCCATGGAGGTGCCGTTTTCCTGCCAGGTGGAGGATAAACAGCTCATGGGCTGCACCGCCGTGTGCGTTGCCGGGCGGCTGCTGCTGGCCGAGGCCCGGGCCGTCACGGCCCGGAAGCTGTATCTGCGTGTGATGCCGGAATTCACCGTGTCCGGCTATGCCAACCGGAGGCAGCGGCTGTGCTGCGGCGTCGGAGAGGACCCGGCCCTGCGGGTGCGGCGGCAGGAGACGGAGCTGGAGCTGCTGACGGCGGTGGAAGAACGGGAATTTTCCTTCACTCAGGAGGCCGTGCCGGAGGGCCCGCCGCCGGAGGACGTACTGATGGAGCAGGCCGCCGCCCGGGTGGAGGAATGCCGGCGGGTAGGCAGCCGTCTGGTGGTAAAGGGTCAGGCAGAGGTGTGCATTCTGTACCGCGGAGACAACCAGGAGCTGGCGGCCTATCGGACCGCGCTGCCCTTCTCCCAGCTGCTGGACGGCCTGGACCTGCCGGAGGATGCGGACGTGGAAGCCCGTATTCCGTGGGTCCACAGCGAGGCCCGGGTGCTCCGGACGGAAAACGGCCCCGCGTTCGGCATCACCGTCACGGTATGCGCGGCGCTGTTTGTCAGGCGCAGGCAGCAGATCAGCTGTATCGAGGACCTGTACAGTCTGCGGCAGGTGGCCCGGGTGCAGCGGCAGGAGACAGACCTGCCGGTGTCCTGGCGGCGGGAGACCCCCACCCAGGAGGCAGTGCAGCAGCTGGAGTTCGGCCAGGGCCGGCCCTTTGCGTATCTGACGGCGGCAGACTGCGGCGGTGTCAGCGTGGTGCAGGAGGGCGGCAGTCCGGCCCTGCGGTGTACGGTGCGGCTGCGGGTACTGTACCTGGACGAGAGCGGGACGCCGGTGTGCGCGGAGCGCTCTGTGGAGGTAACAGCCCCGGTGTCCTGGGAGCCGCAGACGGTTCGCGCCGCCTGCGGCCTGCCGCAGCTGCAATTCACCGGCAGTGCCTGCCGTCTGGCGGTACCGGTGACCTTTGAGGCCTGCCAGTGCCGTCGCCGGCCGGTACCGGCGGTGTCGGCGGTGGAGCTTCAGGACCCGCCGCCGGAGCCCCAGCCGTCTCTGATCCTGCGCCGCATGGCAGAGGGCGAGACCCTGTGGGACATTGCCAAGCAGTACCGCACGGACCAGGACGCCATCCGCTCCGCCAATGAGCTGACGGAGGAGGCCCGTCCGGAGGGTATGCTGCTGATCCCCCGGGTGCGGTGAAATCACGATAGAATGGGGCGGACCTCTGGTCCGCCCCACTGGCTTGGGGGTTGACTTTGCCCATTCAAAGCAGTAATATATACTCACCATTGAATAAGACAGAGGAATGACTATGGCCGAGAGAATGACCGCAAGAAAACGCCAGGCCCTGGAAATGCGCAGCCGCATTCAGAGCGCCGCCCTGGACCTGTTCGACAAAGAGGGCTTTGAAAATGTCTCCGTGGAGGAGATCGCCCAGGCCGCCGGATGCTCCGTGGGCAACATTTATCACTACTTCAAAAGCAAGGACGAGCTGGCTATCCAGGTGACCAGCCATGTGGACGATGCCTACCGGGAGCTGGAGGCGGGATACCTGTCCGATACTGCCCATTCCGCCCGGGAGAAGCTGCTGGATTTCGTGGGCCGCTCTCTGGAGATCAGCGTGTCGGACCCGGTGCTCTATAAAGCGTTTATCCACGGGCTGCGGTATCCGGAGCAGCGGGTGCTGCAAAAAAACGACAGCCGCGTCTATTTCCGTGTACTGCTGGAGCTTGTCACCCTGTGCCAGGAGGAGGGCAGCATTCACCCCTCCCACGACCCGGATCAGGTGGTGGAGGAGCTGGTGGTGCTGCACCGGGGCGCACTGTTCGAGTGGCGCATTTATGAGGGCCGCTTTGACCTGCCCCAGCTGGGCCGCCGCATGGCCCGTCAGCTGCTGCGGGGCCTTCATTATGCAGATTGACCAATAAAAGCGGCGTTTTATTGCATCTTTCTTGGAAAAAGAATGCATTGCAATTTGCCTATGCGGCCCGTATAATAAACAAGAAAATTTTGAAGGGAGTGAGCAAGATGAAGTTCCGTATTCTGAACAATAAAATCTCCGCTCCCGCTGTTTTCATTTTCGTTTTCCCCTTTTGACCGGTATTTTTACCGGTCATTTTTTTTGGTCATTATCCCCCCTTCTGTTAGCAATAAACATCACATAAATGAGCGCAAAAGAAAGAGAGGAACTGTCACATGAAGAAAAACCTTGGACAAGACGCCATCTACGACGCCCGGGAGTTGGGTATCCCCCGGATGCTGGTGCTGGGCCTTCAGCACCTGTTCGCCATGTTCGGCGCCACGGTGCTGGTGCCCATCCTGGTCACCAAGTACGGTCTGCCCCTGTCCATCCAGACCACCCTGCTGTTTGCCGGTCTCGGCACCCTGCTGTTCCACCTGTGCACCAAGCTGAAGGTTCCCGCCTTCCTGGGCTCCTCCTTCGCCTTCCTGGGCGGCTTTGAGGCGGTGGCCAGCCTGGATGTGGGCAAGTTCGCCGGCATGAGCGGCGAGGAAAAGCTGCCCTACGCCCTGGGCGGCATCGTGGTGGCCGGTGCCCTGTATCTGATCCTGGCCCTGCTGTTCAAGCTGGTGGGCCCCCAGAAGGTCATGCGCTTCTTCCCCCCCATCGTCACCGGCCCCATCATCATCCTCATCGGCCTGAACCTGTCCGGCTCCGCCATCGCCAACGCCTCCACCTGCTGGTGGCTGGCTCTGGTGGCCATCGCCATCATCGTGGTGGCCAACATCTGGGGCAAGGGCATGGTCAAGATCATCCCCATCCTGCTGGGTGTGGTAGGCAGCTACATCGTGGCCCTGATCGCCGGAAAGGTGGACTTCACCGAGGTCGGCGGCGCCAACTTCGTGGGCCTGCAGCACTTCGTCCTGGCAAAGTTTGACCTGACCGCCATCCTGGTGATGGCCCCCATTGCCATCGCCGCCATGATGGAGCACATCGGCGACATGTCCGCCATCTCCTCCACCACCGGCAAGAACTTCATCGCTGACCCCGGCCTGCACCGCACCCTGCTGGGCGACGGCCTGGCCACCATGGTGGCCGGTATGTTCGGCGGCCCCGCCAACACCACCTACGGCGAGAACACCGGCGTCCTGGCCCTGTCCCGGGTCTATGACCCCCGGGTCATCCGCCTGGCCGCTCTGTACGCCATCATCCTGTCCTTCTCCCCCAAGTTCGACGCCCTGGTGAACTCCATCCCCACCGCTATCGTAGGCGGCGTCAGCTTCATCCTGTACGGTATGATCTCCGCGGTGGGCGTGCGGAACGTGGTGGAAAACAAGGTGGACCTGACCAAGTCCCGGAACCTGATCATCGCGGCGGTGATCTTCGTCAGCGGCCTGGGCTTCAG
>OHVS01000274.1_pt1 | contig 27147 bp, 18 predicted proteins | sample 1579531 | NCBI WGS metagenome assembly OHVS01 (sample SAMEA3882531, study PRJEB24775) | human gut metagenome | biome: human-associated habitat; feature: intestine environment; material: feces | place: Netherlands | collected 2009/2010
TTCCCGATACAGAAAACACGCAGGCGCTTATTAACGACTACAAAGCGCGTCTGCGTGATTTAGAAAACAATATCTGGCAGTACTAAACTGCCACTGACTCTAAGGCGGACTCCGACCCGCCTTTTCTTTATGCAAAATCATTCCTGCTTCTTCCTTTCTCCCGGTTTCGTTGTGATGAGCTGATAGACATCACTATCCTTGGGCTCCAGATTGGGGAATGGTAATACACTGTTGCCCATCTTGATGATGCCGTGTCCCTCGCTGGCGTTGCGCAGAAATAAGTGAAGCCGATGTTAATAGCCTTTTGCCAGGGTACCATATTGACCAGCTTAGAGAGGTATGGGGGAAGCCTGATAGCAGTGAAAACAGCACTGCATGTTGGAAACTTGGGAATGACACTACTCTCGTTGTAAGTTATAAAAATAATGGTATAGTTGCGATTTGTGGCCTTAAAGACGATAGCGGTGCCTCCATAGGAGAATAACAAATTCCAGTTTGATAGCCCGGCTGATTTTTCGAAATAGTTATTTGAAAAAGTCGGAGCCGGCCCATCAACCAGTTATGTACGAAAGTAAAACGAATATATATTTTGATCCTGCACAGAATCGTGCAGGGTCATTTTTGTTGATATGTTCTGAAAAATGCTATCCGCGTGGCATGGCTACTTGATGTATGTCAAGTGCAATAAACTAAAAATAGTGATTGTGGAAAAAAATCAAGAGAACGTACTCTTATAGTATAGAGCAGCAACGCTCATACAAGGATGGCAAGTGTACCAGCGTTTTTGTACATTTCCCTTATGAATTTGCCCCTTGTACAATGAAAGAACAAGGAGGCGTTCGAAATGACAGACTATATTGGGAATTACAAGAATCGACCGCGCAGGGTGGTGTTTTATGGCCGCGTTTCAACAGAACATGAGGAACAGCTATCTGCGCTGGGAAATCAGATGGAATGGTATACAGACCTTGCATTACGCAATCCCAACTGGACCGTTGTAGCGCAGTACATAGACGAAGGCATAACCGGTACCCAAATGAAGAAACGTCCATCATTTATGCGGATGATAGAGCACGCAAAGGAACACCGCTTTGACTTGATTGTCACCCGTGAATTGTCGAGGTTTGCGCGTAACACGGTGGATGCGTTGAATGCTACGCGAGAACTGAAGCAATACGGCGTGGAAGTCTATTTTGTAAATGATGGCATCTGGACAATGGACGGTGATGGAGAAGTTCGCTTGACCATTATGGCGAGCATTGCCCAAGATGAAAGCCGCAAGACCAGTGAGCGCGTAAAAGCCGGACAGAAGATGAGCCGTGAGAAAGGTGTACTCTATGGCAGCGGTAATATTATCGGTTATGACCGTGTGGATGGAACTTATGTAATCAATGAGGAACAGGCGGCAACGGTGCGCAGAATCTTTAATCTGTACGCCGAGGGGCACGGAGAAACGACTGTTGCCAAAATGCTTATAGAAGAAAACCGCAAGGATGGCGGTGGTGGCCTGAGCTGGACGGCGAGCAAGGTATCACGGGTACTCCGCAAGCCCACTTACAAGGGCTATATGACCTATAATAAATCCCATATTGATGACTTTCTCAGCCATAACCGCATCAATCACAGCGAGGAGGACTTTGTTCTTGTAAAGGGAAACTTTGAGCCAATCGTCTCAGAGGAGCTATGGGAAACCTGCAATCAGATCCGCAGTAAGCGAGCTGCATTTGTCAAAGGAAAAGATGGTCGTGCCCATAAATTTGGTGTGTCCTTTCCGCAGAACAAATGGACGAAAATTCTGTTTTGCGATTGTGGGATGCGATTCCAAATCGAAGGCTACGATAAAACGGCCAACGGTGGGAAAAATATGCGGCTTATCTGTGCACGGTCGAAAATGTTCAAAAAGAAAGATGCCGCCAGAGCACTGAACGGTATTCCTTGTCCGGCACCATACGCATCTGAATGGAAGCTGGAATTGATGGCAAGGGAAGTGTTCCGTACAGTTTGGAAAGAAAATGCCGAGGATATACTGGGTCTTTTGCGGATGTTGGATGCAAATCTGAACACTACCGGCACACCGAATGATGGAAACCAGCTGGAGAACAAGCTCTCTGCGCTGAATGAGGAATTGGACGATCTTGTCAGCCAGCGGGCAAGCCGAAGCATAACTATGGATGATTTCTTAAGCAAAAGTACGGAAATCAACAATGAGATTATAAATGTCGAAGGCTTACTGCAAAGTTCCATACAGGAACAGCGTCCTAAAGCAAGATTAGATATGCACAGCATCGAGGCTGCACTCAGCGATGATGCCTCTTTTCCGGATGGTAAAATAGAGCCGGGCTTTCTGGACAGGTATACCAACCGGATTGTAAAAAGCAATAACCACTACATTTGGATGTTGCAGTTGATGAATGTGCAGCAGATCATGCCTATCCAATCGGAAAGGCAGCCGATAGCGATGGTTACCTATAAAAGTGGCGTTCCCTATGATATTGAGAAAGAGCAAATCGGCAAGCAGGATAAAGAAAGTGCTGGACCCGATTGCGCGACAATATGTCGTCCACAGGATTTCTTTTTGAACATGAGCCGAACCAAAAGAAAGCGTAAGTTGGTGGAATGGCTGGAAAGCTGTCAAGAAAATCAGGTGAGAGTGCTGGATGAAAAGATACCACTTTTGAGTTTTGCGGTTGACTTTGTGACAGCCTATGAGTATCAGAAATCGCGTGGGATTAAGATCCACCCCGGTTTGTGGAAAGATATGCGTGTGGATATATTTCTGGTAAAAAAAGAAAATTGAAAAAGTTGTGGAAAAAATCCGATTCGCTGTTCTCTTATGTATTAGGAGGTTCCAAACCTCCGAAAAAGTGAATAGCGTCCTCTGCTGTACCGCATTGGGGAAGCAGCGCCATGACTGGATTCCACGAGCGTGCCAAGATGCGAGAAAACATATCGCATGGCTGCAAAGCGATGCGAGACAAAGCGCCGGGAAGGGTTGCGTGTCTGGAATTTGCAGAGGGAGAGAAACGCACAGCTATAACGACAGATCGTGCCGTGGAGGAAATACTTCCACGGCATTATTGTGTCGTTATGGAATGACGCTAGATTTGCTATTTGAATCAGTAAATGGTAATATTATAATTCGGATGAGGAATAGACCGTGATGGCAACTATTCGGGAATTCCGAATGGTTCAAACAGATGACATCTGACAGGTTCATCGAAGGAAAATTATCGCAATTTGTGGCTTATTGCGCCTTTCGAGTTTTATCTGCATATATTTTTGAAGATTATATGCAGAAAGCAGGATTCCATGTGGCAAAATTTAATCATCGTCATAGCAGATGAGGTGTCTGCGATGATAGATCATGCTATGAAAGAAATCCATGCTGCGGCGCTTTTTGTACTATTATAGGGAAATTTCCAACTTGCTATTTGTATCGATAAATGGTACTATATGACTATACTAATGTCATTTGAATGGTTAGAAATAAATGACTTCTGAAGGAGGCTTTGGCAAAATGGGAAGATTCGTGAATCCGGACAATAGTGCGTTTCAAGTTGCACTGAATTCAAAAATTTATGTGGATAAAACGGGTCTGCTGGAATATACCAACAGCGTTCTTGATACACCAGAAGCATACATCTGCAATAGCCGCCCCCGGAGATTTGGTAAGTCCTATACGGCTAATATGCTGGCAGCCTATTACAGCAAAGGCTGCGATTCAGAAAAGATGTTCGATGGGCTTACAATCGGCAAGAGTAGCGACTTCAAAAAGCATCTCAACAAGTATGATGTGATCCATATAGATGTACAATGGTTTTTGTCCAGCTGTGCAGACATCAAAAGTATTATATCCTACATTACGCAATCGGTTTTGGAGGAACTAAAAGAGTACTACCCTGAAGTTCTTCCTAACGAAGTGTTGACATTGGCGGACGCTTTGTCGCGCATCAGAAACTCGACCGGTCAGAAATTTATTGTGATTATTGATGAATGGGATATTCTGATCCGAGATGAAGCAACCAATAAGGCTGTTCAAGAAGAATATATCTATTTCCTGAGAGGCTTATTCAAAGGTACAGAGCCGACAAAATACATTCAGCTTGCATACCTCACCGGCATTCTGCCAATCAAAAAGGAAAAAACGCAGTCGGCCTTGAATAACTTCGATGAGTTTACCATGGTCAGTGCCAGCACGTTGGCACCTTTCATTGGCTTTACGGAAGAAGAAGTTAAGAATCTTTGCGAGGAGTACCACAAAGACTTTGACAAGGTAAAAAAGTGGTACGATGGTTACTTGCTGCGGGATTACCAAGTTTATAATCCCAGAGCTGTTGTCAGCGTTATGCTGAAGGGAGAGTTTAAGAGCTACTGGTCGGAAACGGCTTCCTATGAAGCAATCGTTCCTCTTATCAACATGAACTATGATGGGCTGAAAACGGCAATCATTGAAATGCTTTCCGGTGGGGAAGTTAAAGTAAACACGGCTACCTTCAAGAACGATACCGTTAATATCCAAAGCAAAGATGATGTTTTGACATATATGATCCATCTTGGCTACTTGGGATATGACCAGAACCGAAAAACAGCGTTCGTTCCGAATGAGGAAATCCGGCAGGAATTGACACTTGCGGTGGAAAGCAAGCATTGGAATGAGATGTTGCTGTTCCAGCAGGAGTCTGAGAAGTTGCTGGATGCGACATTGGATATGGATGGCGATGCAGTAGCCACTCAGGTTGAGAAAATCCATGATGACTATGTTTCTGCCATCCAGTACAACAATGAAAACTCCTTGAGCAGCGTCTTGGCGATTGCATACCTGAGCGCTATGCAATATTACTTTAAGCCGGTTCGAGAGCTGCCCACAGGCAGGGGCTTCGCAGACTTCGTTTTCATTCCAAAACCGGAGTACCGAAATGACTATCCGGCGCTTGTTGTGGAGTTGAAGTGGAACCAAACGGCGGAGACTGCGATGCAGCAGATTAAGGAAAAGAAATATCCGGATTCGCTGCGTGGCTATACAGGAAATCTTCTCTTGGTAGCTATCAACTATGACAAGAAAACGAAGAAACATCAGTGCCTTATTGAAAAAGTAGTATAAAGATCATGCCGTGGAAGGAACCTTCTTCCACGGCTTTTCTATACCATGATTGAGTCATTGACTTGTACATTTTGAAAATACTGAATGCAGTATTATACTGATGGGGAAGGAGGGAAAACCGATGCAATATGATAAAGCAGACCAGCAAAACTGCCCGCGCAGAGTCGTGTTCTATGGGCGCGTGTCCACGGAACTTGAGGCGCAAATATCAGCACTGAAAAATCAAATGAACTGGTATCTGGAGCTTGCAGAACATCATCCGAATTGGACGGTGGTTGGGCAATACGCCGATGAAGGAATCTCAGGTACTGGCATGAAAACCCGGCCTTCTTTTATGAAGATGCTGCGAGATGCCCGGAAAAAGAAGTTTGACCTAATCGTGACCCGCGAGGTTTCCCGTTTTGCCCGAAACACGGTGGATACTTTGGTTACGACCCGTGAGCTGAAACAGTATGGCGTTGAAGTGTACTTCGTCAATGATGACATCTGGACGATGCGTGGCGATGGAGAAGTTCGCCTGACCATTATGGCAAGCCTTGCGCAAGATGAAAGCCGTAAAATGAGTGAACGCACCAAGGCGGGCATTCAGACGTCACAGAAAAAAGGCACCTATGTTGCGGGACCGACACCGTTTGGATATAAGCGTGATAAAAAGGCTCATACGCTTGTGGTGCAGGAAAGTCAGGCAGAGACTGTCAGAAAAATTTTTGCTTGGTATGCTGATGGCATAAATGGCACCGAGATAGCCCAGACACTAACGCAAGAAGGCGCACCGAATAAATCCGGAATGCCACAATGGAGCGCGCGTCAGGTTCTCTCAATCACCAAGAATACGATTTATAAAGGGTATTTGACATACAACAAATCGCATATTGATGATTTCCTCAGCCATAAAAGCATCAAGAACAGCGAACAGGATTACATTCTGGTGAAAGGCAGTTTTGAGCCAATCATTTCAGAGGAACTATGGGATAAATGTCAGCGCCGCAGACATGCATGGCAGTCGTACAAAGACGGCAATATAACGCAGGCTTACTTGTATGGAAAGAGCGAACACGCCGACAAATGGGCTTGCCGCCTGTTTTGTGGCTGCGGAGCCAGAATGCGGGCGTTCCGCGCAGAGAAAGGCCTTGTTCGATATATCTGTTATCAGCGGTCGCTGAGGAATGTAGCCCCCAAATGCAGCGCCCCCAATGTGCAAGCATGGAAGCTCGAATTGATGGCGCGAGAAATCTACAAAAACGTTTGGCAGGATCACCGGCAGGATATTTTAGAAGAATACCAGCAGGAACAAGAAAACGGAGCTGCCGATAGTGAAAAGGTAGAGGAAGCACTCAGCTGGCAAGAGTCGTTCCCAAACGATGAAATCAGCCGGGAATTTCTGGACAGATTTGTGCCGAGAATCTTCTCCATCGATGGACAGAAATTCATCTGGGAACTAAATCTATTTCAAGAGTCATGCACTGTTCAATGCAATGTGCGCGGAACGTACAATTACCATTCGATTTCGGCGGAAAAAATCATGCCGGGAAAAACAAAAGCGAAGAAAGGGGATGGGGCCGTCAATAGGATACTTGAGGATGCAAACAGTACGCGCTTTTGGGTACATACCTATGATGACGACCCAATAAGCAGGCTGCCATTAAAAATCCGAGAGCATAAGACTTTTGTAGCGAGTTATCGTTAAAAAGCGAGCATAAAATAAGGCTCGCCGTCAATTTTGGCGGTGGGCCTTATTTGTTTGCTCATGTATGAGATGAATTGCGTTTAACACGGAGCTGCTTTCCAGAACCATCACAGATACACCTCCATGGTCAGGTCGGTCCACGCTGCACGACGGAACTGGTGGGGCATCTTGTTGGCTTCACGGTAACGCTTGGCGGTTTCAAAGTTGATGGTGAAGGTGAGGATCGATGGAATATACAAAAACGGTGAGCTGGACTATGAGGCAACTCACAAGAAATTCTTGTTGGTTCGTTCCGAAGGGACAAGACAGGTAAAAATAAATTAAGGTATCCCGACTTTATGACTTTTTGAATGCTATCTGAAAAAAAGAAAAACCGCTGCGCAGCCGACAGCGGTTCATCGTCATATTCTGTTTTCAGAACAGCCAAGCAAATATTGCCGATGCAGCGACAATCAAGGCACTTCCTGCCAAGGATAACAGCATCGGTACTGCAAATGGGCACAGTAACAGTGCCGCAATCGCCGAAGCCGCTGCCTGTGCATAGCTACCATCTAGCAGCGCAAGGAAAGCCGCAAAGCCGCCCAGCCCGGCAAGCAGTGATAGTAAATCTAACAAGCGCTCTCTGCAATCATCTAAGGTGAATTTACAGAGAGCGCTTGTTTGTATCAAAGCAGAGAATTGTATAATTTCGCGTCATGTGTTCAAAGTACAAATTATAGGACAGGCCATGATTTATAATAGAAGTATCGAAGGGAAAGGTTCCCTTCCCAAAAGCGAAGCGGAGGTAACTACTATGCTGAAGGATATGGATTTCGGGGTCTACGGTAAGGGCATTGACGGATATGTTCACTATTCTCTGGCAATGGATCGTATCCGGGAAGAAGAGGAAAACCGTAAGGCGCTCATGGATGAGTTCGATAACGATGAGGACAACTTCGATTCGGACGACCTTGATTCTGATGACTTTAGTTCAGATGACTTTGGTTCGGATGACTTTGGTTCGGATGATTTCGGCGGTGATGATTTCTGACGGAAAACGTCACCGGTAAAATATCGTACATGACAGAAAGGACTTTACCATGAAAAAGACGATTTGGAAAACCATTCTTTGCGCAATGCTCGTTACGCTGACAGCCTGCATTTTGTGTATCGGCGCATTCGCTGCCAAGTGTACCTGCATCAAGAGTGGCTGCACCAGAGAGGCGGCTAAGGGCTCTGCCTATTGCTGGGTACATAAACCTACTAAGAGCAATTCCAGCGTCTCCGGCAGCGGCTCCAGACCATCCGGCAGCTCCAGCACAAAACATAAATACACCTGCATCAAGGACGGCTGCACGAGAGAAGCGGATAAGGACTCAGCTTACTGCTGGGTACATCGCCCTTCCAAATCTTCCACCAAGAGCAGCACTTCTTACAGCTCCAAATCTTCGTACAGCAGTTCTTACTCCAGCAGTAAAAAATCCTACAAGACGTATGATTCCTATGACGATGGCTACGATGCCATCTATGATGATGACGACTACGATGAGGATCGCTACGACAGCGACCCGGACTACGCAGCAGGCGTAGATGACGCTATGGACGAGTTGGATTGGTAACACAAGAGTTACCGTCGTAGAATTGGGTGACATCTGCACCGGATTTACAAAAGCACGTCAGAAAAGCATTCTCGGCGATGATGAATACGGTGGGCGTATTTCCCGGAGCGTCAGTCAGATGGAGCATGACGAACAAAACGGCATGGACTCCGCACGCATTGGACGATACATCGCCGGTATTGTGGAGAAAAAGGACCCGGCAGTCGTTTATGTTGCCGGTGCACAGTATAAATTCCTGAGCCTTTTGTGCAAACTTCTGCCCGCCGCAGCACGCGGAAAGATCGTGGGAAAAATATACGGGTAACACTCCGCAAAGCTGCTATATAAACTAAAAAATCCGCCGAGGATGCCTCCCAACTGGGAAAGCTCCTCGGCGACTTTTTTTAATGGGCGAAGGTCTCCGCGTAGGGCGACCATGCGTAGCTCAGGCAGTAGGAGGTGTAGCTTGCGGCGGGCACGCGGATGCGGCAGAACGCGGGCGCACCGTCGAGCAGGGCCTGCCCCACGGAAAGCCGCGCAGGGTCTGGCTGGGTCAGCGTGATTTCCTGCAGCGCGGAGCATTGGGCAAAAAGTCCATCCGGAAGCGCCGTGATATTTTGCTGTATCGTCAGTTTTTCCAGCGCGCTGCACCCCGCAAACGTGTCGGAGGCCAGCGCCGTCACGGGTCGGCCGTCCACCTCGCCCGGAACTGTCAAGGTGCGGCGGCTGCGTCCCGCTGCATTGACGACAAGACGGTCACTTTCCCATGTAAAATAGGCAGCATCGCTGTTATTTGCGGCTTCTGTGTCGGTCTGTATCCGGCGGGCGGGCATGGCGGGCAGCGCGATTTCGGTAGACGAGGTGTCACCCAGTACAGCTTTGAGATCTCGGATGAGCTGCCGCGTAAAGACGGTCTTTCCGCTCACGTTCAGATGGAAATTTGTGTCATAGAACCACCCGGCGTCCATCACGCAGGCATGCGGATCACCTGCCAGAGGTGCAGTCAGCTGCGACTGCAGATAGTCGGCATACGTGTCAATATCTTCTGAATTCTCTACGGCAAGCACATTCATCGGCGGGAAATGATACAAGACAACTGCCCCGACAGACTCGGCCTGTGCAGTGTAGGCGTTGAGCGCATCACGGAAGTCGGTGTCCAGCATTGAGGGATCAAAGCGTATCGGCATTGTCGTGTCATAACCATCCGGCATAATATTGGCGCTGCAGAGCGGATTTACCACATCGCCCACCGCATTGAAGGAGCCGCGGCGATAGACGCCGTCCGGGGAAGGCGCACCGGTGAGAAAATAGCGGAACTTCGCACCTGCAAAGCGCGGAAACGCCCCCAACAAAGGCCCAAAATCCCGCGCGTGCAGGCAGGAAAGTGCCGAAAAGTCTCCGTCAACAGCCTGCCAAAAAGTATCCGCGCCGACGGTATCGGAAAGCGCCTGACGCTGCTGCTCCGGCATGATGACGACAAGATCGCCGGGGCGCAGTTCATTTATAGACAAATCCAGCATGACCCGTGTGCCGAGTGCTGCGTACAGGCCAAAATTTACGGGCTGATAGTCAGGCAGCTCCCGGGCCAGCAGAGCGCTGTCAACGCCGAAAGCGGCTGCACTGCCGCCCACAAGAATAAGACGCGGTTTATCGCTTTCCGCGGCCAGCAGGGCACGCTTGGCGGGCAGTTCCCCCACAAACGTATTGCTGTACTGCGCGGGCAGGGCAAAGCCCCACACCGTCAGGAGCAACGGTATGGCGATAAAAACGCAGAGCATACTTGTAAACAGTTTTTTCATGGCAGGGTCAGAATTGGAAGTAGATAAAGGCATTGGTCGTGCCCGTGTGCAGTGTGGAAAACCACGCGGCGACCACAGTCAATGCCAAAAGACAGAAGGCCAATACGCTGCGCGGGGACGGTGCTGCGGACGACGTCTCGGGCAGCAGATGCAGGCAGAGCGCCCCCAAAACAAGCTCTGCCACCGGCTGTATACCGATGCTCAGCAGCGTTGTGTGCAGTGTGCTCAGCGACCAGTCGACAGGCAGGCGGGACAGCAGCAGAAGGGCATCCGAGACAGAGGCTGCCCGGAAAAAGACCCAAGCGATGCAGACCAGAGAAAATGTATAGGCGTGGCGTAGGCACACGGCGGTCCAGGTGCGGGCCTTGTGCTTTCCGCCGCAGGGGGTCAGGGCCTTTTCCAAAAGCAGCAGCGCACCATGCACACCGCCCCACACCACGAAATGTAATGCGGCACCATGCCAGAGACCGCTTAACAGAAACACGACCATGGTATTTACGGCCAGCCGTGCCGTGCCGCGGCGCGAGCCGCCGAGCGGGATATAGACGTAGTCCGTAAACCACCGCGTCAGGCTGATGTGCCAGCGGCGCCAGAAATCACGCAGGGAGTCTGCGCGATAGGGGTGGTCAAAATTGCGGCTCAATCGCACACCCAGCAAGGCAGCGGCCCCGACGGCAATGTCGGAATAGCCGGAAAAGTCCCAGTAGATCTGCCCGGCAAAAAGCAGTGTTGCCAGCAGAACAGCCGGACCGGAGGCGTCAGCCGGGGAGGCGTAGACGGAATCCACAAACAAGGCAGCGGTGTCTGCCAGCAGCAGCTTCTTTGCAAAGCCGCGCACCATCCAAAGCCAGCCGCTGCTGTCCATACGGCGCTCCTGCGCGTGCAGCTGAGGCAGAAGCGCCGTGCTGCGTTCAATCGGCCCCGCTACCAGCTGCGGGAAAAAGCTGACGAATAAGGCGTAATACCCCGGATGCCGCTCCGGCATGAGCCGCCCGCGGTAAATATCAATGACATAGCTGAGGGTCTGAAATGTGTAAAACGAGATGCCCGCGGGCAGCAGAAGCGGCACATCTGTGCGGAAAATCCCGGCATATTTGAAGAGGCACAGACACCCGATGCACAAAACTGCCGCACAGGTCAGCCAGAGCTTTTTGGCCGTCTGTGTTTTGCTTTTTGCGATGCCCAGTGCCGCCGCATAGGTTCCCAGCGTGATACCCGCCAGCAGCGGAAGTGCCTGCGGGCTGCCCACAGCGTAAAATCCGAGGCTGGCGGCCAGCAGCAATACCCAGCGCCGGCTCGGCGGCAGCATCCAATGCAGGGCCAGTACGATAGGAAAAAGCAGCACGAAAGCGGGTGCGGTGAAATTCATAAGCGCCCTCCTATCGGCCACATTGCGGCGGCGCAGGGAATCAACAGGCAGAGCAGCATTGTGCGGGTGGACACATCCAGTACCAGCGCTGCCAAAACCACCGCAGCCCCCGAAACCATGCCGAGCGCTGCGGCCCATGCCCGGCGATGGGCCGCCAGTGCCAACACAGTGGTCAGTGCAGCCAGAGCGCAGACAAGAATCATGGCGCAATCCCCTCCCCTTGCAGTTGTTTTGTCAGTGCATCGATGACCTGTGCCGTGCGCATAGCCACCCCATTTGTGGACAGATGGTTGTCGGTGCCGTAGAAATACCGCCCGGGCATCAGGGAATCCTGCAGCGGCGTCAAGAACACAACATCGAGATTTTCTCGGAAATACGCATCCAGCGCGGCCACAGCCTCCGGCGTGGAATCCGCCGAAACGGCGCGGCTGTTGCGCGGGCTGTACGTCAGGTACACCCGCACGCCGTCTGCCGCAAAGCGGTCAAACTCGGCGTTGGCGGGGGCTATATACGTGTCATACGGGAAGGACGCCGTTGTGTAATCTACAGGCAGTCCGTAAATCGGCGTGTCATCGACGGCATCGGGGCGGTACAGAACATAGTCACCGTACTCGTTGTAGCTCGGCGTGTCAACGGCATTTCCGTCCTCGTCCAAATCGGACGGCGAGACGGCATAGCTGCGCGCCGTCATGTCTGCGCGGGTCTGCAAATAGGAGCCAAGTGCCGAAAAAACACCGCTGTACTGTTGCAAATTAAGCCTCGCGACAATGTCGTAGTCAGCCTCGGCCATACAGAAGAAGGCATCGTCAAAGGCATTTGTCGTGCAGAACTGGCGCTTGGCGGCGTCAAATTCGGGCGAGAGCAGCAGCAGGTCGCCGGGACGCATCTGTGCGCGAATCAGCTCGAGCTGCGGCAGCGCATTGGTGTAGGCGAACACACCCATGTTCACGACCGCATAATGGGGCAGGGCAGCATCCAGCGCGGCGCTGTCATACCCGAAACGCGCCGAGGAACCGGAGAACAGCACAAGCTTCTGCGTATCGGCCAATGAGAGCAGGCGGTCGTACTTATCGGCGAACGTTGCGTAGTAGCTGCCGCTGTAGACGGGCGCAGTCGCGGCATTGATGTACAATGTTTGCAGGCTTGTGCAATCTTCAAATGCGTAATCGCTGATCTGCTGCAGGTTGTCAAACAGGGTCACGCTCTCCGCGGTGCTGCCGCTGAAGGCCCCGGGCTGCACGCGGCGCAAAGTATCCGGGAATATGACTGTTTTACAGGGCGCATCGGCAAAGGCCCCCGCCGCAATTTCCACGACGGGTGCGCCGCCCAGCGTATCGGGGATGACAAGCACTTCTCCCCCGCCCTGCCAGCCCGTTATAGCTGCGGCATCGTTTTCAACCGTGTAGGTGAACTCCGCGGCGTCGTTTTGAGCAGCCCACTGCGCGTAAAGCCGCGCGCCGGGCTCGGTCCGGCTTCCCAGCCCAACGGCCTGACCACTGCCATCCGGGGCGGTGTTCCACCCCGTCAGCGTGTACCCGGGGCGGGTGAACAGCGCACCGTCGATGGCGGTGTTCAGCCGCAGATGGCTTGGGGTGACGGGCACAGTGATCCAGCCGCCGCCGCAGTTGTCATTATAATACAGCACAGTATCGCTCTTTTCCGCGGTCACTGCCACGGCAACGGAGTAGCGGACATCGGGCAGCGTCAGGATGTACGCCGCGCCGGTGCGGGTAAGCGACGCACCGGGATAGTCTGCGCCCGTAAGCGTATAGCCGTCGGCCGGGGTCAGGGTGAAGGTCACACTCTGCCCCGGGGTAACGGCTGCGGTCTGGGTCTGCGCTGTAAACGCAGGCGAGGATTCCAAAACGATGCGGCACTGCACCGCAGGGGCTGCCGGGGCGGCGGCACAGCCTGCCAGCAGAACCAGCATGGCAAGAATAAGCATCAGGCGGCGCAGGTGGAGCACATCCTTTCAGAAAAAATCTGTTTTTTACATCATAATACAAAATACCCCGGAGAGAAAGCCCCCCGGGGTGTGGATGAGGAAAAAGCTGTCACGATGAAGTGACGCGGGAATGGCGCATAATTACTGCTCGTTCACATTGGTGAACGCGGCAATGATGTTCAGCACCACGGCAATCAGCAGCGCGGCCGTGCCGTAGATGGCGCTGGACAGGTCAGCCATCGTCTGGGCGTTGTTCGTAAAGGTCATGATCGAGGCGATGGTGTTGACGCGGGGGCTGATGAACTGTACGGCAGCCACGACCAGCGTGATACCGGCAACTACGCTCATCGCATCGGCGGCAATGGTCAGCTTCTTGTCCAGCACGACGCGCAGCACCAGTGCAAGGATGGCGATGACGGCGCAGCCGATGACAACCGGGCTGGTGCCGATCTTGCGGAAGGAATCAGTCCCGGCGTTGACAATGCAGAAGCCAAGGCCGACAGCACCGGCAACGGCGGTCAGAAGCGACAGGATCAGACCTGCGCCCTTTTTATTCGTAGAACTCATGGTTTGCACTCCTTTACTGCTTCTTGGATTTGCGGTCATTCAGCACATACATGGCGGCGGCCAGTACGGTCAGGGCGGCAAAGACGACCTGCACGGCAACGAGGGCGTTGTCATACCAGGTGCGCACGCTGACAAGGCGGGTGCTGCTGGCCATGCCGTCCAGCGCGTTGGAGTTGGCCAGCGCGTAGGCCTGCCATGTCATGGCCTGCTTGATGGCGCTCATCAGCTCGGTGTCCTGACCAACGTTCTCGGTGGTCCAGTAGGCAAACTTTTCGCTGACAGCGGCCATCGTGTTCTCACCGGTGAAGGTGGTCATCGTGCCGCCGTTGAGGGCATACTCCTTCAGCACGGCGTAGTTGGGGTTCATGATGAAGTCCTGGCTCTCCAGACCCTTGAAGCCCCACTCGCCGCGCAGAATGTTCTTGAGCAGGCCGGTGTGGGCGTTGGCGGCGGTGATGCCGACACGGTTGAAGGCGGTCATGACGCCCAGGGCGCCGGCATCCTCGATGGATGCCTGGGTGCCGCGCAGCTCGTTCTCGCGGGCTTGCTGCTCAGTCATAAAGACGGAAACGCCGAGACGGTTGATCTCAGTATCGTTGAAGGCAAGATGCTTGGGGGCAATGATAACGCCGTACTCCTTGCCGCCGCTGATAAAGGCAACGGCCTGACCGGAGGTAAGGACGGCATCCTCGGAATAATACTCGTGGTTGCGGGAGTTATAGGGGGAGCGGTGCAGGTTGGTGCCGCAGCCCCAGAAGATGGTCAGGTTGCTCCACAGGCTGTAGTTGCCGCAGATCTTGCCGTACTCGTTGGCAAGGTCTTTGTTGAAGGTCTGGGCAATGACGGTCTCGTTGGCCATTGTGCCGAACTTGTATGCGAGGTTGGGGTCGTTGGCATCCACGGCGCAGGGGTCGGTACTGGTTTTGTCGGTGTTGGCATACTGGCCGAGAGGATAGCTGTAGATGCCGTTGGGGCCATCGTTCTGGATGGTCTCGGGGCTCATGATAGACTCGATGGCCTTGGTGGAGGTGCCGCCCAGACCCAGACGAATCATGCCCTCCTCCAGGGTGAGCTGATCCATCAGCAGACTCCAGCGCTCATCATCAAGGTCAGTGACGCCCTTCAGGTCAGCCAGAGTCAGGCCGTTGTCGGCACCGAAGGTGACGGTGGACGGATCGCCGTTTGCGTTGATCTCATAGATGTCATTGTCCAGAATGTCGAGCATCTCATCGGTGGCGGTCAGATTCTTATAGGTCTTGGGGAAGGTGCCCTCCCAGTCAGAGCGGGTCAGATAGGTGGCAGTGCCGGGCAGCCAGCTGTTGATGTCCATGTCGGCCAGTTGGTTCTCAACGGCGGTGCCGTTTTTGGTCGTGGCAAAGGTCGTGTCGTCAAAGGAATCGAGCGTCCAGCTCTTGGCCTTGTCGGCGCTGCCGTCCACACTCTGACCCTCTGCGGCCAGTACATTGTTCACGGCCTCGTGTGCGCCGTTGCCGATGGTGAACCAGTAGTCACCGGCATCGAGAATGTAGCAGCCCTTGGTACCGACCGCGTTGTCAGCGGTGGAATCCCAGCTGGCCATATTCTGCATGTCAGCGGTGATGGTCACGGTCTCGGAGGCACCGGGCGCAAGCTCGGCGGTCTTGCCGTAGTCCAGCAGCTGGATGGCAGCCTTCTCAACACCGTGCTCCTTGTCATAATCGGTGTAGGGCAGGCTGACATAGAGCTGCACAACATCCTTACCGGCGACACTGCCGGTGTTCTTGACGGTCACGTTCGCGGTGACGGTCTCGTTTTCAAGGTCAACATTCAGGTTATCGAGAGTCTGCTCAAACGTGGTGTAGGACAGACCGTAACCGAACGGGTAAGTAACCTCGTCGTCGTAGTTCCATGCGCTGCCGGTGGAGGAACCGACGGTGGAGGCGGCATTGCCCTGCCCCATGACGGTGTCAAAATAGCGGGTCTCGTAGTACTTGTAGCCGATGTAGATGTTCTCGGCCTCGACAATGGCATCGTTCATGCTGATGTCGGGGTTGGCGTTGGCCCACTGCAGATCGCCGAAATTCTGGGCGCTGGGGGCGCTGGCGTTCTTGACGGCATAGGTATCGGTCAGATGACCGGAGGGGCTGACCGCACCGGAGAGAATGTCGGCCACACCGTAGAAGCCGTAGCCGCCCGGCAGGCCGACCTGCAGGATAGCGTCAACACCGACGTTGTCCTCGATCTCCTGCACCTCCATGGCGCTGACATTATTCAACAGAACGATGACCTTGCCGCCGTTGGCCGCCTTGGCGGTGACGGCTGCATTGATGAGGTCGCGCTCGTCGTCGGACAGGCCCAGCGGGTCGGTCTGGTTCAGGTTCTGGGTGGGATCAACACCGGCGGTGCCGGGGTTGTAGCTGCCGTTTTCAGAGGCGGAGCGGGCAATCGTGACGATCATGACATTGTTGTCATTCATGCTGTCCTTCCAGCCTGCATCCTGACTATCCATTGCGGCCTGGCTCGGCTCCTTGCTGGAGAAAACGCCGGTGGTGGAAGGTGCGGTGATGTGGTTGTACTCCACAGTGCCGCCCCAGCTCTGGACCTCGGATTTGTACATCGGCTTGAGGGCCTCGTACATGTCGGCCACAGTCTGATTCAGACCGAAGCCCTTTGCCTTGAAGGCACCGACCATATCGACTGTATCGGCATCCGTGCCGGTGTTTGCAATAAAGCTGGAGCCCATGTCGCCGCCCTGAACGGGATAGTAGCTCGAGAAGCCAAGCAGTGTGATTTTCTGGGTCTCATCCTTGGTCAAGGGCAGTGCGCCGTTGTTCTTCAGCAGGACGCTGCCCTCTTCGCTCATCCGCTCACCCACGTCCTGAATGCCGTGCAGCAGCTCGGTAGTGGAGGTGTAGTCGGATTTGAAAGTATACAGGTCAGTGCCGTCGGAGTCCTCGGTCACGAGCTTGGTGCTCTTGGTGCCCAGGAACTTGTCAATGTCAGTGCGGAATCCGTCCACGACGGTTGAGGCGCAGACACTGAGCGCCAGCAGCGACGCCGTAGCGGTGGTCACGCCGCGCCAGACGCGGCGGCCGGATTTTTTCTTACTCATGTTTTTCCTCCTTGTGTATCCTTGTGTATATTGTAATCGCGTGTAGGGCGCGTTACTTCTTGCTGCGTTCCTTGATAGCCTTCTGCTCCTCGGGCAGGTTTTTCTCAACCGTCCAGAACAGGATCAGGATGACGGCGCCGATGATATAGCAGACGGTCTCGACCCAGATATAACTGACAGAGATCGAGGTCTGCACACTGGCGGTCTGGGCGGCGGTGCCCAGAGCGACGTCGGCGGCTTGGTTATAGCCGCTGCCGTTCAGCATGGCGCTGAAAATGGAGTTGCAGATCGGCGTGGCGGCGACCATAAGGGAGCTGTAGATGCTCATGGTCAGACCGTCGGTGCGGATGCCGGTGCGGTACTCAATGTGGTCGATAACGTCGGCAATCATGGCCAGGATCAGATAGCAGGCCGGGGAAGAACCCAGACACTTGAGGGCCACGCCGATGGCGACCGGCACGATGTTGCCGCCGCCCAGACCTGCGATGATGCCGCCCACGGCACCCAGCAGCATGAAGCCGCCGCAGACCAGGCGCTTACCGAACTTGTTGGCCAGGGGTACCACAAAGACCGCAGCCACGGCCATCGGGATAGCGCCCATGATGCTGAGCAGGCCCTGGGAGGCACCCCATGCGTCCGCTGTGCCGAAGAAAGTGTTGTCCAGAACCCATTTGCAGAAGTAGCTCATGGAGCCGTTCTTCATCGCGCCGCTCCACTGGAACAGCATATAGAACGCCATGACGATCCACCACATGCGGTCACCGGTAACGGCCTTGAGCTGCTCGCCCAGCGTGGCGGACTTGGCAGGGGTCTCGGTGTCGGCGCGGCCTTCCTCGGTGACGCGCTCACGGGTGAAGAGGAACTGCAGGTAGATGGTCAGTGCGCTGAAGATGGCGACGGCCAGCATGGTGAGGAACCACAGGTGCTGGTCCTCCTTCAGCGCGAAGGAAACGAGCATCGGGAATACCATCGAGCCGCAGCCCATAACGCCCAGACCCGCCACGTTGGTGAAGGAAGCCAGCGCACCGCGCTGCTTGCTGTCACGGGTGGAAACGGGGATCATGGTGGAGTTGGCGGTGTTGTAGATGGGGTAAGCGACCGCGTAGTACAGGTTGTACGCGATGGCGATCCAGACCATCTTGGCCATGCCCTCAAACGGCACGATAAACATCAGCACACTGGCGACGGAAAGGGTCAGCGCGGAGAGCAGGATCCACGGGCGTGCCTTGCCGGCCAGAGCCTTGGTGTGCTCAATCAGCTGACCGACGATGAGGTTGGACGCCACGATGAGCACCGTGGAGACCAGCTGCAAGGTCGTCAAAAAGCCAAGATCAAGCTTGAGGACATCGGTGAAGTAGTTCTGCAGGATGCTGGTGAAGATGCCCGAGGAAAGCAGTGCGCCGAAGGGGCCGATAAAATAGCCCAGCAGCATTTCCGGCATCTTGACGTCGTCGCTGGTGATACGGGACTTCGTCAGCGGCGAGGACCAGAAGTTGGATTTCGAGGTTGACATGATAGAGAGTCACTCCTTCTTTGTGTGTATAAGCAATTTGTTTACGTATGTCTTTACGCCTTTGCCGTAACGGTATATTCCCCGCTGCCAAGCACCTTTTCTTCCCCGCTCGGCAGCACGACGGTGCATTCGGTGCCGACGGGCACCGCCACGGTCATCGTCATCTCGCCGTCCGCAATCTTCCATGCAGCCTTGATCACGCCGTAGGGCGTGCCCACCGTGCCTTCAGCCTCGGTGATGCCGCCGCCGACCACCGGCGCAAACTTGAACTTGCGGTACCCGGCCTCGGTGGGCTCCACACCCAGCACGCGGCGGTAGAGGAACGCGCCCACCGCGCCGCTGGCGTAGTGGTTGTACGAGATCATCATGTCGGTCCCGTCGTCGCCGATTGGGCACTCGCCGTTCTCGTCCAGACCGTCCCAACGCTCCCAAACCGTGGTTGCGCCCACGCGGACCTCATACAGCCAGCTGGGACACTGTGTGTTCAGCAGCATCTTGTAGGCAGTGTCGGCGTGGCCGTTGTCGGCCAACGCAAACAGGATGTACGGCGTGCCCGGGAAGCCTGTGCCGATCTTGTAGTCCTTCTTCTCAACCAGCTTGACCAGATTCTCGGCAGCCTTCGCCTTGACGTTTTCAGGGAACATATGCAAGTACAGAGGCAGCACATAGGCGGTCTGGAATTCTTCCTTCGTCTTGCCGTTGCCGTCGGTCAGCACACTGCAATAGGCATCGGCCACCTTACGGCTCAGCTCCTTGTACTTGGCGGCGTCCTCGATCTTGCCAAGGATGCGTGCAATTTTCGCCAGTGTACCGCTGGTGTTGCACAGGGACGCCGTAGCGGTGTACTTGCTGCGGGCCTGCCACTGACTCATCTTCGGCACATCGGGGGCGACCCAGTCGCCAAAATGCAGCACCGACGGCGTGTGCCAGATGTAACGGTGCTTGCCGATGCCGAACCCGGCCCAGAAGCGGCACGCCTTGACGTACTTCTGCATGGTGGGGTACATCATACGCAGCACATCCAGGCTGCCCGTGGCCTCGTATAGAGCCCATGGCACCAGCACGCAGGCGTCGCCCCACCAGTCCACGGCCATCTCGGGCATTGTGGCGGGGAAACCGTAGCCCTGCACAGGCACGGTGTTGGGGATGCCGCCGGTGGGCAGCTGCTCGGCCTTGACGTCGCGCAGCCACTTCTCCAAAAAGCGGCTCAGTTCAAAGTTGTACAGCGCGGTGGGCGAGAACACGGCAATGTCTCCGGTCCAGCCCATGCGCTCGTCGCGCTGGGGACAGTCCGTCGGTATATCAACGAAATTCGACTTGGCGCCCCATGTAATGTTGGACTGCAGTTTGTTCAGCATCTCATCGGAGCAGCGGAAGGAACCGCTGTGTTCCACATCGGAGTAGAGCGCCACGGCCTCGATTTCCAGATCCTTCGCATCGACGCCCTTGACCCCCGCATAGCGGAAGCCCATGTAGCTGAACCGCGGGCTGTAGGTCTGCTCGCCGTCGCGGCAGGTGTAGGTCGCCGTGGCCTTGGCCGTGCGCAGGAAGGTCGTGTTTAAGCTGCCGTCGGGGTTCAGGATCTCGGCGTGGCGCACGGTCACGACCTGCCCGGCCTTGCCGTTGAATTTGATGCGGACAACACCCGCAAGGTTCTGGCCGAAGTCGTAAATCGTCTCGCCGTCGGGGGCGGTCATCACGGCCACGGGCTTGCGCACCTCGTGGGCCTTGACCGGGGCACCGTAGTCCGCCGTGATGGCGGGGGTGACTTTCAGCGTCTCGGGCGCGGCGTTGTGCCAATCGCTGATTTCCTGCGTGGCATCGTAGGTCTCGCCGTCATACAGATCTGCCATCCGCACGGGGCCGCTCTCGCTGACCTGCCATGTGGCGTCGGTGCCGATGGTCTCCGTCGTGCCGTCCGTGTACTCGATGCGCAGCTCGGCCAGCAGAGCCTGACGGTCGGCAGTCACGCGGTTTTTGCGGGTAAACACAAAGCTGCCCACCGCCCAGCCGCCTGCAACCGTGAAGGTCAGCGTGTCGGCGCCTGCCAAAAGTGTCGTTACATCGTAGGTCTGATACTGCAAATAGGACTTGTAGCTCGTGAAGCCGGGGGCGAAGTATTGCTCGCCCAGCTTTTGGCCGTTCAGCTCGGCCTCGTAGATGCCCATGGCTGTGGCGTAGAGGCGCGCGCGGGCAATGGGTTTGTTCGTTGTGATTTCCTTGCGGAAAACCATCGGCACGGGGCTGACCTTCGCCTCGGTGAAGTGGTAGCTCGGGTCGCTGATCCACCGGCCCTTCCAGGGCGTCTCCATGCGGCCTGTCTCAAAGGTAGTGGTGGCGGTGGCGGTCTCGCCTGCGTCGTCGGTGGCATTCAGGCGCACGCTGTAGGTGGTGAACGGTAGCAGCGCAGGGCCGACGTAGGCAGCGCTCTGGCCGCTGGTCACATGGGCGGACCAGTCACCGACGGTCAACTCGGCGTCGGCCAGCTGTGCGCCCCGGCGGTCACTGCTCAGGGAAAACCCGATGCGGGGTGTGGAGCAGTCGGTCACGCAGCCGGCGGCCAGATGCTCCACCGTCAGGCGTGTGATTTCAAACATGTGTTCTCCTCCTTCGTCGGACGGGCAGCCCGTCCGGAGATTCTTTTCTTCTGTAAGCCTACCATACCACAAGAATCATGCGGCGGCGCATAATTTGCACGAAATGCGCTCTTTTTCGCACAAACGGTTTTTGGTTTCGTCGGATTTCACAAGGATTTGCGCTTGTTTTTTGTTCACATTGCTCAATGCTGCATCCAAACATAGACTTTTTCCGCACAAACAACGCCCCCTGCACGGCGTTTGCCGATGCAGGGGGCGTAAAACTTCATTTTTTATTCTTGCTGCGGCTGCCCCAGCGGAATCAGCACGCGCAGCTCAAACCAGCCCTCGCGGGTCGTAATTGTCGCGGTACCGCCGTATTTTGCGGCGGCGTTTTGTATGCTTTTTACACCGAAGCCATGGTACAAGACATCTTTTTTCGTCGTGACGGGCAGACCCTTCTCAAATTTCAGCTCACCGTCAAAGCAGTTTTCAATGCGGATGGCCGCAAAGCCTTTTTGCCTCGCCACGCTCAGGTGGATGAGCCTGCGCTCCGGGTCTGTGATTTTGTCGGTGCTCTCGATTGCGTTGTCCAGCGCATTGCCGAACAGGTTGCTGATGTCCATCACATCCATAAAGTCCAGCGCTGTGCCGTCAGCCACGCAGGTCAATTGAATATTTTTGGTGCGGCAGGTCAGACTTTTGCCTGTCAGCACCGTGTCCAGCACCTTATTGCCGGTGTCGTTCTGCGCCTCGTAGGCTTTGATTTCCTGCTCCATATTGTCCAGCACGGCATTGCGTTTCTCGCCGCTCTCGGCGCGAAGCACCGCGATTTGGTGCTTCAAGTCATGATATTTTTGGTTGATGAGGTCAATGCTCTCCTGCCGGATCTTGTAGTTTTCATACTGGATGTGCAGCATGTTCCGCAAGGCATCCGCCTCGCGCTGTGTCAATAAATCGCGCAGCTGCGATTGATATGCAAACAGCAGCGCCACGCCGCCGAAGTAGACAACCGTGCGCATTGTGTAAATTTCCATCGTGCCGCGGGCCGAAAACGGCGTGTTCAGCTGCGTATAGCTGATGCTGGACAAAATGTAGATGGCCGCCGCCATGACCGCCGCGATGCAGGTCGTGCGGGGCCGAATGTCAAACTGAATGCTGCCCGTGCTGCCGCCATCCTCCAGAAGCCACATCAGGCCGAAGATGATGCCGAACCCCGCCGCAATAAAGAGCACCAACGCAGGCAGACTTTGCAATGCTGCGATGTAACGTGCAAAATATACATACATCTGCCATGTCAGCGCCCCGGCAAAACCCGCCAGAATAAACGCCCGCGTGCAGAAATACCCCACCTGCCAGCGGTCTGCACGGGTGGCCGCCGCCATAAAAAGCAGCATAAGTGCGACAGAAACCGCGTACAGCACATTGAACCGCCAGCCGTCAAAGCCGTCGGTGGCCATAAGGTAGAGTGCCAATACCGCCAATGCACCACCGTACAGCGCCGCACGCTTGACCCCGCCGTAGCGCGGAGGCAGAAACCGCAGGTACAAAAGGCAGGCCAGCCAGTCTGCCAGCGCCGTGACAAGGCGCGGAATATCCATCTCATAATAAGGAATTTTCAGCGGCATATCGTCACCCTGCCCCGTTGATATAGTCGTTCAGTGCATCCAGAAATGCCTTGCGCCGCGCTCGGGCCAGCGGCACACGGTCTCCGTGGACGATGGCATCCTCACCGTCCATTCGGTCAACGTGTTCCAGATTCACAAGGCAGCCCTTGTTTACGCGGAAATAACTGTCCTGCGCCAATTTTTCCTCAGTCTCCGTCATGGAGCCCGGGGCGGTCAACTCCCCTTCCGCCGTGTGAAAGACCAAGTCATGCCCGCAGTTCTCGATCCAATAAATGGCCGAGGTGTCCAGCTTATGTGCCGTGCCGTGGGCGTTGATCTGCAAAAAGTGCCGTACGCGGCGCGCCACGCGCTCCACGGCGCGGCCAAGTCTCTGCGAAAACGCATAGTAGCTGACCGGCTTCAGCACATAGTCCAGCGCATCGACGGCATAGCCCTTGATGGCATACTGCGGCGAATTTGTGATGAAGATAATGATAACCTCGGTGTCGACCTTGCGGATCTCCTCGGCAGCCATCATGCCATCCATAAACTTCATCTCGATGTCCATCAGGATGATGTCATAGACAGCCTTATAGCCAAGTGCGATCTCGTCGCCGTCGGAAAATTCTGTCACGGTAAATTTTTCGCCCGACACCGCGCTGTATTTGTCAATATATTCGCGCAGCTGGCTGCGGTAGAGCTCGTCGTCTTCGACAAGGGCCAAACGAATCATATCCGGCACGCCCCCTTTTGTTTTTATACCAAATGTAACACGTTCGCCGGAAAATTGCAAGGAAAGCCGCGGATTTCCATTTTTATTGGTTTTCCGCAGCCTTCGGCTGACACTTCCTACCGCCGGGCGCACCAATAAAAAAACCGCATTGGTTTTGAATGCCAATGCGGGTTTTGGGTTTACGGGGCGGCAGACGGCTTTACGCTCTCATCAGCGTTCCCTGCAGGCTCTCCAATGCAGCCATGCGGGCGCTGACAGCAAAGACGCTGGCAACGTGGGTCAGCTCGTCGGATCGGATATCCTCCGGGATCGTGCGCGCCAGCACCGTGCAGTGGTCGATGGCGTCAAAGCGGACACCTGCTTTGCGGCACAGCTCCACCGTGCGGTGGGCACAGCCGGGCATCGTGGCCAGGGCCGCCACAGCGTCCGGCGCTTGGGCGGGGCGGGCTGCGCCGGTATCGCGCAGCTCCTTGCCCAGCACAGTGCCAAAATGCTTCACCGCACGGCGGTTCGCGCAGCCCGGCAGCGAATCCTCCGTTGTCAGGTCCAGCTCCACCGGCTGGCGGATAAAGTCCGTGTACTTCCGTGTCAGGCGGCTGTACTCGCGCTGCAATTCCTTCCTTGTCAGATCCGTATACTGCATACCTTTCCACTCCTCTTTTACTTGCATCGACTATTATACACGTGGGAGTGGTGTATGTAAAAAGTATTTTCTGTATGTCTGATATATAAAATATACATGACAGACTGTTTTAGCAATTTTTTTGGATATGCAGCAAATGACAGCAGCCCTCTCCCCTGCTCTCACAGCTGCGCCAGCGCATCGCGCTCCTGCAGACGGAGGGCGGCGTGGCGGTAGCTGAACACAAAATAGACGATCTCTGCGGCGGCGGTCAGCGCCCAGGAGCAGGGATACAGCAGGTAGAGTGCCGGGATCGTGTGGAAGTGGGCAAAAATCGTGTAGACCCACGCAACGCGGAATACGCAGGACCCCAGAATTACGATGACCGTCGGCCCTACCGTCTTGCCGAGGCCGCGGGAGGCGGCAATCGTGCAGTCCATGAACGCCGAGGTGCAGTAGGCCCAGCCCATGACCATAATGCGCTTCATGCCCGCATCGATGACAGCGCTCTCGGTCGTGAACAGCGCCAGGAACTGCCGCCCAAAGACGAGCAGCCCGCCGCCCAGCACCGCGCCCAGGCCAAACGAGTAGGCCAGCGCGATGAAGTAGCTTTTCTTGACGCGGTCCAGCTTGCCCGCGCCGTAGTTCTGGCTCATAAAGCTGGCGCAAGCCATGTAAAACGCCGCCATAGCGTCATAAACCATCGCGTCGGCGTTAGCTGCGGCGGAGTTGCCCTTGACCATCAGCGAGTCGAAGGAGTTGACGCCCGCCTGAATGAAGAGGTTGGCAATCGCAAAGATCGCGTTTTGCAGGCCCGCGGGCACGCCCAGCATCAGGATGCGCTTTGTCATGTTGAGGTCCAGCCTTACCTTGCGGAAATCCAGCGCATAGCAGTCGCTGACCTTTGTCAGCGCGTGCAGGATCAGCCCTGCCGAGACGCACTGGGCAATCGTGCTGGCCAGCGCGACACCGGCGACATCGAGCTTGCAGACGATGACGAAAAACAGGTTGAGCAGGATGTTCAGCACGCCCGCAAACGACAGGTAGGCCAGCGGCTTTTTTGTCTCGCCGATAGCGCTGAACACTGCGTTGCCGAAGTTGTAGAGCGCCAGCGCCGGCATACCGAGAAAGTAGACCCGCAGGTACAAAATCGCACCGGGCAGCAGGTCCTCCTTGGTGTTCAGCAGCTCCAGCAGCGCAGGCGAGCCGAACAGGCCGACGAACAGCAGCAGCACACCGGCGGCCAGGCTGACCAGCAGCGCCGAATGGACGGTCTTGCTGACGTCCTTGGGGTGCCCGGCACCGTAAAAGCGGGCGACCAGCACATTGACGCCATTGCTCAAGCCGATCAGAAAACCGGTGAACAGTGTGACAAACGTCGCCGTTGAGCCCACGGAGCCGAGTGCCGTGGAACCGGCGAACCGGCCCACAACGGCAACGTCGGACATGTTGAACAGAATTTGTAAAAGGTTGGATAAAGCCAGCGGCAGGCTGACCAGCAGAATTTGTTTGGCCAGCGGCCCTTCGGTCATGGTTTTGGATTTTGAGGTGGTGCTCATGATGGATGGTTTTTGCTCCTGTTTTAATTATGACTGCACAGTAGGGGTCGGGCATGCCCGGCCCTCGCGCGTAAGGCAGATGGGTTCTTGCGGGAAAGCCGCGGGCCGCACATCTACGGACCCTACAGTTCTGCCTTTCGGTTTGTAAAGGGCGGCGTCCTCGACGCCCCGCGGGCGGATATGCAATCCGCCCTTGCAATTTTCCATTACATCTTGTGATCCGCAAAAATCGGGTCGTCCTGCCACAAAACGACCCGGCCCGCTGCGCGGGTCTTGTTCATGTCAATGATGCGCTGGTTGCTCGACCCGCGGAAGCGCAGACTGATGTCGTACTGGTCCTGCACAAAGTCGCCGTCCACAAGCACATCTATATATTGTAAAAACTCGTCGGTGACCTCGCATCGCCCGGGACCGGGCTGCCAGATCTCGTGCTCCAGATTGTTGCCGGTGTAGCACCAGATCGTCTTGTTGGGGTACAGCACCTTTACATTTTTAATAAAGGGCAGCAGCTCCCGCTGGTTCTCCGGCTCAAACGGCTCACCGCCCAGCAGCGAAAGCCCATTGATGTAACCGGGGGCCAGACTCTCCAGTATTTCATTGCGAACTTCCTTGGTAAACGGCGCACCGTAGCCGAAATCCCATGCCACGGCATTGAAGCAGTTCGGGCAGTGGCGGCGGCAGCCGGAAACGAACAGGCTCGTGCGCACGCCCTCCCCGTTGGCAATATCACAATATTTAATGGTTGCGTAATTCATGGTATTCTCCTGCGGGGGCATCCCCATATCTTGTGTCGGGCGGGCATTCCGCCCCCAAACCCTGACATAGTATACCAGCTTTGGGGGCATACTGCAAGGGGGAGCATGATTTTCGAAGAAGATATTTGCACGCTGCATCGACAAACTGTGTAGAACCACTCAAAATCACCAAAATTTCAGTCTTATTTTTGGCAGGGCTTTTTTTGCACGTTGAGGCGACGAAAACGGAACATTTTGTTTCCGCTCGCTCACCGGACACTATATCTTGTGGTTTTATGGGTTGACTTTTTGCCCCCGGTGCGGTATTATAGTCTTGCTCGCAAATCGGGCAATTTACGAATCGGCATTTCATCTGCATTCTATACAGTTCGTATTGAACGCACTGTATTTATTTTTTTGTAAAGAGGAGTCACCATGAAGATCATCAAGCGCAACGGCAGCGAGGCTGTCTTTGACATTACCAAAATTATTGCGGCCATAACGAAGGCTAACAAGGTCGTACCCGATGCCCAGCGCCTGACGAAGCAGCAGATCATCGAGATCAGCGATCATGTGCAGGAGGTCTGCTATGCCCGCGGCCACGCAATGAACGTCGAGGAGATCCAGGACATCGTCGAGGACGCCATCATGGCCACCGGTGCGTATG